>Ga0075017_100000461_pt1 | contig 22607 bp, 22 predicted proteins | sample AleBraG_ABR_2012_FD_71475 | JGI IMG/M metagenome (GOLD analysis project Ga0075017, IMG submission 71475) | Freshwater sediment microbial communities in response to fracking from Pennsylvania, USA - Alex Branch Run_MetaG_ABR_2012 | ecosystem: Environmental > Aquatic > Freshwater > Creek >... | reverse complement strand
ACGGAGTCGCCCAGGCCGGGTGCGGTATCGATGATCAGGGTGTCGTACTCGGCCGGCAGGGCCGCCACGGCGCGCACGATGGCGGCGTGTTCCGTGCCCTTGAGCCGCGCCATGCGCGCCACGCCCGAAGCCGCCGGCAGCACGCTGACGCCGTCGGCCGTGCGCTGGATGATCTGGCCGAGACTGGTCTCGCCGCTCAGGACCTGTTCGAGCGTGCCGCGCGGCGTCAGGCCCAGCAGCACGTCCACGCTGGCCAGCCCGAGATCGCCGTCGAGCAGCAGCACGCTGCGTCCGCCGATTGCCAGGGCCGTGGCAAGGTTCACCGCGACGGTGGTCTTGCCGGTTCCACCCTTGCCGCCGGTGATGGCGATCACGCGCACCGGGGTTGCGGCCTGTCTGTCCATCGCCACTTTACGCTGCGGCATTGATCTTTCCTCCATAACGCTGCGCAAGCAGCTCCGAGTCAAAACTGGATCCTGACTGGCGCACGAGCTCCGCGGCGCGGGCCACCAGCTGATGGGCGCGCGCCGGGCGCAGGTCGTCGGGAATGCGCGGTCCATCGCTGACCCAGGCCGCCGGCAGCCCGCTGCGCACCAGGGTCGAAAGCACGCCGCCCAGGCTGACGGCCTCGTCGCAGCGCGTGATGGCGCAGCAGACCGGACCCAGGGGGTCGGCCCGCCGCAGCAACTCCTCGAGCACGCCGCCCTGGGCGCTCGCCGGCAGCAGCAGCATGCTGCGCACGTCCAGGTCGACACCGTTCAGTGCCGCCGCGAGCGCGCTGGCCTGCTCCGGATCCGCGACCAGCGCCGGCGTATCGATGAGCAGCAGCTCGTGCCCGGCGAATCGTCCGCGCTCGGCCACGAACTCCTCGCCGCCGGCGACGCGGTAACTGGGCACGCCCAGCAGGCGGCCGAGCGTGCGCGCCTGGTCGGCGGCACCGATGTGTTCGTCGTCGATCGTGACCAGGGCCAGGCCCGAGCTGCCGTGCTCGAGCATCCAGCGCAGTGCCAGCTTGGCGAGCATCGTGGTCTTTCCGGATCCGGCGGCACCGATCAGTGCGACCGCGCCCGGATTGGCCGTCGGCGACTCGCACACGCCGATGCGGCGCGCCAGCAGTCCGAAGTGCAGCCGCTGCGCCTGCTCGACGGTCAGGCTCTCGGGCAGGTCCGCCAGGATGCCCAGCGCGATGTCGCGCGCCAGTCCGAGTTCCGTCAGCTCGGTCAGGGCCTGGGCGCGCAGCGGCTCGCGCCGCGTATAGTCGTTCCAGGCCAGCGCGGCGAGCTGACGCTCGAGCAGCTGGCGCAGGGTACGCAGTTCCTCGCTCATCGCCTGCTGCGACGCCGCCGCGAGCGGGGACTGCACCGCCGGCGACTCGACCGGCGGCAGTGCCGCGCCGCGCACCACCGCGACAGCCGCCGGCGCAGCCGGTTCGGGCTCCGCCACGTGCGCCGCAACGTTGTAAGGCGCTGCCGCGACGGCTGCAGCGATCGCCGCCGAACCCCGGCCCTGCAGCACCTGGGCATCGACGGCGGCCGTGACTTCGACGCCGCGACCGGCGCGGCTGGTGGTCAGGATGACCGCGTCCGCGCCGAGTTCCTGGCGTATCTGCCGCAGCGCATCGCGCATGTCGGTGCCGAGAAAGCGTCTGATCTTCATGGCTCAGTGTCTTGGGCGGTTGTGCACGGTCGTCATCAGCGGCCCACGGCGGCCACCAGCCGCACGCGCCGGTTGTCGGGAATTTCGTTCCACGCCAGCACATGCATGCTCGGTACGCTCGCGCGCGCGAAGCGTGCCAGCGTGGCGCGCAGCGGGGGCGCCACCATCAGTACCGCCGGCTCGCCGGCGGCTTCCTGGCGCTGAGCCGATTCGGCCAGCCGCCCGGCCAGGCGTTCGGCCAGCCCGGGCTCCAGCGCTGGATTGGCCGCACCGCCGGCATTGAGCGAGTTCTGCAGCAGCTGCTCGAGTTCCGGCTCGAGCGTGACCACCGGGAGCTCGGTACCGGTGCCGGCAATATCCTGGACGATCTGCCGCGACAGCGCGATGCGCGCCTGGGCCTGCAGGACTGCCGGGTCCTGACTGCGCGGCGCATGCTCAGCCAGGGTCTCGATGATGGTACGGATGTTGCGGATCGGCACCCGCTCGGCGAGCAGGCCCTGCAGCACGCGCACCACCGCTCCGAGCGGCAGCACCTTCGGCACCAGGTCCTCGACCAGACGCGGCGAGGTCTTGGCCAGGCCGTTGAGCAGCTGCTGTACTTCATCGTGGCCGAGCAGTTCGTGCGCGTGCAGCTGGACCACGTGACTCAGGTGCGTCGCGATCACTGTGCTGGCATCGACGACGGTATAGCCGAGCGTCTGCGCCTGTTCGCGCTTGGACGGCTCGATCCAGATGGCTTCCATGCCGAAGGCCGGGTCACGGGTCTCGATGCCCGGCGGCTTGCCGAACACGCGGCCCGGATTGATGGCCAGTTCGCGATCCGGATAGACCGTGCCGTCGCCGACGGCCACGCCGGCCAGGCTGATGCGGTAGGCATTCGGCGACAGCTCCAGGTTGTCGCGGATGTGCACGGCCTGGACCAGGAATCCCAGGTCCTGGGAAAGTTTGCGCCGCACGCCGCGAATCCTCGCCAGCAGTTCGCCGCCGCTGCCCTTGTCGACGAGCGGCACCAGCCGGAACCCGACTTCGAGCCCGATCAGGTCGGCCGGCTGCACGTCGTCCCAGGACAGATCCTGTTGCTCCCGGTTGACCGGCGGCGGCGGCGGCGGCGGCGCGGCCGCCACGGCGGCCGCCTCGCGCTCACGCTGCGCCAGCATCCAGGCAGCACCGCCCAGCAGGCCCGCGAAGCTCAGGAATGCGAGATTCGGCATGCCGGGAATCAGTCCCATGACGCCGAGGATCGTCGCCGCCACGGCCAGGCTCCTGGGCTTGCTGAACAGCTGCCTGGCCATCTCGCTGCCCAGATCCTGGGCGCGCGACATGCGCGTGACGATGATCGCGACGGCCGTGGACAGCAGCAGCGCCGGAATCTGCGCCACCAGGCCGTCACCGATGGTCAGCAGCGTGTAGACCCGCGCGGCGTCGCCGAACCCCATGCCGTGGCTCAGCGTGCCAATGGCGAGGCCGCCGACGATGTTGATCACGAGAATCATGATGCCCGCGGTCGCGTCGCCGCGGACGAACTTGCTGGCGCCGTCCATCGATCCGTAGAAGTCCGCCTCGGCGCGGACTTCGGCACGGCGTGCGCGCGCTTCGTCCTGGTTGATGAGCCCGGCGTTCAGGTCGGCGTCGATCGCCATCTGCTTGCCCGGCATGGAATCGAGGGTGAAGCGGGCGCTGACCTCGGAGATGCGCCCGGCGCCCTTGGTGACCACGACGAAGTTGATGATCGTCAGGATCGCGAACACCACGATGCCGACGGCATAGTTGCCGCCCACCACGAATGCGCCGAAAGCCTCGATGACGCGGCCCGCCGAGGCCGTGCCCTCGTGCCCGTGCATGAGCACGACGCGCGTCGAGGCCACGTTCAGGGCCAGCCTGAGCAGCGTGGCGAGCAGCAGCACGGTCGGGAAGATCGCGAAATCCAGCGGCCTGGATACGTTGACCACGGCCATCGCGACCAGCACCGACAGTGCGATGTTGAAGGTAAACAGCACGTCCAGGGCCAGCGGCGGCAGCGGCAGCACGATCATGGCCAGCACCGACAGCAGCATCAGCGGCGCCCCCGCCCCTCGCCGCAGCAGCTGCAGCAGGTTGACGCCAGGGCTCAGGGGATTGATCGCCAGTTCGGCCATGCGGTTTCCGTGTGCGCCGTCGCATCGACGACGCTTCCAACGGTGACTGAGGAGCAAGACCCGTGCCGGGCAGGAACCGTCGGCTTACTGGCGCCCTGAGCGGGCAGCCAGCTGCGACCGGGGTCACACTACGGGCGGATCCGGGACCTCGAGGCTGGGCGTGGCGGGCAACGGGGCGCCCGAACGGCGTGCGGCGCGCAGCTGGTACACATAGGTGAGCACCTGGGCGACGACGGCGTACAGGCGCGACGGAATTTCGTCACCGAGATCGCAGGCGCCGTGCAGCGCGCGCGCCAGTGGCGGCGCCTCGATCAGCGGCACGGCATGCTCGCGCGCCAGTTCGCGGATGCGCAGCGCGACGAGGTCGGCGCCCTTGGCCACGACGACCGGCGCGCGCATGCGGGTCTCGTCGTAGCGCAGCGCCACCGCGTAGTGGGTCGGGTTGGTGATCACGACGTCGGCGCGCGGCACCTGCTCCATCATGCGCCGCCGCGCCATGTCCTGCTGCGAACGCCGGATGCGGTTGCGGCTCTCGGGGCTGCCCTCGGCGTCGCGTGATTCCTCGCGGATCTCCTCGCGCGACATGCGCAGCGAGCGGTTGTACTGCCAGAGCGCCAGCGGCACGTCGACTGCCGCGATGGCACCGAGCGCGCCGCCGAGGGCGATGAACGCGGTGCCGGTGAGCGACAGCGCGTGCGCGAGCCCCGGCCCCACCGGCTCCATGCTCAGCGCGGTGAATGCGCGGAACTGGTGGCGCAGCACCAGGTAGGCCACGAGCGCCACGACCAGGAAACGCGCCAGCGACTTGGACAGTTCGATGAAGCCGCGCAGCGAGAACACGCGCTGCAGGCCGCTCAGCGGATCCAGCCGCTCCCATTTGGGCACCAGCGCCTCGGCGCTGAAATTCCAGCCGCCGATCGCCAGCGGTGCGAGCACGGCCGCGGCGAACAGCAGCCCGAGCAGCGGCGCCATCAGCTGCGCAGCGCGCCCCAGCGCCGCGCCGAGTGCCAGGGTCGTGCTGTCGGCGCCGAGCGCCTCGGCGGGGGTCAGCTGCAGGCCGCTGCGCATCAGATCCATGAGCCGTCCGCTCAGCAGGCCGCCCAGGCTGTACAGGCCCAGCGCGCCGGCGAGCGTGACCGACGCGGCGCCCAGGTCGCGCGAGCGCGGCACGTCGCCGCGCCGGCGCGCATCCTCGATCCGCTTCTGCGTCGGGCTCTCGGTCTGATCACGCTTGTCGGTCTCAGCCATGACAGCCGGGCCTTGCTACGGGACTGCGGTCAGCGCCCGCATGAACGCGAAGCCATCGGCCAGCAGCGCGGTGCAGGCCGCGCCGATCGTGGGCAGGCCGAGCGTGACGATGGTCAGTCCGAAGATCAGTGTCACCGGCAGCCCGACCGCAAACAGGTTGAGCGAGGGGGCGGCCCGGCTCATCACGCCGAAGGCCAGGTTGATGACCAGCAGTGCCGTGACCCCCGGCAGCGCCACGCGCAGGGCGCCCGCGAACAGGACTGCGCCCCAGTCCGCGACCGCGGCCAGCCGCGTTGGGTCCAGGCCGCCGCGGCCCACCGGCAGGCCGTGAAAACTGTCGACCAGCGTGCCGAGCAGCGCCAGGTGGCCGTCGAGCGCGAGGAACACCAGCGTACCGAGCACCGTGTACAGCTGCCCGAGCGCGGGCGTGCTGACGCCGCGCAGCGGGTCGAGATTGAAGGCGAACCCGAGGCCCATGCCGTTGGCCAGCAGCTGGCCGCCGAGCGCCAGCGCATCGAAGACCAGCTGCAGCACGAAGCCGAGCGCCACGCCGATGACCAGCTGCTGCACGGTGATCATCGCACCGGCGATCGACAGCAGCGGCACATCCGGCGCCGCGGGCAGCAGTGGCGCCACGGGCAGCGTCAGCGCCCCGGCCAGCACCACGCGGAAGCGGCGCGGCACGTAGCTCGCGCCAAATACCGGTGCCACCATCAGGCAGGCTCCGATGCGCGTAAACGGCCAGAACAGCGCGGCCAGCCAGTGCTGCAGCTCGGAGATGTCCAGGCTCAGCACGTCAGCCCACCAGCGTGGGAATGCTTTCGATCAGCGCGCGCGTGTAGTCCACCAGTTGCTTGAGCATCCAGGGACCGGCGATCGTGAGCGCCGCCGCCATGCCGATCAGCTTCGGGATGAACGACAGGGTCATTTCGTTGATCTGCGTCGCGGCCTGCAGTATGCCGACCAGCAGGCCTACGGCCAGCGCCACCAGCAGCAGCGGCGCCGCGAGCAGCATGGTCAGTTCCAGGGCACGCTGCCCGATCGTCATTACGGTTTCCGGTGTCACGGCGGTCAGGACTCCTAGCGGTAGAAACTTGCGGCCAGCGAACCCATCACCAGGGTCCAGCCGTCGACCAGCACGAACAGCATGATCTTGAAGGGCAGCGAGATCAGGACCGGCGAGAGCATCATCATGCCCATCGACATCAGCACGCTGGCGACGACCAGGTCGATGATCACGAAGGGGATGAACAGCAGGAATCCGATCTGGAACGCGGTCTTCAGCTCGCTGGTCATGAATGCCGGCGCCAGCACCGTCAGCGGCACGTCCTGCGGCGTGTCATAGCCCTTGCCTCCCGCAATGCGCTCGAAGGCGGCGATATCGCTTTCGCGGGTCTGCTCCATCATGAAGGTCTTCAGCGGCACCACGCCGCGCTCGAGTGCGGTACTGGTATCGATGGTGCCCGCCATGTAGGGACTGACCGCGTCGACGCGGATCCTGTCGATGACCGGAGACATCACGAACAGCGTCAGGAACAGCGCCAGCCCCACGATCACCTGGTTGGGCGGGGACTGGCCGGCGCCGATGGCCTGGCGCAGGATCGACAGCACGATCACGATGCGCGTGAACGCCGTCATCATCAGCAACGCCGCCGGCAGCAGCGTGATCGCCGTCATCAGCGCCAGAAGCTGAATCGTCAGCGTATAGGTCTGCCCACCGCCGCTGGTCTGCACGGCAAATGCCGGGATGCCGGGCGCGGCCAGCGCAGCGGCCGCCGGGGCCCCGGCCGCGCCGGCGGCGTGCGCCGCGGCGCAGGCCAGCGCCAGCGGCAGCAGCAGCAACAGGGGTCCGGGGCCGTGCCGCTTCATCGCCCCAGACTCCGGCGCAGCAGCTCGCGAAAACTCGGCGCTGCCGGCCGCACGGCCTCGGCACCGCCCCCGGCGGCGCACTGGCCGCCAGGGCGGCCTGTGCCTGCGGGGCCCTGCGGGGCCGTGCCCGGCGTCCCTTCCGGCAGCAGGCACAGCAGCTGCACCTGGCCCGGGGCCACGCCGATCAGCAGCTGCTGTGTGCCGGCGCGCAGCAGCACCGCGCGTTCGCGCGCGCCCAGCGAGACCTGGGAAATGATTTCAAGATTCGGGCCCTTGAGGGCGCCGACCAGCCGCAGGCGCCGCATCAGGGCGGCCGCGGCATAGACGACCGCCACGACCAGCAGCAGTGCCAGCAGCGTGCGCACGGCGCTGAAGGCGGGGTTCACGGCGGTGAATTGCGCCGGCGCCGCGAAGATCTGGTGGGCGGCCGGCGCGTCGAGCGCGGCCTGGAATAACCGCAGTGCTTTGGCGTTCATGCCCCGGACAGAGCAACCGCCGTGCCAGCGGCGGTGACGGAATCCCGACGCCGCCCGGCGCCGGTCCCGGACCGGCTACTTGAGCTTGCGGATGCGCTCCGCGGGGCTGATCACATCGGTCAGGCGGATGCCGAATTTCTCGTTCACCACCACGACTTCGCCGTGCGCCACCAGCGTGCCGTTCACATAGACGTCGAGCGGCTCGCCGGTCGCGCGTTCCAGTTCGACGACCGAGCCCTGGTTGAGCTGCAGCAGGTTGCGGATGCTGATGCGGCTGCGGCCCACTTCCATGGACAGTGTGACCGGAATATCCAGCACCACATCCAGGTTGATGTCGCCGCCCGCGGCACCGCCGGGCTGTGTCGCCCCGGCGTCGGCCTGCAGGTCGCTCACGGGCGCGGCTTCGACGGCGACTTCATTGGCATTGGCGTTCATGAATGGTTCTGCTCACGGTTATTGAATCACGAAGCTCGTGAAGTAGACCCCTTCGACGGCGTCACCCTTGGCGCCCTCGGCGGATATGGCCTTGCGTACCGCTTCCAGGGTGGCCTGGCGCAGTTTCTCCTTGCCCTGAGCCGCGATCAGCGTCTCGTATTGCTGCGCCGAGAACAGCAGCACCAGGTCATTGCGGATCGCCGGCTCGTTGTTCTTGATCTCCTCGACGACGGTCGGGTCGCGGCTCATCGCCTCGAGCGTGATCTGCAGGTAGCGCGTGTTGCCTTCGGTGCCGAAATTCACGACAAAGGCGGGGTCGAACTTGTAGTAGATGGCCGGCGTGCGGGCCGGAACAGCGGCTTCCGCGCTGTCCGCGGCGGCCTTGGCGGCGCCCGCCCTGGGATTCATGAACCACCAGGCTGCGCCGCCGCCTCCGGCCAGCACCACCACCGCGGCGGCGATGATCAGCGGCAGCTTGCGCCTTTGCGGCGGCGCGGCCTGCGCTGCCGGAGCGGCCGCGGCGTCAGGCTTGGACTTTGTGGCGGTAGACATCGGTGGCTTCCATCCCGTTGGCGGATCTATCGGGCTCTACACAGCAAGGGCTGTGCCAGTCGGTTTTCTGGCGCGCGTCAGACATATTCGTCCACCAGGCCCACAGCACGTGGCGCGGGTTCCCGGCTCGAGGGACTATCGACCGCTGCGGGCTCGGGACGAACCGGGTCGCCCTGATTCTGTGATCCATGTCTCGCCTGGCTCTGCACGGTGGCCTCGCCCAGCGTCAGTCCGCTGCCGGCGAACACCTCGCGCAGCTGCGGTATCGACTGCTCGAGCGCCGCCCGCGTCTCCACGTGTGCGGCCGTGAAGGCGACGTTGACGCGCGAGTCCTTCAGATCGATGCGCACTTCCACCGGCCCCAGGTGTTCGGGCGACAGCCGCAGCGTGGCGGCCTGGATCTTCTGTTCGCCCAGCATCAGCAGCTGGGCGGCCACCGCGCGCGGCCACTGCGGATCGTGCACGGCGACCTGCACGCTGCGTTCGGCGGCAGGGACCACGGCAGCGCCGGAAGTGTTCAGATTGCGGACGGCGGCGGCCAGATCCGCGCCGGCGGCGGCGCCGGCCGTGACCGCCGCCGCGGCCGCGGCCGCCGCGGCGTTGCGGGACGGAGCATCGTGCCCGCTCTGTGCCACCGGCACTGCGAGAGCGGCCGACAAGGCGCTGGCCAGCGAACCGCCGGCCGCCGTGGAGCCGGACGCATGCGGCGCGTCCTGATGCGCGGCGGTCCCGCCGCCCTGCTGGCCCGCCGCGGCATCCTCCGCAGCGCCGCCCGCGACCGGTGGCGTCACGGCTGCCCATGCCGCCGCATCCGGTCGTGCACCGGCCCCGCCGGCTGCGCTGGGCGCACCGGGCACGCCCGCGGCACCGGGCACACCCGCGGCACCCGATGCGCCGGCGCCCGCCGCGGCCGGTGGCGTCCCGGTCGTCAAGCGCACGGCGACGCTGGCCGCCCCGGCCGCGGCACCACCGGCCCCCGCCGCCACGGCGCTGGCACTGGCGGCGGCTGCGCCACCCTGCTGCTGCAGCCATTGCAGGACCGCGGCCAGCGCGGCGAGCGTCGGATCGGTCGGCGCCGCAGCAGCATCCTGCCGGGCATGCGCCTGCGGCGGCGTCGCTCCGCCCGCAGTGCCGTCCGTCTCCATGGCGATGGCCTCCCCAGCCGCACTGCCGCTGCCCGGCGCAACCCGCAGGGCCGCAATGGCCTCGGAAAACGGCGCTGCGCCGGCGCGCGGCAGCGCCAGCAGCGGGTCGCCCGCCGCCTCGCCGCCGGTAGCCGGTCCGGGCGTGGCGGCGGCACCGACAGCGGCCCGCGCCGGTGCCGCGCCCGCGGCCGCGACGCTGCCCGGGGCGATCATCGCCGCACCCGACGCTGGCTCGCCAGCTCGTCCGTTTCGCGTTGCTGGCGTTTCTCTTCCTTCATGACTTCCTCCGACTTCGCCTGTTCAATCACTTTGCCCACCGCCTGTTTGCGCGTGGCCGCGGCGCACCACTGCGCGCGCGCGCCGGCGCACTCGGTCCGCAACTGTTCCAGCAGCGCCTGCTGGGCCCGCACGGCCTCGCTGAGGCGCGCGATGAAGATCTGCTGTTCGCGCAGGCCGCGCATCGCGGCGCCGGCGCGGGCACGCGCCTGGAAGGCCTGATCGTATTCAATCCGGTAGCGCACCAGTTCCTGGAAGCGCTGCTCGCCGTCGCTGATGCGCCGTTCGATGTCGGCCAGTCGCAGGGCACAGTGGCGTTCGGTCTCGCCGACCATGGCATGCAGCGGCTGCAGCCGCTTGGTGCGTTTCATCAGACGCTACCTGGCACGAGTCCGGGGACGACGTGCTGCAGCTGCGCGATGCTGTCGGCCAAGGTCACGCTCTCGCGCATGTCCTGGCGCAGGTAGCCCTCCACGAGCGGCCAGCGGGCGATGGCCTCATCGACGCGTGGATCGCTGCCGCGCTGGTAGGCGCCGATCGTGATCAGGTCGCGGTTGTGCTCGTACAGCGCCGACAGCTGCCGCAGGCGCCGCGCCAGGTCGCTGTGCGCGGTGGCGGCGATGTCGTGCATGACCCGGCTCACCGAACTCTCGACGTCGATGGCCGGATACCGGCCGCCATCGGCGATGCGGCGCGACAGCACGATGTGCCCGTCGAGGATGGCGCGCGCGGCGTCGGCGATGGGATCGTTCTGATCGTCGCCTTCGGCCAGTACGGTGTAGAAGGCCGTGATGGACCCGCTGTTGTGTACGCCGTTGCCGGCACGCTCGACCAGCTGCGGCAGGCGCGCGAACACCGAGGGCGGATAGCCCTTGGTGGCCGGTGCTTCGCCGATGGCCAGGCCGATTTCACGCTGCGCCTGCGCAAAGCGGGTCAGCGAATCCATGATCAGCAGCACGTTTGAGCCCTGATCGCGGAAATATTCCGCGATCGAAGTGGCCAGCCAGGCGCCATGCAGGCGCATCAGCGGCGGATGGTCCGCCGGAGTGGCGACCACCACGGCGCGTGCCAGCCCGGCCTGGCCGAGAATGGTCTCGATGAACTCCTTGACCTCGCGTCCGCGTTCACCGATCAGCCCGACGACGATGACATCAGCGCGCGTGTAGCGCGCCATCATCCCGAGCAGCACGCTCTTGCCCACGCCGCTGCCGGCAAACAGGCCGATGCGCTGGCCGCGGCCCACGGTCAGCAGACCGTTGATCGCCCGCACGCCGACGTCCAGCGGCTCGGATATGCGCTGCCGCGACAGCGGATTGATCGGCGTACCGGTCAGGCGCACGCGCGCCGCCACCGGAATCGGTCCGCGGCCGTCGAGCGGCTCGCAGGCGCCGTCGACGACGCGTCCGAGCAGTCCCGGGCCGACACCGAGCGTGCCCGTGCCGATTCTGGGCAGCACGCGGGCGCCGGGCTTCAATCCGTGAATGTCGCCGGTGGGCATGAGGTAGAGGCTGTCGCCGGCAAAGCCGACCACCTCGGCATCGACGTGCATGTCGTCGGCGGTCACGATTTCGCAGCTGTCGCCCACGGCCGCCTGGCAGCCGCTCGCCTCCAGCGTCAGTCCCACCATGCGTGTCAGCCGGCCGGCCACTGGCGGTGGCGGCAGGTGCGCCAGCCTCTGGCCGCCCAGTTCCAGCGCGCGCAGCCATCCGTGCTGCTGCTGTGTCCGCAACGCCTTCAAGATCCGGCTCCGCCGGCTCCGCCGGCGCCGCCGGCGCCGCCGGCGCGCTCGTCGCCGAGCACGGCGGCAATGGCCGCTCCGAGCCGCGTTTCGACCTGGGCATCGATGCTCGAGTTCTCGCTGTGAATCCGGCAGCCGCCGCGCGCGACCACCGGATCCTCGACCAGTGTCCAGGCGCGTTCCGCGGCGGGCATGGTCAGTTGTTCGCGCACCAGGGCGGCATCCTGCGGATGCAGGTGGATGCGCACATCGCGGGTGGCGACCGGCAGCAGCGCGACGCTATCGCGAATCACCGCAATGATCTGCTCGGGCTGGGCGCGCAGCTCGCGGCGCACGAGCTGGCGGGCAATGGCGGCGGCCAGCGTGGCCAGCTGCCTGAATACGCTCGCGTCCAGGTCCGCCAGCGGCGTCGCCTGCAGCGCCAGCAGCTGATCGAGGCGTGCGACGCGCTCGCGCAGTTCTGCGGCCAGGCGCTGCTGCTCGGCGGCGGCGACGGCGCGCCCGGCGGTCTCGCCGGCCGCGTAGCCCCGGTCCCAGGCTTCGCGTTCCAGCGCGCCGAGGTCGGCCAGCCTGCGCTGCCCCAGCACCGGGCCATCGACCCTGGGCACGGCCCAGGCCAGGACCTTGCCCGCGGACGGCTCAGACATATTCGTCTCCACCCTTGCCGCCGAGCTGGATGCGGCCTTCCTCGCCCATGCGGCGGGCCGTCAGCAGGATCTCCTTCTGCGCCGCCTCGACTTCGCTGAGTTTGACCGGCCCCTTGGCCTCGAGGTCGTCCTTGAGCATCTGCGAGGCGCGCTCCGACATGTTCTTGAAGAATTTGTCCTTCATCTCCTCGCTGGCCGCCTTCAGCGCGATGATCAGCTTGTCGCCCGGAATTTCGCGCAGCAGTTCCTGCATGCCGCGATCGTCGATGCTCGACAGATCGTCGAACACGAACATGAGGTCCTGCAGCTTCTGGCTGAGGGCCTCGTCGAGTTTGTTGATTTCCTCGATGATGCGGCCTTCGGAACCGGCGCCGACGAGGTTGAGAATGCCCGCCGCGGCCTTCGGCCCGCCGAATCCCGACGCCTTGCTCAGGGTGTTGCCGCTGAACTGTTTCTCGAGTACTTCATCGAGTTCGTTGAGCGCTGCGGGCTGCACGCCGTCCAGGGTCGCGACGCGCACGATGACGTCGGCCTGTATGTTCTGGGGCAGTGCGCTCAGCACCTCGGCGGCCTGTTCGACTTCGAGGTAGGACAGCACGATGGAGATGATCTGCGGGTGCTCGAAGCGCAGCATGCTGGCCACCGCCTTGGGCTCCATCCACTTGACGGCCTCGAGCCCGCGGCTGCTGCGGCCGCGCAGGACGCGGTCGATGACGCTGCCGGCCTTGTCGCTGCCCAGCGCTTCGGTCAGCACCTTGCGCACGTATTCGTCCGCATCGACGCCGACCGAGGTCTGCTGGTCGACCTTGGAGACGAAGCGGCCCAGTACTGCCGAGACCTCCTCGCGCGAGATGCCCGACAGCTGCGCCATGGCTGCACCGACGCGCTGCACTTCCTTGGCGCCCAGGTGCTTGAGCACCTGGGCGGCGTCCTGTTCGCCTAGCGTCAGCAGCAGGATGGCCGCCTGCTCGACGCCGGAACGATTCGCCTCGACGCCGGGCATCACTCACCCACCCAGGTCTTGACGACCTGCGCCACGCGCTTGGGATCCTGGGTCACCAGGGTCTTGGCCTGCGCGATCTGCTGTTCATAGGCCAGGGTGGCGGCACCGCCGGCCGCCCCGGGCGAGGCGGCTTCGCCCGGCACCGCGGCGGAGTTGCCGCCGCCCGCGGCCAGCGCCGGCGCCGGCGTGACCGTCTGAGCCGTGAGGTTGCGGATCATCGGCCGCAGCACGCCCAGCGCGATGGCCAGCAGCAGCAGCGCTCCGAGCGCCAGGCGCGCGGTGTCCTGGACCATCGGACGCTGCCACAGGGGTATGGTTTCCGGCGCCAGAGCCGTGCTGTCCTCGTGGAAAGCCTCGTTGACCACGCTGACGCTGTCGCCGCGCGCTGCGTCGAACCCGACGGCGTTCTTCACCAGCTTGGTGATGTTGTCGATCTGCGCGGGCGTCAGTGCCTGCTCGCTGGCCTTGCCGTCCGCAGCCACCCGCGAGACGTTGTCCAGCAGCACCGCGACGCTCACCCGCTTGATGTTGCCGCCGGGCTGGCGCGTGTAGCTGAGGGTGCGGTCGATCTCATAGTTGCGCGTCGCCTGCTTGTTGACGTTCTCGTTCGCGGCGCCGGCCGCGGTGCCGGCAGCGGTGCCGGCAGCGGCGGCACCTGCTGCGCCCGCAGCGCCGGCCGGCGGCTTGGCCGCGGTGGGCGCCGCCGCGGGTGCAGCGGGCGCGGCCACCGTGCCTCCCGCCGGCGGCTGATTGCTGAGCGCACCGGGCACGCCGCTGATGCCGGTACCCGCCGGGCCGGTCTGTTCGGAGGTCTGCTCGCTGCGCACCACCGCACTGTCGGGTTTGTATTGCTCGTGGCTCTCCTCGTTCTCGTGGGTATCGAGATCGACGGTCACCTGGGCGCGGACCTTGCCGGCGCCGACCAGCGGCACGAGCAGCTGCTCGATGCGCTGCACGTAGCTGTCCTCGACCCGCTGAGCCGCGGCAAACTGCTCGGTCTGCACCGTCGACTGCGGCGAGCCGGGCGCGGACAGCAGCCGGCCCTGCTGGTCGACGATCGTCACCTGGTCGGCAGACAGGTCCGGGATGCTGGAAGCGACCAGGTGCACGATGGCCTGGACCTGCTCGGCTTCCAGCCGTCCGCCGGGCCGCAGCTGCAGCAGCACCGAGGCGCTCACCGGCCGCCGGTCACGCACGAAGGCCGACTGCTGGGTGATCGCCAGGTGTACGCGCGCCGCGGCGACGCTGCGCAGCGTGGCGATCGTGCGGCCCAGTTCCGTCTCCAGCGCGTACTGGTAGCGCGCATTCTCCATGAACTGGCTGACACCGATGCCGGCGTCCTTGTTGATCAGATCGAGGCCACTGCCACTGCCCTCCGGCAGGCCCTGGGACGCGAGCTTGAGCCGCGCCTCGTGCACCTGGTCGGCCGGCACCATGATCGCGCCGGTGGCATCGCTGAGTTTGTACTTGATGCCGGCCGCCTGCAGGGCCTGCACCACCTGGCTGGCGTCGTTCGCCTCGAGATTGCCGTACAGCAGGCTCCAGTTGGGCCCCTGCCACCACAGCATCACGGCCACGCCGGCGGCGACGGCGCCGGCAATGCCCACCAGCAGCAGGAACGGCCGCAGGCTGAAGCCCGGGGTGCGTGTGACGACAACGGTTGATTCATTGGCCATGAGTGCTTCCGTTTCAGATCGCCATGTTCATGATGTCCTGGTAGACGGTTACCAGGCGGTTGCGTACCTCGGTCAGGGCTCGGAATGAGACACTCGCCTTCTGGGATTCGAGCATGACCTGGGCGAGATCCACGTTGGCAGCACCGCGCTCGTAGGCATCGGCAAGCGAGGCGGCCGACTGCTGGGTGCGATTGACCGAGTCGATGCCCTGCCTGAGCAGTTGTCCGAAATCGGGTCCCGTCGTGCCATTGACGCCGCCCGCGCCGCCGGCGGCACTGCCGGGCGCCGCGGGCGCCTGCGGCCTGCCCAGCGGGGCCGGATGACCGGTGAAGCTCCGGATCTGCGCCAGCACCTGGTCGATCTGCATCTGGCTCATGCGGCGCTCCAGACCTGGTTGAGGTTGACGCCGGCGGCGCGCATGCGCGCCAGCTTGTACCTGAGCGTGCGCGTGCTGATCCCCAGGCGCTCGGCCATGCGTTCACGGCTGCCGCAGTCGCGGCGCAGCGCCTCGAGGATCAGTTCGTATTCGGTCGCCGCCAGGGCGCCGGCCAGGTCGGGGTTGCCGGCACGCGCCGTCGCGGGCGGCCCGGGCGACACCGCCGCCGCGGCCTGTGGCGCCGTCACCGCCGTCACCGCGGGCGGACGCGGCGGTGCGGCCGCGCCGAGCTGTTCGAAGGAAATATGGTCCGGATGGATCACTGCGCCATCGCACAGCACCAGCGCGCGCTGCATGACGTTTTCGAGCTCGCGCACGTTGCCGGGCCAGTCGTGCGTCAGCAGGCGCTGGCCGGCCTCGGCGCTCAGCGCCGGAATACGTGCGCCGGGACTGCTGTGCCCGGCCAGCAACCTCATGGCCAGGGGCAGTATGTCGGCACGGCGGCCCCGCAGCGCGGTCAGCGCCAGCGGGAAGACGTTGAGGCGGTAGTACAGATCCTCGCGGAAGCGCCCGGCCACCACCTCTTCGCGCAGGCGGCGGTTGGTGGTCGCGAGCACGCGCACGTCCAGGGCCAGCGGCAGCCGTGCGCCGAGGCGTTCCACCTCGTGTTCCTGCAGCACCCGCAGCAGCTTCGCCTGCAGGGCCATCGGCATCTCGGACACCTCGTCCAGCAGCAGCGTGCCGCCCTGCGCCTGTTCGAACTTTCCGGCATGCGCGGCATGCGCACCGGTGAAGGCGCCACGCTCCCAGCCGAACAGCATGGCCTCGAGCATGTGCTCGGGGATGGCGGCGCAGTTGACCGCCACGAACGGTCCGTTGCGGCGCTGCGAATGGCGGTGCATGTAGCGTGCGATCACTTCCTTGCCGGTGCCCGATTCGCCGCTGATCAGCACGGTGCAGTCGCTGGACGCCACGCGCCGCGCGAGAGTCAGCAACTGCGTGGAAATGGCGTCGCAGGCGACCGGATCGGCCGCGTCGGCGCAGCGCCGGTCGGCGCCGGAGGCCGTGGGAGGGGTATCGATCGGTGTTTGCATCGGATCTGGCCTACTCGTTTCATCAGAGCACTGCTGATGTCAGAGCAATTTGCGTGCCGGCCCGATTCCGTGACGGCCGTCGCAGCGGCAGTCGCTTGCCGCCGCAGAGGCGGCCTTTGGCCGTCAAGTTCCCGTCGCTGACAACTCGGCGGCGGTCAATTCGTACTTGCGCAGCTTCTCGACCAGCGTCGTGCGCCGCAGGCCCAGCAGCCGCGCCGCATGCGCGACGGTGCCGTTGGCGGCATCCAGTGCCTTGGCGATCAGCCGGCGCTCGAGGTTCTCGAGGTAGCTGCGCAGATCCATGCCCCCGGGCGGCAGTTCGCAGCCGTCGGCGTCCGCCTGCGGGAGGGCGTCCGCCTGCGGGAGGGCGTCCACCTGCGGGAGGGCGTCCGCTTCGGGTCCGGGTTCGAGCCGCTTGAGTTCGGCGAGCGGATCGAGCGCGCCAGGCGCCGGCGCGCCGCCTTGCGCCGCCTGCGCGGCCGGCACCCAGCCGGCCGGCCGGTAGCGCGCGGGCAGGTCGGCGACGCCGGCCGGCTGGCCCGCGCATTCGATGGCGAGCCGCTCCAGCAGGTTGCCGAGTTCGCGCACGTTGCCAGGCCAGCGATAAGCCTGCAGTGCGGTCACCGTTTCGGGCAGCAGCTGCACGGGCAGGCCGCGGCCGGCCTGGATATTTTCGCCGAGCGCCGCGATCAGCAGCGGCAGGTCGACGGCCCGCTCGCGCAGCGGCGGCATCTCGACCGGCACCACGTTCAGGCGATAATAGAGATCTTCGCGGAAGCTGCCCTCGGCAATGCGTGCCTCGAGGTCGCGGTGCGTGGCGGCGATGATGCGCACGTCGCAGCGCTGCGAGCTGCAGCTGCCGACACGCTCATAGACGCGCTCCTGCAGCACGCGCAGCAGCTTCACCTGCATGGTCGGATTCATGTCGCCGATTTCATCCAGGAAGATCGTGCCGCCCTCCGCCAGTTCGAACCGGCCCTTGCGCACGCTCAGTGCGCCGGTGAACGCGCCTTTCTCGTGGCCGAACAGCTCGCTCTCGAGCAGCTCTGCCGGTATGGCGCCGCAGTTGATGGGAATGAACGGCCGGTTGCGCCGCGACGAGCTGGCGTGAATGGCACGGGCGACGACTTCCTTGCCCGTGCCCGATTCGCCGAGGATCAGCACGTTGCTGTCGTACGCCGCCACCTGCAGGATCAGCCGGTTGACGCGGCGGATGGCAACCGATTGCCCGGTGGGCAGCAATGCCTGGGTGGTCTCCGGCGCAGATTTGCTGGTCATGCTTCGCTCCCAACCCGCCTCTTGCAGGGCGTGGGAGTAGCGTAGTCGGGCGTTATGCAAAACCCCGGCATTAGGTCACATGGCCACCGTGCGGCGCGTCACAGATCCGCTAGGTGTTGCGGGATTTACGGGCTCCGGCCACCTGTTTTCGGTGCCTGAGGAAGCAAAGCTGCTGCACCAGCTCGCCGACCGCGGGCGCCATCTCGAAGAATGTCGCACTGACCGCCCCGTTCTCGCTGGCGGTGACCTGGGCGTACAGATCCAGGGTCTGCACCAGCGCCCCGTGCAGCCGGATCTGCAGCAGGCCCTGCTCGTCCACCGCCGGCGCGCTGCCGCGCATCTGCCAGGAAGCGCCGAGCGCGTTGAACTGGACCGGCACGGCCTCGGTGGTCTGCACCTTGCTCACCAGCGTGCCGACGAGTTGCAGCAGCAGGTTGATCTTGAAATCCAGGCGCGCCAGTTCGCTGGCGAGCGGATGCAGGTCGTCGTTCTTGTCGCGAATCGGCTGCTCTTCGACGGCGATGCAGGCCTGCAGCAGCAGGATGTTCGCCTCGTCCATGCTGGTGAGCATGAAGCGGTCGGGCGGTTGCGCCAGCGCCTGCCAGCGCACCGGCAGTATGTCGTGATATGCCAGCTCGTTGTGGAGCACGACCGTGTCGACGCCTTCGTACATGCCGGTCATGGAGCTTATCACGGCTTCGGGCCGGCGGCCGGCGCCATCGGCTGGCGCACCTCCGGACCGATCGCCACCCAGGCGCCGCGGATTTCGCCGAGCAGGCCGATCACCTCCCGGATGAGTTCCTGGTTGTTCTCGACGTTGGCGCGCAGCAGCTGGCGCATCATGTATTCATAGAGCGAACTGAGGTTGTGCGCGAGTTCGCCGCCCTGCGCCAGGTTCAGACTGCCACGCAGCTCCGTGATCACGGTGACGCAGCTGTGCAGCAGCTGTGCCTTGCGCGCAATCTCGCCGCGCTCCAGGCAGCTGCGCGCCAGGCAGAGCCGTTCCAGCGCGCCATCCATCAGCATCAGGACCAGCCCGTGCGGGTCGGCACCCGACACCCCGCCGTGCACGGAAACGCTCTGATAGGCCGCGAGCTTGGAATTCTTGCCGTACGCGCTCAACGCGCTGCACTCCATCGACTGGTGATGGTCAGTTTAACGGCGCCGGCACTTCGAACTTGAACGCTGCCGGCACCACCAGCCGATCAGCCGTTGGACCGGGCCTGTACCTGCGGCAGGCTGCTGATCGCCTGCGTGAGATACGCCGACGTGGTCTGCAGCGTCGACAAGAGCACGTTCAGCGCCGAATACTGCTGGGTGAGGCTGGCCGTCAGCGACGTCATCTGCGCATTGAGCGCCGTGCTCTGGGTCGTGAGCGCCGCATTCTGCTTGACCAGCGTCTGGCTGCGGCTGTCGAGGGTGCCGCCGCTGGCCAGCGCCGCGCTGATCTGCGTGTTCAGCTGCGCCGCAATGCCGCCGCTGCCGCTGAACAGCTGGCTGACGGCGCTGAAGTTGCTCGACAGCGCGGTCCGCAGCGTCGCGGTATTGACCGCCAGCGTGCCGTCGCTCTGGCTGGTGATGCCGAGGCTGGGCAGCGAGTTGTAGCCCGCCGTGCCCACCACGGTTTCTAGTGCCCTGTGCAGTTCGTTCTGCACGCCCGTCAGCACCGGGTCACCCAGCATGGGTCCGGCGGCCTTGGTCGTGGCATCGTAGCCGCCCAGGCTCTTGAGGGCTCCGGCCAGCGTGTTGTAGGCGGAAACGAAGCTCTGGATGTTGTTGCTGACCGTGCTCGTGTCGTTGGCCACGGTCAGGGTCGGGGCGCTGCCGGCCGCTGACTTGCCCAGCAGGTTGAGGGTCACCCCGCTGATGGCGTCCGTGACCGTATTGCTGGCGCTAGTGTAAGGGACGCCCGCCACGCTGAAGCTGGCGTCCAGCGCCGGCGCGTTCTGCGTGTAGTGGACGGTGTTTCCGGCCCCGTAGGTCAGCGCAGCAAGCCCGGTAGCGCTGTCGGTTTCGCTCACCTGGATGGTATTGGCCGCGCCGGTCTGGCTGGACGTGAGCAGCAGGTGGGCACCATCGGTACCCTGGACCACGGACGCATTGAGACCTGGATTGTCGGTGGCGGCATTGATTGCCGCCGCCAGCCCGGCCACCGTGTTGTTGCTGCTGTCGACCGCGATGCTGAAGCTGCTGCCGCCCAGCTGCAGGCTGAGGGTACCGGTGCCGACGGTGGCCGCGCTGCCGCCGGCGAAAGCGCCCGACAGCAGCTGCTGGGCGGCAGCCAGGGTCGCGACCGTGACGCTGTAGCTGCCAGGCGCCGCGCCCGCGGCCGCGCTGGCCGTGAATACCGTCTGGTCGGAACTGCTGGCGGTCGCCGCGGCGAAGGCACTCGAACTGCTCAACGATCCGAGCGAGGATTGAAAGCTGCTGAGCGCGCTCTTGAGCGTGCCCAGCGCGGAGATCTTGGTCGTGACCGCCGAGGTCTGGCTGGCGATCTGGGCATCCTGCGGCGCGCGCGTCGCCGCGACGAGCTGCGCGACCAGGCTGCTGACGTTGATGACTGAACCGCCGGCCGCACCGGCGCTAGTGCTCGCAGCCACCGAGACGACCGGGGATCCGCTGCTGGTGGTCATGAAAGTCCGCCTGTGCCGCTGTCAACCGGTGAGTGATCCAGTACCCATGAACACTTCATCTGGAGCAATGAATCCGTCTGCAATCGAAGCCGCGGCCACCCTGGCCGGAACGGCGGCGGGCGGAGACCTTACGGCCTCCGCCCATCAGCCGTGGAGGGTTGCAGCAACCCGCGGCTCATTAAGGGAGCTTCTGGAGCAGCGTCAGCACGTTCTGCGGCACCGTGTTGGCCTGCGCGACCATGGCCGTACCGGCCTGCTGCAGGATCTGCGCCTTCGACAGGTCCGAGGTCGCCTGGGCGAAGTTGGTGTCCTGGATCTGGCTGCGGGCAGCACTCAGGTTGGTCGAGGTCGTGTTGATGCCCGTGATCGCGGCCTGGAAGCGGTTCTGGTAGGCGCCGAGCTGCGCACCCGAGGCCGCCACCTGCTGCAGGGCGTTGTCGATCTGCGCCAGCACCAGGTTGGAACTATCGACCGTCGTGACATTCGCGCTGTCCAGGTAGGGATTCGTGGCCGCCGTCGTCACCGCCACACCCGTGGCCGCGGAGAGGCCGAAGTCCGTGAGCCCACCGGCCGGCGCCGCGCCGACGTTGCCGGCATTTGCGGCGTAGCCGAAGGTGCCCGCGGTGGTCTGGCTGCTCGTACTGTTGAGCACGATGCCGTTGGCCCCGACCGTCGCGATGAGGCCGCCATCCGACCCCGAAAGCTGGTTCACTGCCGCGGCGATCGTCTTCTTGTCACTCGCCGCAACGCCCGAGATCGCGAATTCCGAGGACTTGAAGACATTGCCGGCCGCGTCGGTGTAGCTCAGCGTGTACTTGTCACCGGTCGTGAAATTCGCGCCTACGAACGTGCCACCCGCGCCTTCGTTGTAGAGCTTGCCCAGATTGGAGGCGCGCGCGTCGGCGACCGAGGACACGGCAATCGTGTTGCCGGCATTGGCGCCAATCTGGAAAGTCGCGCCCTGGAAGCTGCCGTCGAGCAGATTCACGCCGTTGAAGGCCGTGGTCTGGGCAACGTTGGTGATGTCCGCCTTGAGCTGCTGGAACTGCTGGTCGAGATTGGTGCGGTCCTGGGCGCTGTTGGTCGCGTTCAGCGACTGCACCGCCAGGTCGCGCATCGTCTGCAGGTCACTGACGATTTCCGACAGCGCGCCCGACGCGGTCTGCGTCAGCGATACGCCGTCGTTGGCGTTCTGGGCGGCCTGGTTGAGGCCGTTGATCTGCGAGGTCATGCCCTGCACGATTGCGTAGCCGGCCGAATTGTCGGCCGCGGTGTTGATGCGCAGGCCCGAGGACAACTGCGCCAGGGCCGTGGACAATTTCATGCCCGACTCGGCCAGATTGTTCTGGGCGTTCAGTGAATTGAGGTTCGTGTTGAGGACCAGTGACATTGCCTGTTACTCCTGATGTGTGGTGCAGGCTCCGGACACCAGTCCGTCGCGCTGTGATAGCCCGTGCGGCACTGGCCGCTTCCTGTTCGTTGAGGGTATCGGTGCGCCTGCGCCGAACTTGAATGCCGCCCTGCACGTCGCGGGCAAAATGCGAATTGCGTCACGGTCGCAGTCGCGGCGCCGGTCCCACCTGGGCGCGCCGGTCATGGTCTGCGCCTACAGATACTTGAACAGCGACAGCTGGGCGGTCTGCGCATAGGAGCTCAGGGCCGCCTGCAGCCCGACGTACTGCTGGCTCAGCTGGGCGGTGGCCGAGACGAAATCGACGTTGGCCAGGTTGGAAATCTGGCCGGTCAACGTGGTGCTCTGGCTGGTCAGCGAGGTCGCCGTGCTGCTGACCAGCGACAGCCTGCCGCCCACGTTCGAGGTCACCGTCGAAACCTGCGCCAGCGCCTGATCGATCTGCTGCAGTGTGCCGCCGAGCGCGGTGGCGAGCTGCGCCCGCGCGGCCGGCGTACTGCCGGCGTTGTTCAGGTTGCTGACCAGTTTGTCCAGTGTCGTGAACACGCCTTCCTTGCCCGCCGTCGAGACCCTGAACGTGTCGCCGGCGGCGGGCGCCCCGGTGATTCCCACCGAGACGCCGTCAAAGGAGACATTGCCCGAGCTGCCGTCGTAGGTGCCCGTCACCGCATTGCCCGAGGCGTCAGTGACCGGACTGCCGGCGGCGTCCGTCACCGCCCAGTGCGTCGCGTCCGTGAAAGTGACGGTGTACTGGCCTGGCACCCACGAAGAGGCGCTGGTCACGCTACCGGTGTCGATCACCCCGGTCCCGGTATTGCCGGTGCCGGCGGCGGTCGTGAAGGTGCCGTTGCCGGCCGGCACGTTCATGTAGATGGTCGAACCCGCATCGCCCATCTGGATGGAGGTGCTGGTGTCGATCTGCACGCTCTGCGTGCCGTTGTCGCCGACGTAGTTCATCG
>Ga0075017_100000460_pt1 | contig 22662 bp, 21 predicted proteins | sample AleBraG_ABR_2012_FD_71475 | JGI IMG/M metagenome (GOLD analysis project Ga0075017, IMG submission 71475) | Freshwater sediment microbial communities in response to fracking from Pennsylvania, USA - Alex Branch Run_MetaG_ABR_2012 | ecosystem: Environmental > Aquatic > Freshwater > Creek >... | reverse complement strand
GGCCGGCGTCCGTTCTTCGGAGTGAGTCAACTGGAGCGGCGCGAAGTGGCTCAGGAAATTCTGCTCGCTGTGTCGCAACTTTCCCAAAAACATGTGGGCGCGCTGATCGTGGTGGAGCGCAAAATTGGCCTCCGCACGTTTACCGAAAGCGGTGTTCGGCTGGATGCGGCCATCTCGCGCGATTTATTGTGTTCCATATTTCAACCCCTGGGCGCCTTGCATGATGGCGCCGTGATCGTACAGGGGGATCGGGTGGCCGCCGCCGCCTGTTTTCTTCCGCTGACCACCAATCCTTCCTTGCTCAATGAGTTGGGCACTCGCCATCGCGCCGCCATTGGGATTTCCGAAGAGTCCGACTGCCTGTCGGTGGTGGTTTCCGAAGAGACCGGCCGTATTTCCATGGCGGCCTTCGGCGAGATTATGCTCGACGTTTCCCTCTACCGTCTGGAGCAGGCCCTGACCGGGCGCATCGACCGGGACGATGTCTGGCCGGCAGCCAACGTCGCTATCGAGCCGGCAACCGCAGTACGGGATGCCGGTCTCAATCGGTCATAATGCGAGTTCTGAAGAGCATCTTTGTCAGGAATCTCGGCTGGAAGCTGCTGTCCCTGGCCATTGCGTTTGTGTTGTGGATTCTGGTGGCGCGCGAGCCCGAGTTGGCTACCTCCATCAGCATTCCCATCGAGTTCAAGAACCTGCCGGAGGACCTGGACATCAGTTCCACCGTTCCCGAACGGATTCACGTCGAGATTCGAGGGCCATCGGGACGGCTCTCGCGGGACTATCTGGCCGACATCGCGCTGATTTTGGATTTAAAAGACGTACACGCCGGGGAGCGTACTTTCACCATCCACAATCGCGATGTCAAACTACCTGTGGGTTTGGCGTTTTACCGCTCCGTGCCATCGCAGCTCACACTGCGATTCAGCCGGACGCTGGCGCGAGACGTTCCCGTGGCGGTTCGGTTTGCAACCGCGCCACCGGACGGCTATTCGGTCAGCACGCTTTCCATCAGCCCGCCGAAAGTCCGCTTGCGCGGCCCGGAGGACCATATCCAGCAGATCCGGCAGGTGCTCACCGACCCGATCGATTTGAGCGGCGTAGTTGGAAAGGCCGATTTTCAAGTGCTGGTCAATATCGGCGATCCCCAGGTACGGTTGGTGGAGCCGGCGACCCTAGTAACCGTCCATCTGAATGTTGCCAGACATGCGCCAGAATAATGCCGTCTCCGCCGATGGACGCTAAAGGGAATCCAGAATGGCTAGAAAACTATTTGGTACGGACGGAATCCGCGGCGTGGCCGGCGAGTATCCACTCGATCGCCAGACTGCCTATGCCGTAGGGGCGGCTCTCGGAATCGTGATCCGCCAGCGGGCAACTCATGAGTCGCCAGAGGTTGTCATCGGCATGGACACACGGGAATCGGGGTCCTGGTTGGCTGAGCATGTGGCTGGCGGACTGGCGTCGCAAGGTGCCCGTGCACGATTTGCCGGTGTGACGGCTACGCCGGGTATCGCTTATCTTGCCAAGACGGGCACGTTCGCGGCGGGGGTCATGATTTCGGCCTCCCACAATCCTTACCAGGATAATGGAATCAAGATTTTGGGTCATTCCGGTTACAAGCTGCCGGATGTCGAGGAGGAGCATCTCGAAGCTGAGATCTTCCGGCTGCTGGAGAATGGCGTTCAGCCCCATGGCGAAACACTGGTAGTGGATGAAGGGCTGGACCGCACCTATATCGACCATCTGGCGGCGACTCTGCCCAAGCCTGTCTCCGGCCTGAGGATTGTCGCCGATTGCGCCAACGGATCGGTCAGTCATCTTGCCCCCGATCTACTGCATCGGCTCGGCGCTACCGTCACCACCATCGGCGCGTCGCCGGATGGACGCAATATCAATCTGGATTGTGGCTCATTGCACCTGGACAACCTGCGTAAGGCCGTTCTCCGCGAATCGGCCGATCTGGGGGTGGCCTACGACGGGGATGCCGACCGGGCGCTCTTTGTCTCGCACTCGGGCCACGTGGTGGACGGCGACGCCGTGCTCTATTTGGTTGCCCGGTTTCTCAAGGAACACGGCCGGCTGCCAGTGCCCATCGTGGTCGCGACCGTGATGTCCAATCTGGGCCTGGAACTGGCATTAGCCGGGCAGGGAATTCAAATGGTGAGAACTCCCGTCGGCGATAAATACGTTCTGGAGGAGATGCTTCGGTTGAACGCCAGTTTGGGTGGCGAGCAATCGGGACACGTGATCTTCAGCGAGTATGCCACCACCGGCGACGGCATGCTTACCACCCTGCGCGTACTCGAAGTGATGGAAGAGACCGGCCTCGATCTCGATCATCTCATCCAGGACTTGCGGATATTTCCTCAATTGCTGGTTAATATTCGTATCGGGCGCCGGAAGTCCATAGAGGACATGCCCTCTGTCGTCAGCGGAATTGAGGCGGCGGAGAGTTCCTTCGGCAAAGAAGGCCGGGTGCTGGTTCGGTTTTCCGGGACGGAACCGCTCGCCAGGGTCATGGTGGAAGGTCGCGACCAACAGCGGGTCGAGTTTTTCGCCCACGATATCGCCGCCCGGATTCAGAGCGAGCTGGGCGTGGATTCCAGCGCCACTTGAGTGTGGAAGATGAATTGCTCAGTTTCTGCCGCAGCAAACAATTTCAGCCCTGGATTCTCAATTGTTTCAAGGGTTTAAACGGCAGAACCGGATGCACCTCTTCTATCCCAAGCTGAAGAAACTTCCCACCCACAACCATCCCCGCGTAAATTTTACCCTCCTGCCGATTCGCTCCAACGAAGACGAATGGCATTCCCTGCAAGGCGTCCGAGGTTCTGATTAGTCAGTGCGGGAGGCTATGGGTTAAATAGCTTCCCGCCAGATTGACTCACTTTCGAGGTCACTCCCCTTCAGATACCTGCTGTGGGTGAAATTCGGAGGAAGGGATCACTGCCCTGGACGCGAGCGTTCCCCCTAGGGTGAATCTGCGTTACACTGTGACAATCCTGTAGAGGAGCCGCACCGGAGACCCAGCCGTTTGAAGAAGCCGCTGGTTCCGGTGCGGATTGCCCGCTAACCGGGCTGGGATTCTGCGCCGACGCATGTGGCACAAATTGTTTTTTTCCTGGTGAGGCCCGCGTCCATCATTCCTACACCCGGAAGCCAACACAACCGCCGAAACAAGCATCCCCGACGGGATCAAAAAACGTTCGCAAAACCGACTTCGCAAACCCCATAAAAAAGCCCTCTGTTGCAACTCGCAAGACAAGGAAAGAGCGGTTTCTAAAAAACTTCAAACACCGGCTCCCGCAAGCACGCCGTTTCAAGGCCACTCGCTCCCCGTTCTAGTTCGCTGCAATCAGAGGGACACAGGTTTTCAAGGTTTACTTCATCAATTCGAATACTTCAAGGGCAACTGGATAACCACGTTAGGATCGTTGATTCTAATGGATTTGCAGGCTCGCGAGTCCTATGCCGTGTGGTACTCCGCGCAGGCAGGTGTGTCCCTGTGACACAATCGTGTTAGCTTTGCGTTCGTTTTTGCTTTTCCTGCTTTCGCTGCCTTGTGGGCTCCCGGCCGAGGAATACCGCGTGTATACACCCCACCCGCGACTGCTCTTGTCGGCCAAACATCTCCGCCTGTTGCAGCGTGAGCGGGAACGCCAATCCATGCGCTGGCAACAGTTCCAGCGTGTGCTGGAAGCGCCGTCGCCGCTGCCGGAACCGGGGTTGGCGATGGCTTTATACGCCATTGTCGCCAACGACGCCCGCGCCGGACACCGGGCGGTGGAGTGGGCTTTGACCCCGGCTGCCGACATCCGCCAAACTGCCCTGGTCTATGACTGGTGCCAGGACTGGCTCAGCGAAAGCCAGGCGGCCACGCTGCGCGGCAAGCTAACCCGCGCTGTGACGGGAAGCGATCTCGCCTCGCACCGCGATCGCATCCTCGCCGCCATCGCCGCGGCCGATGATGCGGCGCATTCGGAAGAGCCCGTTTTGCAGCGGGAGGTCGACGGCTGGTTCAACGGCCAGTTCGTCCGGGAAGTGCTCGCCGGCAAGACGGTGGTCTCGGCCCCGGAAGCCTACGCGCTGCTGGAACTGCTGCACGCTGTCCGCGACAATTTGAACCTCGATCTGCGCGACTCCGCGCGCGCCTGGTTTCAGCAGTTGCCGATCTTTCTCGTTCTGGGTAACTATCCCACGCCGCTGGAGGCGCCGGAGAACGCCTATCGCATTCCGGTATTCAGCGGCGCCGGCCAGCCGTCCACCACCGCGGCGGCTCTCGGCCGCGCGGCGGGGCTGAGCCTGGTCGCCTACGACAGCAACGCCCTCGAAACGCAGTTTCTGCAAGGCTGGCTGATCCAGGATCATTTTCTAATGCGCGGCAGCTTCGGCGCCGTGTATGAGTTTCTGTGGGCCAATCCGTATCAGCCTGGACTGAGCTTCTTCCATCTTCCGTTGCAGTTTTACGATCCGCACTCGGGATCGCTGTTCTTGCGCTCCAGTTGGGAAGAAGACGCCACTTGGTTCGGTTTGTTCGGCGGTGAAGCCCAGTTCTTTGAAAACGGAAACATCACCGTGCTGAACCAAAAGGGCGGCGTGGGGCATCCGGTGTTGATTGGAGACGCGAGCATTGTGACCGCCCGCGCTCCATTTCGGTATCCGGTTGAAAGCGAGTGGGTGTTTGTGGTTGGATTAAAGCCGCGGCAGGCGTATCTGGTGGAAGTGGACGACGAGGAGCTGCGCGAAGAGCTGGCCGACCCTGCGGGTACGCTGGCCCTGCATCTGACGCCGGACCACAAGACGGGTCTGCGCATCAAAGAGGAGACAAATGGAACTGCAAGACCGGCAGACGGCGGTGGAACGGCTCAAGGCCAACCGGAAAAGGGTGCTGGCGGCCGTTAAAGGCCTTTCCCGCGACCAACTGACATTCCGGCCGGACAAAGAGCAGTGGAGCGTGGCCGATTGCCTGGAACATATCAATCTGGTCGAGACCCGCATCTTTATGGGCATCCAGCACGCCTTGTCTTTGCCGGCTCAGCCCGAAAAGCGCGCCGAGGTGGCCGGCAAGCTCGAGAAGTTGGAGCGCGCCGTGCCGGATCGCAACCACAAGGTTACCGGTCCGCCAGAGGTGATGCCCCGCCGCGAGTGGACCAATTTTTCAGAGCTGGTGGACGAGTTTGAACGAGTCCGTCAGCGCACTCTCAAGTTTGCCGCGGAAACCAACTGCCAGTTGCGGGACCATTTCTTTCCGCACTTCATTTTTAAGGATCTAGACTGCCATCAATGGCTGATCATGATGTGCCTGCACGCCGACCGGCACATCGCTCAGATGGAAGAAGTGAAGGCGGCGCGGGCGGGGGCTGCGGCGGGTAGAACTGGGGTTTAGATTCGAACGATGGAACTGCACGAACGGGAGACCGCCATAGAACTGCTCAAGGACAGCCGGCAACGGGTGCTGGCGGCCGTGAGCGGCCTTTCTGGCGAGCAACTGACATTCCGGCTGGCCGAAGATCAGTGGAGCGTTTCCGATTGTCTGGAGCACATCAATGTAGTGGAGGCGAGTGTCTACGCAGCCATCCAGAAGACTTTGTCGCGGCCTCCGCGGCCGGAAAAGCGAGCCGAGGCCGCCGGCAAACTCGAAATCGTTCAACGTGCCCTGGCGGACCGTGGCAGGAAACTGGCCGGCCCGCCGGAGATGATGCCCCGGCGGGAGCGAATCGAGTTTTCGGAACTGGTGATGGAGTTCGAGAGAATTCGTGCCGCAACGCTGGCCTTCACGGCGGAAACGTCCAGCGATTTGCACGACTATTTCTTCCCGCATCTTTTTTTTGGGACAATGGACTGCTACCAGTGGCTGATGTTGTTGGGTTGGCATGCCGACCGGCACATCGCTCAGATGGAAGAGGTAAAGGCAGCTCATGGCTGATCCTGATAACACCGCTGCGGCGATCGCCATAGGGCGCAACCAAGCCGATGAGATTCTGGCGTTGCGCAAAGCAGCGCGTGCGCGCCGGGCCGCGGCCTTGGCCACACGCGCTGAGACGATCCGATTTACCGTGCAAGCAGCCACGAAGACCGGCGCCATGGCTGCGGCGGTCAGCCATTTAACCGCCGGTTTCCTGGTCGCGGCCGGCGATTCATGGTTCGACTATCCCTTCCACGACGTATTGAAGTTGTTAGAAGACAACTACGGTTACAACGTCGAGTCGGCGGCGCACCGGGGCGATCCGATTGAGGCCATGGCTTACCAGGGAGGCCAACTGGACAAACTGGCTCGCGGTCTGGAAAAGATTGCGGCGCAGGGCGCAAAACCGATAGCCGTGCTGCTCTCGGGCGGTGGCGACGACATCGCCGGCGCCGAGTTTGGCATGCTGCTCAACAACGCCACCTCGGCAATTGGCGGCTGGAACAGCGAGATCGTCGACGGCCTGCTGAATCAGAGAATTCTCACAGCCTACAAATCCATGCTGGGCGCAATCACGCATTTGTGCCAACAGGACCTGGGCCACACCCTGCCGATTCTGGTGCATGGCTACGATTATCCGGTTCCCGATGGACGGGGCTTTTGGGGCGGCTGGCCCTTTCCCGGTCCCTGGCTGCAGCCTGGCTTTCGCGAAAAGCTGTTCACAGACCTGCCAAGAAACGCTGCCCTGATGCGCGACATCATCGACCGCTTCAACGCCATGCTGGCGGCGCTGGTGCAGATGCCGGACTTCCCGAACGTGCGCTACGTGGATCTGCGTGGCACGCTCTCCAGCGATTTGGCTGGCAATGCCTATCAGCAATCGTGGGACAACGAACTGCATCCGACCAAGCAGGGCTTCACTCGGATCGCCGATAAATTCGCCAGCGTACTGTAAGCCGGGCGTTACACTGACTATCGATGATGGAAACTATCGGATTCGTCGGGCTCGGGATCATGGGCCAGGGCATGGTGCGCAACCTGGCGTCCAAGGGCCACAATGTGCGGATCTGGAGCCGCACGGCCGGCAAGGCGGAGGCGCTGGCCAAATCGCTAGGCATCGAGCACGCGCCGTCCCTGCAGAAGTTAAGTGAACTCTCCAGCATTCTGATGCTGTGCGTAACCAACACGCAGGATGTCGAACAGGTTCTGTTTGGCGGAGAGCAACCGGCGGTGAGTGCGCTGTTGCGCGGAAGCCTGGTGATCGATTGCAGCACCATCAGTCCGAAAGCGACAGAATCGATCGCAGCCCGTCTCGGCGAACGCGGCATCGCCTTTGTCGACGCACCTGTCTCCGGCGGAAGTGAGGGCGCCGCGCAAGGCACCCTGGCCATCATGGCCGGTGGCGTCCAAGGCGATCTCCTGCGCGCGGAACCGGTGCTGCAGGCCATCGGAACGCGCATCACGCACATGGGTCCCGCCGGCAAAGGGCAGGTGACTAAGCTGTTGAACCAGATCCTTGTGGTGGGAAACATGCTTGCGGTAAGCGAGGCGCTGGTCTTCGGACGGGCCGCCGGTCTGGACTTGCGCAAGGCAGTGGGCGCGGTGGAGTCCGGAGCGGCGGGGAGCTGGATGTTTTCCAAACGCGCTCCGCAGATTTTGGACGATTATTGGAAGCCCGGCTTCACCATCGATCTGCAACAGAAAGACCTGGACCTGGTGCTGGAGTTTGCCCGGGAACTGGGCGTGCCGCTGCTGGCCACGGCCATGATCAGCCAACTCTACGGGCGCTTGCAACACGATGGCAGGGGCGGCTTGGGCAATCACGCGTTAATCCAGGCCGTGGCGCCACTGGCCGGCGTTTCCTTCTAAAGCCGTGAAGAAGGTTTACCATTTTGACGCGCCGCGACAGAAATACCATTGCGACGCGGCCGTGGTCTGGTGCTTCGACAATCGATTCCAGTTGGGGTTCACCAAGTTTCTCAAGCGGATTGGAGTTGTAAATTCGGACCCGATCAAGATCGCCGGCGGAGCCAAATGTTTTTCTTCCCCCGAGCACGAGAGCGACCGCGAGTTCGTGCTGGAGCAGATTCGAAAATCCGTCCGCCTACACGGCACCAAGCTGGTGATCCTGATGCTGCATTCCGACTGCGGCGCTTTTGGAGGGCTCGCCGGGGGCTTCGGCGGGGATGCCGTGCGGGAAGCTGAGAACCACGAACGGGAGCTGCGCCGCGCCGCGGAGTGGCTCCAAACGGCGCTGCCAGGAGTGGAAGTGCAGGCTTACTTTGTGGACTTCGAGGGGATTTGGGCGGTGGAAGTGGCGCAGCCAGAGACTCCGGTTTGATGCGGATCACAACCCAAACGCAGAAGGATACCGGACAACACCATGGATTCCCTCCAGGGCGCCTCCGAAGAGTTCAAGCGCCATGAATGCCTCCGGGGGGAACGGACTGGCCAAATGGCGGGCCTTCTGGCAAGAGAAGCCAAATCGGGGATAGTAGTGTTTGTGTCCGAGCACGATGACGAAACGTTCACCTCCGTCGCGGAGGCGAGCCAGACCAAGACGAACCAGCCGGCTCCCGATGTTGCGGCCTTGATGCTCGGGCAGAACGGCCATCGGCGCCAATGAAACGGCGGCCACGGGCCCTTGCGCCGTCTCCACGGTCATTCGAGTGAACAGAATATGGCCGATGATTTGGCTGTCAACCTCTGCGACCAGCGATAGCAGGACGGCGCCCTCTATTCGCAACCGGTCGATCAGGTCACCCTCATCAATGCGCCCGAAAGCAGCTTCGTTCACTTTCCGGACCTGCTCTCGGTCACGAGGTTGCTCGTCTCTGATGAGTAAAGGCGATTTCGTGTCCATCCTCAGCATTCTTTCATTTCGGTGGCCGCCCCGTGGCAAAACCGAGTTTGGAGTACTCTCACCTTGTGTGAGATGAAGTCCAATGGCCTCGAGGATATTGAGCGCCAATTCCTCCGAACTGGCGCTCACCTCTGCTGATACGGACTTGATTGAATGGTTCGTTTCACTTTGCAGTCGATGAGCACCGGCTAAAGCCCGTGCCACGTGGCACAGGTTTTAGCCAGTGCAAGCTTTTACCTTTACCGCAACCGGCGTCGGCTTGGCTAGCGCACGTTCAAAGTGACCGGCGGACTTTGTTGCCCCGCCACTTTGATCACTACTGGCTGGTTTCCCGAAGAAAGTCCGGCAGGGACCACCGTGTTGATTTGATAAAGTCCGGTAAAGCCCGGGCTGAGTCCGGAAAAGCTAACCGGAGTTTGCATGCCGCCGATGGTGACGGTGACCGGGTTCACTGTGACCGCCGGAGGCGAGGACGGCGCCGCGGTACCGGCAGTGACCGGTGGGTTTACCGGTCCAAGGCCGGCGCAATAGATCACCAGGACATCGCCCGCCGAGGCGGGATGCGTGCCATCGACCTGAAAAAACGGCCCGTTCGGGGGATAGTCGACGATAATTCCGGCGCCGCTTCCTTGCTGATTCAGGGCGAAAACTCCAGGAGCGCCGGCGGCGATGGTGACCGGCTCCGGCAACGAAATCGCCGAATTGTTTTGCACCACCAGTTGCTGAACGGAATTGGGCGGCACGTCATACGGAAGAACCGCGTTGATCTGGCCGCCATTGGTAATCAGCAACGGCAGCGGTTTCCCGCCTAAGGTGACTTGTGTGCCGCCCAAATGCATGGCCAAGGGGAGTTGCGAGGAAACAAACGTGCCGGCGCTTAAACTGGTCCCGAAAATGGAGATGAAGCCTCCCGGCGCGATGGGAGCCCGTTTGGCGTAACTGGCGGCGCTGACGACACCGCCGGCGCCAATCACGGGAACCGCGGGGTTCGGCATCGCCGCCCCGCCAAGCTGGGCAGTGCCCTGCAGCGGAGGCTGCACCGCACTCGCCTTGGCGGTAATCGTGACCTGCGAGGCGGGGACGTGTGGCTGCCAGGTCGCCACCCAGCGGCCGTCTTTGAGAGAGGTCAGGGAGACTGCCGGATCGCCCGAGGTAAAGGAGGCAATCACCGAACCGCCGCCGGTGAAGTAATTTCCACAGTCGTCAACCACGGTCAGTTCCAGCGGCACCGGCCATCCAGCGGCTACGCTAAAACCAGAACCCAGTTGGGTGAACAGCGGAGTCAATTTCTGAGGAGTGCAGGCCGCAATCGTGGCCTTAGCTCGGGAACTGCCCGCGGCTGGCGTAACCACCAAGAGCAACGCCACGCGCCGGAACGACCCGTCGCCGCCGCTGATGTCCAATTCGCCCGTATACTGGCCGGGAGCGAGCCCGGAGATATTGGGCTGGATTTGCACGGTGACCGGTTGGGCGGTGTTGACCGTGGTCGAGGATGGTGAAGCGCCAAAAATGCCAGCAGTAGTGGAAATGGTGGTGGCGCCAATCTTTACTGGCTGCGGGGAAGGATTGGTGAGCGCCACGCTCTTCGCCGCCGGATTTGCGCCCTTTGCGGTGGCGACAAAAACCAGCCCAGTGGTGGACAACTGAAGCCCGGGACTCTTGGCCGGAGAGTTGACATTCAGAACCACCGTGACGGTTTCCGGCGAATCTTCCACGCTGTCCGATGCGACATCAATCTGGCCATAGTAGTCGCCCGGCGCAAGTCCGGCCGGGTTGACAGTGACCGTAAGCTCGGTGGACGTGGTCAAAGTCGCCGTCCCCTTGGCGGGCGAGACTGCCAGCCACGCGCCTCCTGAGGCAGTGGACGCACTGGCGGAAAAACTCAGGGTTCCCGTGCCGTCATTAAAGACTTCGATGGTCTCGGCCGGAGGCGCTCCGCCGCCTTGTACAACCTGGAATCGGAGACCGTCCTCGGAGAGGTCGATGATCTGCCCGCTGGCGCCGACGATGGCATCCACTGGAATGTCGAAGGATTCACCGCTCGAAACGTTCACCGAAATCAGACCCGTGTATGCGCCGGCGCCGAGCCCGGCGGGATTCACCGTCACCTGAATCGAGCTCGCAACAAAAGCCGCCAGATTACCCGAAACGGGAGACACGGTCAGCCAGGAACCCGGTGTTTCGGTTGTGGCGGAGGCCGAAAAAGTTTTCGCCACATTGCTGGGGTTGGATACTGACAGGCTTTGCGAAGCAGCGGCGGTCATGCCTGCGGCGAAAGTGAAAACCAACCCCGGCGGATCCACCGTCGGCGCACCTCCACTGGCCGTCCCACTAATGATCAAGACGACCGGAATCGGGAACGTCATATCCAGATACGTTGTCCCGAGGGCCACCAGGGTTTCGTGAATTGTAAATGTGAAGCTAAAGGAGCCAGCAGTGGTGGGGGTACCGCTGAAAATACCACTGGAATCTATCGACAAGCCTGGCGGAGGGTTGGTAGCGGCGAAGGAGTAGGTGAATGAGACCCCGTCTCCGAGCTGCGAAACCTCCTGCGCAACCGTGGCGAACTCAGAGCCCAGATCGACATAGTAAGGAATGCCCACCGTGCCGGGTGCGAACGTGTCATTCTGCGCGGTCAGACTAGGGATCGACAGCGCGGCAAGGATTGTGGAGAGGATGTAGGTGAGCACGGCTCTTCATGCTATATCGCCAGATGGTGGAATTCCCACTAGGCTCGGGTAAGAATTGACCGAGGGCCAAGGCGAGGGGCCGTCTACCGTTACGTCCGGCTGGACCAGATCGTTCCTTGCGGGCATATGAGAAGGGAAGAAACGCTTAAGTGACCTGGTTCGAGCATCCGGGATGAGGCGAATAGGGGACGAACGGTGCGACTCACGCAAGGCTCTTGTAAGTGTATAAGACGTGTACTATATTCAACTCAAGCGATGCCGGAATGGACAGCCGGGAGGTTATCCGGGCGTTGACGCGGGATCGTCCGCCGGAGTATTGCCGAGAGAATTGGTGCCCAGGGCGAGCCATTCCAGCGTGCCGATGATCCAGCGTTGCCATCGAGAATGCCGCACCGGAAGAACGGCAAAGGCAGGTAGAGTGGATACACCCGAGCGATTTCGGATTTCGCAACCGTCGAATGGTCGCACTTCACACGATCCACAGAAAATGTGGGCTGCTTGCATTTTTGTTCCTCGCCAGTTTTACTAACGATCCTTAGCCATTCTGGGTTGCCTGGGCGAGAGGTGACCAAGTCAGCCCAGGAGCTCCGCCCGTTATAGATGACATCGTGAGGATCTGCTGATGTGGTGTCGGACACACGCATGACGTCTGCGCGCTTGACGGTGACTGCATGGACGGCATCCCCCTTGTGCCCCGCTGGTCGATCGGACGGCACGGATTCAATGATGAGCGAATTGTCGTCGGTCACGGTCAAACGACCGTTTATGCAGCGACCGTCCCGAAAGACTACGGTGTATTCTCGATCTAGTCTGATTCGTTCGAGATTTTTCCAGCTGTCCTCCGCCTCCGCAACCGACGCCACGGCGATTAAAGTGAGTAAACGAGCTCAGCGGTTCTGAACAGCATCCTTGCGATTGAGCCTCACACGAATTCAGATGATAGCGAGCATGGTTGGACCGGCGCACCTCAGTTCACCCAGCGCAGTTGCACCGGCTTGGCATCCGGTTCTAGCAGCCACACCTTCCGATCCGGGTAGCGCTGCCGCAACTGCTCGTCTTCGGCTTCGCCCAGGTCGCGGGCCCAGATGACGCGGGAGTCGTCGATGTTGGCTTCGTTATGCACCCATTCGTCAAACATATGCGCGGGGCCGTAGCGGACGAACACCAGGTGCTTACCGCCGGCCTGCTTTAACTGATCGCGCACCGCGACGCGGCCGTGCGGGTCGCCGGTGTTGATGGCGTCCCAGGTTTCGTATTGGATCATGCGCGGGTCGCCACCGAACTGCAATGCATACCAGAAGACAAAATGCGCCAGGCAGAGACCGAGCAGGATGCGCGCGCCTTCTTGCGGCATGCGGCTGAGCCCCTGCACCGCCATCAGCACGAACAGGCCGGTGAGCACCGCGATGTAATGCGGATAAAAGTACGCGTACACGTTGGTTCCCAGAGTGAACAGCGCCAGTGCGGCCAAGATCCACCATTGGCGCCGGAGTAGGAAGAACGGCAAAGCCAGGTAAAGCGGCGCCCAGAAAAAGAAGCGGTAGAAGCGCACTCGCTTGGCCAGGCGAGTGAAGAACGAGTCCTGCCCGTGGACCTCCGACTGTATCTCGTAGTCTAGTTGCTGCTCATGCGTCAACTGCCGATGCGGAAGTGGAAGAGGTTGGAAGGTAAACGTGGTGGGAACGCCGTATTGATAGCGGCTGACCATGTACGGAAGCGTGGTCCAGTTTCCCGACACGGCATGATTCTGCAGACCGGTGAGCAACAGGGCCGGTGCGACGGCGAGTGCCAGCCAGCCAGCCTGGCGCCATTTCACAAATGGCAGCACGGCCAGCACCAGAAATAGCGATTCAAACGGGCGACACAAGATCTGGACCGCGATTCCTGCGCCGAGTATCGCCATGTTGCCGCGGCGCAGCGCCCGGAAGACCAGACAGCCAGCGATGGCCGACACAGCCCCGCCCCAATAGCTGTTCGTCCATTGGCTGAGCGGGCCGAATTCTCCCACTGCCAACAGGCCTCCGGCCAGCGCCCACACCGGCGGGACCCAGGCGCGCAGCATCCAATAACACAGGGCGCAGAGTCCGCCAATCGAGAGAAGAACTCCCGCCCAAGGATGCCCGAAAAGCATCCAGCCCAGGGCCAGGGCGATCCCTTGCCCCAGCGGGTAGATCGAGCTGTAGCTGGGTTCCTGCAAAACGAAGAAGGTCTCAAAGAAGCGATGCATCGGGTGCACCGGATTGGCGAGGCGGAAGTGGCGAAGCGTGTCAGCGGATAGCAAATAGCTGAAGTCGTCTGAGACGGCGGGCTCGGGAACCGGATGCCATGCCAGCAACAACAGGCGCAATGCGATGGGCAAGGCAGCCAACAGCAGCATACAGGGCACCGTGCGCTCGGCCAGTCGGCGAAAGCCGGCCTCGGCGCGGCCGCGCATAAGCAACGTGAGGCCGACCAACACCAACGTTAGAAACAACTCCACGAAATCCGCCGCGCCAAAGCCGAGTGGATTGCGGGTGGGCAAAAAGGAGCGGAAGAGGTCGAAGACGAACATTATGGTTTGGCCGGCGGGACGTCTTCGAAGGGAGATGGAGCGGGCGGCTGCGGCTGCGCGGGCTGGCTCATTTGATAAGGGCTGAGTTTGGGCGGCTGAGCGTCGGGTTCCAGCAGCAGCACGGTCCGTTCCGGATACAGGCGCTTGAGCTTTTCGTTTTCGGTGTCGCCCAGGTCGCGCGCCCAAACAATGCGGGCGTCGTCGATGTCGGCGGCGTTGTATACCCATTCCTCCTGGAACGCGTGCTGCGGCCAGTAGCGCACCAGGATCAGCAGCTTTTCGGGAATCTGTGCCAGCGCGCGGTTTACAAAAATGCGACGTTCCGGATTTCGATGGTTGATGTAGTCGCCGGTCTCATAGTGGCGCATGGCCAGCGAGAAAGGCTGATCGTCCGCAACGTGCAGCGTGTACCAGAACACGAAGTGCGCGGCACAAAGAAAAAAAATGACGTGGGCCGCCGGCCGCGGCAGCGCTTCTAACCCGAGCACGCTGGCCAGCACAAACAGGCACGTGGCGGCCGCCACGTAGTGATACTGAAATGCGGGGAAGAGATTGGTGCCGAGCGCGAACAGCGCCAGAGTGGCCAGAATCCACCATTGCCTGCGCAGCAGAAACACTGCCAAGGCCACGTATAGCGGCGCCAGAAAAAAGAAACGGTAATAGCGCACGCGGTATTCCAGCCGAGTGAAGAACGTGCTCACGGTTTCCGCACCGGAACCGCGAAACGCCAACTGCGATTGATAACCGAGCTGCTGTTGCGGCGTGAGCGCGCGATGAGGCGTGGGAATGGATTGGAACGTGAGTGCTGCCGGAACGCCATATTGGTATTGGCTGAGCGCTTCCGGCAGCGTCAGCCAATTACCGGTGACCGCCTTGTTCTGAACCGCTGTCAGACCGAGCGCCGCAAGCACGCAAACCAGTGCCGGCAAGAGCGATGGAGAAGGCCGGCGCAGGTACAAGACTGCGGCCAGCAGGAGAAAGATCGACTCAAATGGCCGGGTAATCAAGTGCAGGAACAGCCCGGCGCCCAGAATCCAACCATCGCGCCAGCGTGCTTGCCGGCGCAAACGGGGCAGCGCGCCAAAGACCAGGCAGCCTGCCAAGGCGGGCAGTGACCCTCCCCAATAGTCGTTCATCCACAGGCAGAGTGGGCCAAACTCGAAAATCGCCAGCACGCCGCCGAGCAACGCCCAATCCGGGGAGACCCAGCCCCGCAACATCCAATAGCAGGCCGCGATCATGGCCGCTGTGCAAAACAGAACACCGGCCCATGGGTAACCAAACGTGTTCCACCCGAAGGCCAGCATGAGGCCTTGGCCAATCGGATAAATCGAGCTGTAAGTCGGCTCTTGCAGCACGAAGAACGTCTCGAAGAACTGCGAAAGCGCATGCGGCGGATTAGCGAGCCGGAAATGGCGCAGCGTGTCGGCCACCAGGAGATGGCTGAACTCGTCGTAGATATCCGGCGTAGGGACAGGATGATGCGGCAGAAGAAACAGCCGCAGGGCCGCCGCCAACGCGCCCAGCGCCAGCACCGACACTACCGGATGCGCGGCCAGCTTCCGGAAGAGCGGGCTGATCCGGGGACGGAGCAGAACCAGGGAGACCAACAGCCCGGCGATCACGAACTCGACCACATCGCTGGCGCCAAATCCGGCAGGATTTTCGAACGGGTACATCTAGATTTCTTCGAGCACAGCCAGCAGCGATTGTCCGAAGGGCGGCCTCGCATGCTGCTCCAAGCGCGAGAGCCAGGGCACAATCCAGCGATCGAACGTTTGGATATGCGTTGGCGGGTGAACTTCCAGCCGGGTCACGTGCGCGTGAAACCACCACCCAAAAAAACCCACCGAGTTGAAATAGCGCGCCTTGCGCACTCGCAGGCCGGCGGCTTCCGCCACCCGCGCGAGACTGGTCCGGGTGTAGCGCCGATAATGGCCCAGGTTGCGGTCCACCGGACCGTACAGCGCCGGGAACGCCGGAACGATCAGCACAATCACGCCGGTGGGCGGAAGAATGGCCGCCATGTTCGCTAGCGCCGCACGGTCGTCCTCAATATGTTCGAGAACATTCAACGCCACGCAGCAATCGGGTTGGAAACGCGCCAATCCGCTTAAGTCGTCGCCGCCCGCGTCCAGGGCAAAGGTATGCAGATTGGCGTGCTGGCCATAGCGGCGGCGCAGGCTGTCCAGATACGCCGGTTCGCGGTCCACGCCGATCACCGTCTCCCGGTCCAGCAGCAGTCCGATGAAGTTTCCAATTCCGCAACCGATCTCCACCACGCGCCGGCCGAGTTCCGGCAGAACCAATTTTCCCTGCCAGGCGAGATAGTGGCGGGCTCCCACCAACTGCTCCTGCGCGTGCAGCAGATACTCAACCTGCGCCTGCTGCGAATTCAAACTCACCGGCACTTTTTCAGTATCGGCTACTCGGTGGACGGGGCAGCCCCGAGCTCGCGGTCCAACCACGACAGGTAGGCCTCGGAGCCGTCCACCACCGGCAGAGCCACCACCTCCGGCACCTCATAAGAGTGCATCCCTTCGAGCCGGCTCTTGAGCTGACGAAACTTTTCACGGTTTGATTTGATCACCAGAAGAAACTCTTCCGCGTCCTCAATGGCGTCCTTCCAGCGATAGACACTGCGCACCTGTTTTACGATGCTGACGCAGGCCGCCAGCCGTTCCTCCACCAACGTGCGGGCGATCGCGGTGGCCTCCCGCTGGGAGGCGCAGGTGCTCAAAACGACAATTTTGTTGGTCATGGAAGTTTTTTTCGCGGATCAACTGGACCTTTCGGCTCAGAAGGATTATAAACAAATATACGGGCTGTATCCCCAATTGATGAACAAGGCCCTTCAGAGGATTGCGTACGTCGCCGTGTTTGCCGTGATCGGCGTTTACGGCTATGTCGTGCTGCGCGGTCCACAAGGCATTCCCGCATTGCTCGAGAAGCGGCAGATGATCCGCGATCTGCAGGAGCACAATGCGATGATGCAGCGCGAAAATCAATACCGGCGTGAGCGCATCCAGAAGCTGGAGCACAGTCCGGAAGAGCAGGGAATGGAGATCCGCAAGCAATTGCACATGCTCCGTCCGGGCGAGACGTCGTTCATTCTGCCGGAACCTTCCAAGCCGCCGGCCACCACCCCCGCCGCCCAGCCGTAAAGGCATCAGTACAGAATCCGTGAGCGAATGGTTCCCGGCACGGCATCCAGATGCCGTTTTAACATTTGCGTAACTTCCGGCCCTTCCACCTCGATGTCGATGACTACATAGCCCACTTTCGCGTTGGTCATCAGGTATTGACCGGCAATGTTGATTTTCTGCTCTGAGAACACCTGGTTGATGCCCGAGAGCACACCCGGCTGATTGCGATGGATGTGCAGCAGGCGATGCTGGCCGGCATGCTCCGGCAGGGAGACCTCCGGAAAATTAACGGCGCTCAGCGTGGAGCCATTGTTGCTGTACTTGATGAGTTTTTCCGCCACCTCAACGCCGATATTTTCCTGCGCCTCTTCGGTGCTGCCTCCCACGTGGGGCGTTAAAATCACGTTGTCCATCCCGCGCAGGGGCGACACAAACTCGTCGCCGGCGCCTCTGGGCTCTTCCGGGAAAACATCAATAGCGGCGCCGGCGAGATGTTTCGATGTCAGGCCCGCACTCAAAGCGTCGATATCGACCACAGTGCCGCGGGCTGCGTTGATCAGCGATGCCCCAGGTTTCATGCGGGCCACTTGCGCCTCCCCGATCATCCGGAAGGTCTGTGGCGTTTCCGGCACGTGCAGCGTCACCACGTCGGCGGCCTCCAGCAAAGCGTCCAGGGAACCGACCGGCCGGGCGTTTCCCAGCGCCAGCTTGGTCTCGATGTCGTAGTAGATCACCTTCATGCCTAGCGATTCCGCCAGCACGCCCACCTGCGTCCCGATGTGCCCGTAACCAATGATGCCGAGCGTCTTGGCACGGGCTTCATGGGAGCCGGTGGCTGTCTTCATCCAGGCGCCCCGATGCGCGGCCGCGTTGCGGGCCGGTATCCCGCGCTGTAACAGGATGGTTTCGGCCAACACCAACTCCGCCACGCTGCGGGTGTTGGAGAAAGGTGCATTGAACACCGGAATACCGCGGCTCTGCGCAGCGTCCAGGTTCACCTGATTGGTCCCGATGCAAAAACATCCAATGGCCATCAGCTTGGGGGCATGCTCCAGCACTTTGGCGGTGACTTGGGTTGCCGACCGGATGCCCAGCATATAGGCATCGGACACTGCTGCCATCAGTTTGCTCTCGGACAGCGATTTGGCATGCGACTCCACCGATGTGTAGCCATTGGACTGCAGGGCGGCCAAGCCGCTGGGGTGAACACCCTCGAGCAGCAACACTTTGATCTTGCTCTTGTCCAGCGAAGTTCGATTCATGAGGCGAACTTCCATTATGCGGGGACGGACGAGACGTTCCCCAGTTTTCGTGGAGTGCCACGGCTGATATCCGGCCCCGATCGCCAAGGAATCGCCGCGCCGAGCGGCATCGGTTAGTCTTGCAGCGGATCCCAGACCGGGGCGAGATCGAGGACGAATCCGGCAACCGGTCCTTCGCCCGCAATCGTGGAGGCGCCAGCCCGTGTCTCCGCCTCAAAACCGGGGCGGTAAATCTCGATAGTTCGAATTTCCGGATCGATCAGCCAACCCAGTTGAGCGCCATTGGCCAGCCACTCGCCCATCTTCTCCCGGAGCACGCGCGCCCGATCCGATTGCGACCGCAACTCGATCACGAAGTTGGGGCATACGGGCCAATAGCGGCTAAACGCGGTTGGGTCGAGATCCTTGATCCGCTGTTTGAAAATCCAGGCGGCATCGGGCGACCGGCGGGCTCCGGTAGGCAACAGCCATCCGGTGGACGAATCGAAGGCAACGCCTCGCTTGTCCTGGCGGGCCCAGTTTCGTAGCTGAGCACTAATCTCATTGTTCCGCGCTCCGGCCCAGGTGTAGGTCTGCGGCATGATGATCAGCTCGCCGTGGGCGGACATTTCAAGGTTGAGGTCGGGATGTTCGGCGCAGAGTTGCGCGAAGGCTTCATCGGTCATCGGACCGACGGTCAGGATTGCGGGCAGGTACGCCTCGTCAACCAGAAACGCCATACCCCAAAGTATAAGCCATTGATCGCAGCCAATTGGATGGTACTAGAGATTTTTGCAACCTGGTCCGAACGTCTTCTGACGGCTGAGTGGGCCGGTGGTCGTTAAATCGAAGGGCTAGATTGCGCATGGGACGTTGGTTCCGGAAGGCCCGTTTGCCCGGCAGTCGCGCCGATATCCGATTTCGGGTTCAACCCGGCAGTCGGATGGTACTGATTCCAGGGCACCAGCGGCCCTTTCGGCGTGCTAAACCGCCTTGTGAGGTCGCGCACGGCGGGCAATCTCGGAGAGAGAACGAAGAGCGGAATTCACCGCAGCCGAATTGGGAAAGAGATCAGTCAGCTCAGGGTCAAGAATAATCACGTTCGAGTTCTTACGTAACCGGCCGGCGTATTTGCCCCGAACGAGCTTCGAAAAGTCAGCCCTCTTGTATTCGCGGCGCAGTTCGCCTGATGTTTCTTTAGCGGGGTTCTTCTTCATAGATGCCTCTTTCCGCCAGCGTGGCCGGGCGCGCGCTAAAAATTCGAATCGCATCGTCTCGATCGGCGTGCGCCAAAACCAATAGCCGTCCCGACGCTGAGATTCCAAATGTCACAAAACGTTGCTCGTCTATCGAATGTTCAGGGTCATCGCCGGTAACTGACAACGGGTCGTAAAAAACACTGACCGCCTCCAGGAACGAAATCTTATGTTTCCTAAGATTCGCGGTCGCTTTCTTGTGATCCCACTCGAAGCGCACCGGCACGTCTCCCTGATCTCAAGTATAGCCGCCATAAGAGGAATCGAAGTGTCGATCCAGCCGGACCCGTCGGATCCGAGCAATCCGCCGGCTCAACGGCGCAGTGCAGAGCCAGGTTTAAACTTCCGGATTGCCGGCTGGCGTGGTCGCTGCACAGGACCAGCGAAGTGATCCTGTTGAGCTCCGACGCCGTTAACCGCGATGTGTCCCAGCGACAAGCTTCGGCATTCGTCTCGGTCAACCAGCCAATATGCGTTCTCTTGAGCCAACGGACGTGCCCGCGCTCAACGGAGCAAAACCGCAGGGCCAAGTGATCTGCGCCAGCGGTGTTCGACGATGTTTTCTGCTCACAGTGGTCCTGGAAAAGTACTTTACGCACGCCGCCGCGTGGCAGTAAACCGATCGGCCCATTACCGAATCTTGCTCATTCCCTTGACATCGGGCTCTCAAATGAGGCAGTCTAGTCTCCTTGGGAGACTCCCGGCTTCGCTGGGGTCTGTGTACTCTCAGTTGCCTTGCAGTACCTCCCCGAAAACAGATATTCCATGATAGTTTTAGCGCTGTTGCAGCTAGGCGGCTCGTCCAACCCCATCTTGGGGTTTCTGCCGCTGGTCGTTATTTTGGCGATTTTCTACCTGCTGGTGTTCATGCCCATGCAGAAGCAGCGCAAGCAGCAGGCGCAGATGCTCCGCGACCTGAAGAACGGGCAAAGCGTCTTGACCACCGGGGGCATAGTGGGGAGCATCGTCAGCATCAACGAGGATGATACTCTTATAATTCGCGTCAAACCCGACAATATCAAGATCCAGGTGGCCCGGAGCGCTGTGGCCAGCCTGGTGGCGGAAGAAAAGAAGGCCTAGGGCGCGCATCTCGCGAGATTGAACCACAATGACACGCAATATTAGATTGAAGGCAGCTTTCATCGTAGTCGTGATCCTGGCCTGCATTTACGGGATCGTCGGTCTGCCGAAGTCGAAAGCGGACTTGGCCGCCAATTGGAAGAAGAACATTCATCTGGGGCTCGATTTGAGCGGCGGCACCCAACTGGTGATGCAGGTCCAACTGCAGGACGCCTTCAAGGCTTATGCCGATGCCTCCATCCAGCGGATGGAAGACGCGATGAAGAAGGAAACCATCGATTTCGGCGCGCTGACCAGCACCGATCCCAAGCGTTTGGAAGACGCCGACAAAATCGAGATCGATGTCAAGGGTGTGCCGCTGGCCAAGGGCAGTGCGTTTCGCACCATAGTCAACGACCAGTTTGGCGACTGGGTGTTGACGGCCGTGAACTCCACCGACTACAAACTCACGCTAAAGACCACCGAAGCTCTGAAGCTCCGGCAGGACACCATGACCCAGACCATGGCGACCATCGAGCGCAAGATCAATGGCCTAGGTCTGACCGAGTCTTCCGTTCAGCCCACGGGCCGTAGCTCCAACGATGCCGAACTGCTGATTCAGCTTCCCGGCGTAGACGACCCGGCGCACGTCAAACAATTGCTGCAAACCCAAGCCGTGCTCGAGTGGGATGAAGTAAAAGACGGCCCGTTCGCCTCCCGCGAGGAGGCCATGACCAAACACGGCGGCGTCTTGCCGCTCAATACCAAACTGGTTCCCACCGTGGCCCGCGGAGCCGCACAAAGCTGGTATCTGGTCTCCCGCATATCGATTGTTCGCGGCACCGATATTCGCGATGCCCATGCCTCCCAGGGAGAAGTGAACCGCTGGGAGACCGGGTTCGTGCTCACGCAGGATGCCGCCAAGCGTTTTGAGCGCTACACAGAGGCCAACATCGGCAACCGGGCGGCGATCGTGGTGGATGGCCAGGTGATCAGCGCTCCCACCATCCAGAGCCGGATCAGCGATACCGGTAGAATCACCGGCGCCGGCAACCAGGAAGAAGCCAGCGACCTGGCCTTGAACTTGCGTGCGGGTTCGCTTCCGGCCAGCATCGTGATCCAGGAGGAACGAACCGTTGGTCCTTCTCTCGGCGCCGACTCCATCCGCGACGGCTTCTGGGCCGGCACCGTCGGCTTGATCGCCGTGATTCTCTTTATGCTGTTCTACTACCACCGAGCCGGCATCAATGCCACTTTAGCTCTGGTACTGAACGCCATCATTTTGATCGCGGCTTTAAGTTACTTCGATGCTACCCTGACTCTTCCCGGCATTGCCGGCATCATTCTCACCATCGGTATGGCCGTGGATAGCAACGTCCTGATTTTTGAACGCATCCGCGAAGAGCTGCGAACCGGTAAGGCGGTGATTGCCGCGGTGGATGCGGGGTTTGCTAAAGCCTTTCTCACCATCATCGACACGCACGTTACAACTGTGGTAAGCTGCGCGTTCCTGTTCATATTTGGGACGGGACCGGTGAAGGGATTCGCCGTGACACTGGTAATCGGGTTGATTGCCAATGTGTTCACGGCGGTTTTTGTGTCCAAGACGATTTTCGATTTTGAGCTGTCCGGCAAAAAGCAGGCGACGGCACTCAGTATTTGACGGACACCAGGCCACCCCCAAAGAAGCCGGGAGCCGGTGGTACCTTGTAGGAACATTTTAGATTTCAAAGAGGGAACTCTTTTGCGAGAGCCGGTGTCTAAACCGATCAGATGCCGGCGCAATACGCTGCATGGAATTATTTAAGAACACGAACTTCGATTTCCTCGGCAAGAAGTGGCCGTTCATCTTCTTGTCCCTGGCGCTTACGGCGGCGGGCTTGATCAGTTTGGCTATCAAGGGCGGCCCGCGGTATGGTATCGACTTCCGCGGAGGCGCCTTGATGAC
>Ga0075017_100000459_pt1 | contig 22686 bp, 22 predicted proteins | sample AleBraG_ABR_2012_FD_71475 | JGI IMG/M metagenome (GOLD analysis project Ga0075017, IMG submission 71475) | Freshwater sediment microbial communities in response to fracking from Pennsylvania, USA - Alex Branch Run_MetaG_ABR_2012 | ecosystem: Environmental > Aquatic > Freshwater > Creek >... | reverse complement strand
CGGTCCCCGGTCCGCACGACCGCATCGGCTGGCGAGCGCGCGTCGGCGCCCGGGCGGGCTTCGGGCGGGAAGCGCGCCAGGCCGACCCCGTCATCGCGGACCAGGCGGATGTCGGCGCCCGGACTGACGTCCACCGCCGAGTAGAAACGCGCCAGGTATTCGAACGCGACCCGGACCACGACCACCCCCGCAAAGCGGCCGTCCGCCGTGTGCAAGCGTCGGCTGACGGCGAAGGTGCGGTAGCCGTCGCGCCGGCTCATCCACGGCACGCCGATATACAGCGCGCCTGAGCTGGCCGTCTGCGGCACCGTGAAGATCGGCGACGAGGCGATTCCGGTGCCGGTCCCGGCACCGGTGCCGGCGCCCGCACCTGTGGTGACGCCTGCACCTGGGGTGGCGCCTGCACCTGGGGTGGCGCCTGCTGTAGCACCGCGCGGCTCCTCTTCGCTGGTGGCACGCCGATGACCGTCGGCCCCGAAGACGGCCGCGGAGTGGACGTACGGCAGGCGCGCAAGGCGCTTGCGCAGCTCGAGCCGGATGGTGTCCGCGGTCAGGGCGGGACCGGGTCCGCGCGCCGCCCACTCGGAAAAGTCCGCCAGCGCGAAATCCAGTTCCTGGACCATGCGCGTGGTCTGATCGGCGAAGGCGCGGCTCAACAGCCCGACGGTCTGCTGGCTGCGGCTGACCGCCACGGCATGATCCTGCCAGCCCTCATAGACGTCGGCGCCCACGATCAGGGCAATCAGTGCCACGCCGGACCACAGCACCCGCCGGCGCAGCCTGAGCGCCGGCGCCTGGGGCGCGGAGGCGGTCGCGGTCGCATTGTCGCTGTTCACGGCAAACCGCGCGCCGCGCGCCGGTTAGCGCAGCACACTCACGGGCTCCGCAAAACGATAGCCGGCACCGCGTTCGGTCAGGATCAGCCTGGGATCGGTGTGGTCACGTTCGATCTTGCGGCGCAGCCTCAGAATGGTCACATCGATCGCGCGGTCGTAGACCTCGATGCTATGCAGCCGTGAGCGCTCGAGCAGCTGATCCCGGGTCAGGACCCGCTGCGGTGCGGACAGAAAGGCGCACAGCAGGTTGAACTCGCTGTTGGTCAGGTCGACCGGCTTCGAGTCGGGCGCCGTGAGCCGCCGCAGCCGCAGATTCAGCTCCCAGCCGGCGAAACGATAGGCGCGTGGCCCCTCTTCGCGCCTCGCGGCCGTATCCGTCTGCACGCGGCGCAGCACGGCACGAATGCGGGCCACGAGCTCGCGGGGGCTGAAGGGCTTGGTCACGTAGTCGTCGGCCGCCAGCTCGAGGCCCATGACGCGATCCGCCTCGTCGGCCCGTCCGGACAGGATGATGATCGGCACCCCGGACAGTTCGCGCACGCGGCGCGCCAGGGCGAGTCCATCCTCGCCTGGCAGGCGCAGATCCAGCAGCACGACGTCGATCGGCTCCTGTGCCAGCACACGCAGCATTTCGGCGCCGCTCGCCACCGCAGTGGCCCGCAGCTCGTGGCTCGGCAGGAACTCCGCCAGCAGGGCGCGGATGTCCGGGTCGTCGTCAACGGCCAGTACGTGCGGGTGGATCCGGGGCTGTGGCTGCGCCGATTCAGTGCTCACCGCGGGCATTCTACGCGGTGTCGGGTCCTGGCCCTGGCCGACGCTCATGCCGCCGGCCTGGGCCGCGCCCGGTCCGCGCGCATGCGTTTGAGGTCGACGGGCCGGATCTCACTGATCGGGCAGCGTTCCCACCCGACGCGGACCTGGTCCAGGCGGCTGATTTCGTGGGCCGTGGAACTCACGCCGATCCGTTCCACGAATCTCAGGTCGCGGCAGGAAGGCCAGACCTTGACCAGATAGGCTTCGCTGGGGCCGGTGGACAGCAGCACGGTGTCCGGTCCCACGGGTTCCCAGCCGTCCAGCCGGAAGGCGCTGAAGCGTTCCACGGGCGGCCCGGCATAGTCAGCGTAGTGCAGATCGCTCCCGCCATGCAATCGTGCCAGGGGCGTCGCGCAGCCCGCCATGGAGGCGAGCAGTACTGCGCACAAAGCCATTCGGGTCGCGTTGAGGTGCACCGCTACTTCCCTGGCGGGACCGTGCCCGCTCCTGTTCCTGAACGCCCGCCATGGTCCGGCGTTGACGGGCATGGACGCTGGAGTTGGAGTGTGCCTCAGGAAAGCCGTCCGGCCGTGTCAGCCGCCGCCCAGCGGATTTCAGTTGAAATCCGGCGCTCGCCATCCAGCGCTAGGGCGCCAGTGCGGGAGGGCCACCCACGGCGAGCAGCAGGTCGACCGTGTCCTGGAAGCGCTGCACCTTCGCCCGCAGCAACTCGACCCGCGCCCGGCCGCTCTGCCTCTGGGCCTCGAGGACCTGGAGGACGCCGCTGTTGCCGACGCGATAGCTCTCGCGCGTCAATGCCAGGTTCTCCCTGGCCGTCGCCGCGGCGCTCTGCTCGCTGTGCACCGCCTCGGTATCCTGGTTCAGAGACTCGAGGGCATCGGCGACCTCGGTAAAGGCGTGCAGGACCGTTTGCTGGTAGGTGGCGAGCGAGGCGTTCATGTTCTCGACGGCCGCGCGTTTCTTCGCCTTGAGCGCGCCGTGGTTGAACAGCGGTGCGGTGAGACTGCCGGCCAGCCCGCCGGCTGCGCTGGCGGCTTCGAAGAGCGAGCCGAGCTTATTTGCCTGCAGCGTCGCTGTGGCGCTGATGCTGATGTGCGGATACAGGTCCGCTCCGGCGACGCCCACGGCAGCCGTCGCCGCGTGCAGCTGCGCCTCCGCCGCCAGCAGGTCCGGCCGGCGATGCACGAGTTCGGAAGGAATCGCGACCGGCAGCTGCGCAGGCAGCGTGAACTCCTCGACCTTGAAGTCCGGAGCGGCCCAGTCCGCCGGAGCCTCGCCGACCAGCAGGGCCAGCCGGTGGTTCGCCAGACCGAGCGCACGCCGCAGGGGCGGCATGAAGGCCTTGTCGCTGTCGAGCTGGCTCTGCGCGGTCAGCACGTCGACGCGCGTCGCGCCGCCGGCGTCGAAAGCGTCGTGCACCAGCTGGAGGTTCTTTTCGTCGTCATCGAGCTGCTCCTGCAGCCGTTCGATCTGCGAGCGCGCCGAGGCGGCCGCCAGCGCCTGCTGTACGACCTCTCCGCTGACGGTCAGCGCGGCCGCTTCCAGTTCGTGCCGCGTGTAGTCGACGTGCGCGTGCTGCTCCTCGATCGAGCGGCGCACGCCGCCGGCAAAGTCGAAGGCGTAGCTGACCGAGGGACCGATGGAATAGTAGGTGAACGGCGGGAATTTGACCGGTCCGCTGAAGGCGACGCCATACTTCTGCCTTCCTGCCAGCGCGTCGAGCTCGGCTTGCGGGTAGCGGCGCGAGTCGGTGGCGGCCTCCAGCGCCTGGGCGGCCGCCAGGGTCGAGCGCGCGCTGGCCAGCGAGCGATTGGCCGCCAGCGCCTGCTGCACCAGCGCATCCAGCCGCGGCGCGGCCAGCAGCGTCCACCACGCCGCGGCCGGCGCCTGGCCGGCATCGAGCCGTTGTTCATCGCCGTCGAGGTTCGGGATGGGCGTGGCCGTGAACCGTGTCGTGGCGGGCGCCGTCGGCGCCACGTAGTCCGGGCCGCCGGCACAGGCGGTCAGCACGGCCGCTGCAAGCAGCGCAGCGACGGCGGTACGCGGGGCACCCACCGGCTGTGCCGGCGATTCACTCGACAATGGCATGCGCCGCTCCCTCGAATCGATCCGGGCTGCGCACGACCAGCAGGAACGGAATCGCAATCATGGTCAGAAAAAAGAGAAACCTGAAATCGTCCAGATAGGCGATCATGGCCGCCTGCCCGGAGACCTGCTGATTGAGCAGCACGGCTGCCGCTGCGCCGGTCACGCCTGCGACATGCGGCAGGGTGCGCGTAAAGGGCGTGACATGCGTGGCGAGCGAGGCGTGCGTGACCTGCATGTTGTGCACCAGCAGCCCCTGCGCCACCGAGATACCCATGCTCGTGCCCAGGTTGCGGACCAGGGAGAACAGCGCGGTCGCCTCGTTGCGCACGGCGGGCAGCAGCGTCGCGAAGGTCATCGTGGTCATGGGCACCCACGCGATACCGGTACCGAAACCCTGCAGCAGACCCGAGATGAAGATCGGGCGCATGCCCATCTGCAGCGAGAAATGCGTGGTCAGCCAGATCGAGACCGCCGTCACGCACAGGCCCACGGCGATGAACAGCCGGATGTCGTAGCGGCCGATCAGGCGTCCGACCAGGAACATGCCGATCACGGTGCCGATGCTGCGGGGCGACATCATGTATCCCGCCTGCAGCACGGAGTAATTCATCAGGCCCTGCAGGAACGGCGCCATCAGCGACATCGAGGCCAGCAGCACGGCGCCGATCAGGAATATCAGGATGCTGCCGCTGAGGAAATTGCGGTCTCGGAACAGCCCGAGGCGTATGAAGGGCCGCGGCACGGTCGCTGAGTGAACCAGGAACACATAGAGCGCCAGCACGGCAACCAGGGCTTCCAGCTTGATTTCCGTGGAGCTGAACCAGTCCTTCAGGGGGCCGCGGTCCAGCATGACCTGCAGCATGCCGACGGCGAGGCTCAGGCTGGCAAAGCCGAAGAAGTCGAAAGACTTGCGGGCGTGCCGGGTGTCCGGCATGTAGGCGAGCACGCCGAGCACCGCCAGCACGCCGAACGGCACGTTGATGTAGAAGACCCAGCGCCAGCTGTAATTGTCGGTCAGCCAGCCGCCGAGGACGGGTCCGAGCATCGGTCCCATGACCACCCCCAGACCCCAGATGGACATGGCGCGGCCGTGCCTCGCCGGCGGGTAGATGTCGAACATCACCGCCTGGGACATCGGCACCAGCGCGGCACCGCACAGCCCCTGCAGCAGGCGGAACATCACGATCTGGTCGAGCGACTGGGCCATGCCGCACAAGGCCGAGCTGATCGTAAAACCGATCACCGAGAACAGAAACAGCGGCTTGCGTCCGAAGCGGTCGGCGAACCAGCCGGTCAGCGGCGTCATGATCGCAGCGGCCACGATGTAGGAAGTCAGGACCCAGGTCATCTGGTCCTGGGTCGCGGACAGGCTGCCCTGCATGCGCGGCAGCGCGACGTTGGCGATGGTCGCATCGATGGCCTGGAGGATCGAGGCGACCATGACCGTCAGCGTGATCATGCCGCGGTGTTCCCGCCGCCCGAAGGAAATCGGCGCAGCCGTCATTAGAACAGCGACCGGCGATGGCCGGTATCCACCGTGACATTGGCGCTCAGGCCCGCATGCATGGGCAGCGCGTCGCTGAACTCATCGTGATCGAGCTGCAGGCGAACCGGTACGCGCTGGACGACCTTGACCCAGTTACCGGTCGCGTTCTCCGGAGGCAGCATGGAGAACTGCGCCCCGGTTCCGGGGCTGAGACTGGCCACGTGGGCCTTGAAGTGCTTTCCGGGGTAGGTGTCGACGTCGACTTCGGCAGGCTGGCCCGCCCGCATGTAGGTCAGGTCGTCTTCCTTGAAGTTCGCCTCGATCCAGATATCCCGGGTGGAGATCAGGCTGAATACCGGGGTGGATGCGGTGATGTAGTCCCCCACCTGGAGCTGCTCGACCTTGGCGACCACGCCGTCATCGGGTGCGCGGATCTCGGTGTAGGACAGGTCCAGCTGCGCCCTGTCTACCGCCGCCTTCGCCTGCATGACTTGCGGGTGGTTGTCGATGGGCGAATCGATGCTGCCGCCGAGCATGGTCAGTACGCTGCTCATCTGCTGCTGGGCCGAAGCGGTCTGGGCCTGGGCCAGCTCGAGCGCGTGCTGGGTCTGATCGAACTGGGCGCGCGAGCTGATGCCGGAGGCCAGCAGCTGCTTCTGCCGTTCCAGTTCGTGCTGCTGGAAGGCCAGCGTACCCTGGGCGGCAGTCAGATTGGCCTGCTGCTGGCGGTAGGCGGCCCGGCCCGCCACGATCTGCAGACGCGCCATCGCCAGCTTGGCCTGGGCATCCTCGAGCGCGATCTGCAGCGGCTTGTCGTCGAGGCGGAACAGCAGATCGCCGCGATGCACGACCTGGTTATCGTGGACCGCGAGGTCGACGACGCGGCCGGAGACGTTGGCGCTGATGGTGGTCTGGGCGGCCTGGATCGACGCGTCATCGGTGGAGACATAACGGCCGGTACCCAGGTAATACCAGAGCACGGCAACGACGGTCACCAGGATGCCACCCAGTATCAGGCGCCAGCGCAGGCTCAGGCCTATCCAGCGGCGGCGAACCTCCGTCGGCTGGACCGTATCGCTCACCAGTTCATCGGCGGGTGCGTGCATGGGAACCTCTTATCACTTGCGTTCCAGCGCTGACAGGGTGCCGTGCACCCGTTCCAGCAACTCGACCAGGACGTCCCGCTCCGCCGCGCTCAGCGCACTGAGCGCCTCGCTGCGCGACTGGTCGGAGATCTCCCAGATCCGGGTGACCACCGGCGCAGCGGCGGCGAGCAGGTACAGGCGGTGAGCGCGCCGGTCCGCCGGGTCGGGACGCCGCTCGATCCACTTATCTTGCTCCATGCGGTCCAGGGTGCGCACCAGCGCCATGGGATCGGTCTCGGTGAGCTCGGCCAGCCGGGCCTGGCTGATGCCCTGATTCCGCGACAGATTGGCCAGCACCTTGCACTGCGCCATGGTCAGCTGCAGGTCGACGGCGCGCCGCTCAAAGCTCTTTGCATACAGGCGGCTGACGTCGCGCATCAGGAAGCCAAGGTTGCGATGTCGATCCGTAGGCATGGCTGGGGTCTGCTGAGCTGGCCTCATAACAGTCAATATTGTATCATATGTTATGAAACTGCGCAATGAGGCGCCTGCCGCCGCACCGGGCGGAGCCCTCGCAATGCCGGGAGTTCAACGCAGGTAGAACGGGATCGCCCGGAGGCCGATCGCCTAGAAGGCGACCTGGTCGCCGCCCTTGGTCTGCAGCATCGCGCGGGCCTCGGCCGGCGTCGCCACCTCCAGGCTCAGCTCCTCCAGGATCCGACGGATCTTCGCCACCTGCTCGGCGTTCGAGGTGGCGAGCCTGCCCTTGCCTGCGTACAGGCTGTCCTCGAGGCCGACGCGGACATTGCCACCCAGGATCGCGCTCAGGGTGGTGAAGGCCATCTGGTGCCGGCCGGCGGCCAGTACGGACAGGTAATAGTCGTTTCCGAACAGCCGGTCCGCGGTCGCCTTCACGTGCATGAGGTTCTCGGGATCGGGACCCATGCCACCGAGGATGCCGAAGATGCCTTGCACGAAGAACGGCGGCTTCGCGAGCTTGCGGTCGGCAAAATGCGCCAGGTTGTAGAGGTGGCCGATGTCGTAACACTCGAACTCGAAGCGCGTGCCGTTGTCACTCATCTGCTTCAGGCCGCGCTCGATCTGCGCAAAGGTGTTGGACAGGATGAAGTCCTTGGTCATTTCCAGGTAGGGCTTTTCCCAGTCGAACTGGAACTTGCCGATCTTCTCGGCGGCGCCGGAAATATTGAAGTTCAACGACCCCATGTTCATCGAGGCGATTTCGGGCTTGGCCCACAGCGCCGGGGCTAGCCGCTGGTCCAGCGTCATGCCGAGGCCGCCGCCCGTGGTGATGTTGATGATCGCCTCGCAGCCGGTCTTGATCTGCGGCAGGAATTTCGCGAACAGCTGCGGATCCTGGCTGGGCTTGCCCGTCTCCGGGTCGCGCGCATGCAGGTGAATCATCGCCGCCCCGGCCTTGGCCGCGCCGATCGAGTCGGCCGCAATCTGCGCCGGCGTGATCGGCAGGTGCGGCGACATCGTCGGTGTGTGGATCGAGCCGGTCACGGCGCAGGTGATGATGACTTTTCGGGCGTGAATCATGGCCGGGTTCCCTTTGAAGCGTAGCCGCGTATCTTAAGCCGTTTTCGGCCGATCGGGGTTGCCTGGCGTCAGGCCGCTCCGGTTCGAGCCGGCGGTGCCGGCGGGCTCATCGTCCTGCCGGACTCTCATCCCAGCGTTTCGGCAAACTCCCGCATCGGCCGCTGGCCGTCCCAGCCCTGGTGGGCGCTGAGCATGCGCTCCACGCCGGCATACATCGGGGGCGAGACTTCCAGCAGTTCCACGAACACGCCCAGCTGGGCGCGCGCGTCGAACAGGACGTTGCGGCCCAGCCCCGGCAGGACCATGTCCAGCGCCGCCGTGTACCCGGCCTGCTCGTAACGGCGGCGCTCGCGATCGAAATCAGCGGCCGATACCGGACGGATGCCCGGGTACACGTGGTGCACGGCCATGTCGCCGTGCATGTCGAGCACCTCCCGGAATACCGACGGCTGCTGGTCGAGCGGCTGCACGAATTCCACGAGGCTCATGCCACAGAATCCGAGCGCGGCGGCGAAACTGTCGCGGGCGGGCTGGCCGCGGTAGCTGCGCGTGCCGAAATCGGCCGGAATCGTCATCGTGTAGAACGGCCCGGCCCCGAGTCCTTCCGCCCAGCGCGTGATGGCGCGCTGCAGATCGTGGGTCACATAGCAGGTTTCCGTCACCGATCCCCAGGGAATCGTAGTCATGGCATTTCCTTCGGAGCGGGCGCGCGCTCCCTGTGTATGGATTGATGAGACGGGCTGGCGCCACGCCGACTATGCGCCGCCGGGCGCGCACGGGCCCCTGTCGACCGGCGGGTGCGCCCCTTGAGGCCGGCGGCAAGGATGCCGCACCCTTGACGCGGAGTCACAAGCCCCATGACCACCGGCCTGCTGAGCGGATTCTTCCAGCATGCGTACGTGACCAACGACATGGCGCGGGCCCGGCAGCAGTTCGCGGAACGCTGGGGCGTGCCGTCGTTCCTGGAATTCGAGTCGCAGCTGGCGCTGACGACCGCGCGCGGCGTCGAAGCGGCGCACCTGAAGATTGCGCTGGCCTTTGTCGGCGACCTGCAGGTCGAACTGATCGAGCCCGTGGCCGGCCCCGGAACGGCCATTTACCGCCAGGTGCTGCCGGACTCGGGCTATCGCGTGGTCTGGCATCATTTCGGCTACCGGCTGCCGCGGCGTCCCGGTGCCTGGGAACAGTTCCGCGCCGGCGTGGGCGGGCCGCGCTACCCGATCGCGATCGAAGGCCATATTCAGGCCGAATACGGTGAGGTGCGCTTCGCGTACCTCGACACCTATGCCGAACTCGGGCACTACAGCGAGTACGTCTGGTCGTCGTTCGACATCGATGCGGCGGTGCCGCGCAGCTGACCGCGCCGCGCAGCCGCTTGCGTGCCCCGATCATTCATCCAGTCAGGTTCATCGGCTCAGGTCCATCGACTCAGATGTAGTCGCGATAGGTCTCGATGTAGTCCGCGTACACGTCGCGGATGCGAGGCTCGGTCAGGCCGAAGTCGCCCAGGCTGTAGGTATGGCGGCCGTGCTTGTCGGCCGGGTTCTCCGCGAGCCAGCGGCGGATGCCTGCCGCGGCCGCCGCGGTGAATTCCATGCCGTGGTAACGATAGGCCTCGCGCACGGTGGCCACCGGGTCGGCGGCCAGATCGGTATAGCGCATGTCGTGCACGCGCAGTTCGGGATGGGTCTTGCGATAGGCCATCATCCGCACCTGCCCTTCGTGCCACAGCTGCAGCATCTCCTCGCCGAGCGCGCGCGGATCCTGCTCTTCGAAACTGAGGCTGCGCAGGGTGCGGATCAGTGCCGATATCGAGGCCATCACGGCCACCGGATTGCGGTGCGGCTGGATGAATACCGCGTCGGGGTAGACGCTCAGCAGCTCCGGCAGGTGGTACATGTGCTCCTGGACCTTCAGCACCCAGTGCTCGCGCGGATTGCGCCAGGACAGGTGCTGCAGCCACATGCGGTGCACTTCGTAGCCGTAGGTGGTATCGGCCTGGAGGTACCAGCTGAAGAAGGACGGCACCCGGAACAGCATGCTCGGATTGACGCTGCAGAAGGACGTCTCCAGCATCATGCCGCATTCCTGCGGTATCCAGGCGCCGATCGGGTGCGCCTTGCGCACGTCCGCCCACTTGCCGACGAACTCCTTCGCCACGAAGGCGTCGAAGGCGGCGGCGCGCGGGTCCGTCGCGAAGCACGCCGCGTCCGGCGGCGGGGACGGCGCGGCCACTTCCCATTGCAGCGGGGTGCGGACCGAAGGATCGCTGCCCATGAGCGCGTGCAGCAGGCTGGTGCCGCAGCGCGGCAGGCCGAGGATGAAGACGGGACGGCGCACCGGCACCTCTGCGATGGCCGGCCAGCGCACGCGGTCATCGACAATCGCGCGCAGGCGGCGCAGGTCGTCTTCGAGCATCAGCGTGGCCCGCTCCAGGCCGACGGCCGACAACCCCGGCTCGTGCACCAGCGCGTCGCAGACGGCGCGCAGTCCGGGCCGCACGCCGGCCAGGTGGCGCTCCGGGAGGCCAGCGCCGCCCAGGAGCCGCTGCTCCAGGGCGGCAGCCGTTGCGCCGCCCACGGCGGTCAGTACGCTTCGCCGAGGATGATGCCCGGCTGGCCCAGCAGGGCGCGCCCATGCAGCTCGTAGCCCACGTTGGGCAGGTTCGTGACGTGACGCGCCGCCACGCTGATATCGCGCCAGAAGCGCGACAGCTCGTTGGTCAGGAAGAACGCCGAAGAGCCCGACAGGAACATGAGTTTCTCGGCCGCCGCGACGATCAGCTCGTTGGCGAGCGCGCTGTCCGCCTTGAGCTCGGCGCGCTCGGCCGGGGCCAGCTGGCGGCGCTGCAGCGCGGCGCTGTCGATGACCTGCGTGGTCCCTTCGATGAGCTGGCGCGCCGCGCGAATCTTGGTCGCGGCAGTGCCCACATCGAGCATGAACACCTGCGAATCGGTCTGGCGGGCGTAACTAGTGGTGACGATGCCGCGCGTCCTGGCGCCCTCGAGCACGATCTCCAGCATCGCTTCCGCAGCACCGTACAACTGGCCCATGCCGGTCGAACGCACCAGGGTGATCAGCGGAAAGTAGTCGCTCGGCTCGCCAAAATGCCGCTTGCCGGTATCGAGCAGACTGAAATTCTTCTCGATCGGCACGAACTGATGTTCGGGCACGAACACATCCTTGGCGACGATGGTATCCGAGCCCGTGCCCTGCATCCCGACCGAATACCAGGTGTCCTCGATGGTCACCTGCGACATCGGCATGTAGGCCAGGCACCCGGGCGTCTTGCTGCCGTCGGCATTGACGCGCATGACGCCCATCATCGACCAGGTCGCCTGGCGCGATCCGGAGGAATACGGCCACTTGCCGTTGACCCGGTAGCCGCCAGCGACGGGCACCGCGGTGCCCGGCGGTGTCACCGCACTGCAGATTTGCGGCAGGCCCTTGCCGAACAGTTCCTGCTGGAGTGCATCGGAACCCAGCGTGCCGATCCAGGTCGTGCCGTTGAGGATCTGCGATACCCAGGCGACCGAAGGGTCGCCCTTGGCGATCTCCGCATTGATGCGCGCCATGGCGGTTGCCGACAAGCCGAGGCCGCCCCAGCGGCGCGGTACGATCATCCACCACAGGTTCAATTCACCGATGGCCCGGACCGCCGCTTCGGTGGGCGAGCGCTGGTTCTCGCCGGCCTGCGCGTTGCTGCGCAAGAGCGGACGCAGCGCACGCACCTTGTCGATGAGGGCGGGAACGAGTTCATCGCGGAAGCCCCAGCTCTGGGGCATGTCGATCAGTTTGCCAGCCTTGGTCTCGGCTACCATATTCATTGCTCCTCGAAGGTTCGGTTCGAATGTCTGCTACCGGACTTGCGGCGGATTTTGCCGCTGCCGCGCATGGCGGACTTGAGCAGCTCAGCCAGCACGCCGGGCGAGGCGCGCCAGCGCTCGTCCGGCGGCACGATCACCAGGCTCAGCTGCATGCGCAGCACCGCCGCCGCCAGCATGTCGCGATCGAGCTCCAGGCCGGAAGCCTCCTCCAGCTGATCGAACAGCGGATCGAGCACGCGCCGCATGGCTTCGGCCTGCGGCCCAAAATGGTCGGAAAGAAACCTGAGCACCAGTCCGGGTTCGACCTCGGTGATGCGCGTGATGAATTCTTCGGTGGCGAGCCTGAGCTGCAGGCTCATGATCGCCTTGAGCCGCTCGGTCGGCTCCTGCACCGTGCGGTCGATCTGTTCGGCACCGCGCACGAAATCGGTGGCGATGAATTCCGAGACCGCCTCGAGCACCGCGGCCTTGGTGCGGAAATAGCGGTACAGGGTGGCCCGCGAGACCTTGGCGGCCAGAGCGATGTCGCTCATCGAAAGCGAATGGGATCCGTGGCGGCCGAGCGCATCGATGGCGCCGCGCAGGATCCGGTGCTCCGTGGAGTTGCCCTCGGCATGCCCGCCGGGCGGGTCGAAGCGCGCCGCGCGCGCCAGTCCGGTTTCGGCTTCGAAGGCCATCAGGCGCCGCCTGCGCGTTCGAGCGCCGCCAGATCGGCGGGCCGCGAATGATAGCCCGGCATGTTCATGCCGCCGTCGACGTTGATGGTCTCGCCGGTCACGTAGCGGGACAGGTCCGATGCCAGGAACACGGCCACCGGCGCGATATCCTCCTCCGGGTCGCCGACGCGGCCGAGCGGATTCTGTGCCGACGCGGCGGCGGCAAATCCCGGTATCTTCTCGCACAGTTCGGCGTAGACGGTGCCGGCCGCCGTCGGGGCGATTGCATTGACCAGAATATTGAAGCGGCCCCACTCCGCCGCGGCGCTGCGCGTCAGTCCCTGGATGGCCGCCTTAGTCAGGTTGTAATCGGCATGCAGCCAGGCGGCCACGTCGGCGTCGAGCGAATAGAAATTCACGATGCGTCCGCCGCCGCGCTTCTTCATCTCCGGCAGAGCGGCCCGCATGGCCCACCACGTTCCCCACAGGCCCGAGCGCAGCACGCCCTCGAGCATGTCGTCGGTCTTGTGCTCCAGGAGAATATTCGGCGACAGCGCGATGGCGTTGTTGACCAGCGTGTCGAGCCCGCCGAAGCGCTGTACGGCGGCCTGGATCGCATTCTCGATGTCCTGCCTGCGGCGCACGTCAGTGTGGACGAACAGCGCCCGGTCGGCGATGTCACGGCAGATGTCGGCGGCGGCCCTGGCGCCATGCTCCGCGCTGAACTCGGCGATGACCACCGCGGCCCCTTCACGCACGAAACGTCGCGCGATGCCGCGGCCGATGCCACGCCCCGCACCGGTAATGAGCGCGACCTTTCCGTCCAGCAGTCCCATGGGGCGGCGCCTCTAGAGGAACACGGCGAGGTTGGCCATCCCTAAGACCGACTGGTCGAGGATGATCTCGCGGCGGGCGAGCTGCAAGCCGCCGCCCGCGGCGCGGCGCAGCAGGTCGTGACGCACGCAGCTCAAGTGCGCCAGTTCGGAATACTCATAGCGGCTGCGTGTCAGCAGCAGGTAGGTCTCGATCTCGTACTCGCCAGCCTGCGCGGACTCCCAGGCGCGCAGATTGCTGACAAAGCGCCGGGTACGCGACGGCGGATCCTCGGCCCACGCGCTCTTGGTATCGAGCCGCTCGAGCCGCGCGTTGATGGAGCCGTAATGCTCGTCGTAATGCTGGGTGGTGCGGATCACGCTCTGGTCCCGCCCAGCGCCGAAGCGCGTCAGCCGCAGCGGCGCCGTATAGGATAGATCCGCGGCCAGGAACTTCTGCCACTCCCGGAACCGCCGCTGGTCGAGCAGGGCCGCCTCGTCGTAGTAACACTCCAGCATCTCGTTGTAGAGCGCCGAGCCCGTGGCCACGCGCTTGCCCACGGCAGCGGACGGCAGCGTTTCAGACGCCTTCCAGCCGGCGGCATTGCTCATGAATTCATGCTCCTGATCCTGTCCTATGCTCAGCGTTGTCCGGCGGTCGGCGCTGCGTTTGCGCACGCACTGGCTGCCACTCAGTTCTCGGCGGTCATCAGTTCGCGGTAGTACAGCCACCAGTTCCACTGCGTGTCGTCCTTGGTGAAGCCGTCGTACACATAGCCGCCGGCCGGCCAGTCGGCGGGCTTCTTCTGCCCCAGGAGCGCACCGTACTTGAGCGTCTGCGTGCGGCCGATCGCGCCGCGCGCATTGCGGCTCATGTGCGGCCAGGTGTCGGAATCATCCTGTTCGATCATGCCCGAGGTGCCCGTAGCGCGCACGGCATTGGCCATCATGTCGCGCTTCATCTGCTCGGGTGCGTCCTTCTCCGCGAAGACGAAGTTCAGGTATTCCAGGTGATTGGGCCCGCGCGGCACGTAGGTGTGCAGCGTCAGCGCGCCGCTGTAGCCGCCGTCGGTACGCGGCGAATAGATGAACGCCACCAGGACGTTCGGGAACAGGCCGCCGACCTGCGGCGGTGACTTCGCCATCAGCGTCAGCGCTTCAGGGGTCAGGTGCTTGCGCAGCTGAGGGAGCAGTTCCTTGGAGATCCCCGGGGGCGGCAGCCGCTCCAGGCGCTCCTCGGGCTTGAGCTTCTTGAAGTCGTCCGAAGTCATGAACATCGTGAAGATCTGCTCGGCCGGGATGCAGCGCAGCGAATGGCCCTGGCGGCAGCTCAGGTCGATGCCGTACATGGCCGGCGCGTTCGCATAGATGTCGTCCGAGCTGGCGCCGTACTGGCCGGTCTCCATGAGCGAGCGATGCAGCGTGAGCGTGTGAAAGCCGTCCGAGGAGGACTGCTCGGCGGCGGCCTTCCAGTTGGCGGCCACGATGAAGCGCTGCGGCGGGCCGAGCATCTCCAGTCCGGAATCGGTGCGGCAGAACAGCAGATCGAAATACCACTTCAGCTCGCCGAGGTATTCCTCGAGCGTCGGGCCTTCGGTGTTCCAGGTCGCGAACACCAGTCCGCCGTAGAGCTGCACCCGCGCCTTCTTCAGCCCCAGCTCCTGCTTGGTGCGTACATTGCCGTGCATCTGCTCGCGCTCGATCGGCGCTCCGATGAAACTGCCGTCCGGTCGGAATGCCCAGCCGTGATAGATGCAGCGGTGCACGGGCGTCGAACCGGCTTCGTCCATGGCCACGCGCATGCCCCGGTGCGGGCACATGTTGAGCATGACGTGTACCTGGCCATCCCGGTCGCGCGAGACGATGACCTGGTCCTCGCCCATATCGCGCACCACGTAATCGCCCGCCTTGGGGACTTCGGTTTCGTGGCCGAGCAGCAGCCAGGCCTTGCCGAAGATCCGGTCGAGCTCCAGCTGGTAGATCTCCGGGTCGGACAGGATCCGCGCCGACACTTCCCGGTGTTCGAGATCGATGAGTTCCTCGAAGGGCGTGCCGTCGGCAAGCTTGGTGCTGGCTTTATTTAACATCTGGTGCTCCGTAGGCTTTAGGTGAGGGCCGACGCCGACAAAGGGGAACCCCAGTGCCGCCCCCATGTAGCAGATGATACAGATTTTACGTAGTTTGTAAAGTATGTATTCTTCTGCGGCAAATACGTATACGATTGGGAATCCTGAGCTGGAGGGGTCCTGATGGCTACGCAAGACGTGGATACACCCGTCCGCCTGCGCGTCGTGGCGAATCGCAGTGCCTGCTGCGGCTACGGCGTGTGTGCGGAAATCTGTCCCGAGATCTTCGGGCTCGATGACAACGGCATCGTGGTCCTGAAAAGCGAGTGGGTACCGGACGGTCTGGAAGAGAAGGCACGCGAAGGCGCACAGGCCTGTCCTCAGAACGCGCTGGCCGTCGAAGTAGTCCGTGGCTGACCCGCGCGCCACGGGCGCCGCGGGCGCTGCAGGTGCGGCGGGCGCTGCAGGCGCCGCGGGCGCGGCAGGTGCGGCAGGCGCCGCGGGCGCGACGCGCGATCCGGCCAGGCCGGGCCTGAGCCCCGCCTTTCTGACGCTGTTCCTGCTGTCGACCGGCATGACGACCCTGGCCATCGCCGGCACCATGCCCATCCTGCCGCTGCTGCAGGCGCACTTTGCCGCGCTCGGCAATGCCGCAATGCTGAGCCGGGCGACCATCACCATCGGTTCCATCGGCATCGTCGTGGGTGCGCCGCTGACCGCATGGGCCGCTGCCCGATGCGGCCGCAAGCCGCTGCTGATCGGCTCATCGCTGGTCTTTGCGCTGGCGGGCTGCAGCGGGTATGTCATCGATAACCTGCCGCTGATCGTGGCCAGCCGCTTCCTGGTCGGCCTGAGCGCGGCGCTGGCGACCACGCTGATCGTGACCATCGTGGCCGAAAGCTACGATGAGGCCGGGCGCCACCGCTGGATGGGGATCATGGTGGGCATTGGGACGCTCATCTCCATGGGGCTGTTCCCGATCGCCGGCATGCTCGGGGACCTGGGCTGGCGCGATGCCCTGCTGCTCAATCTGCTGGGCGTTCCGGTCGCGGTGCTCGGATGGTTCGGCTATCACAGTGCGCGGAGCAGTGGGGGCCGTGCGGTCAGTGCGGTCAGTCTTGCGCACGCCGGTGCCGCACCCTCCTCGCCTGGCAGCCCGGTGAGGACGTCTGCTCCCATGCGCCTCGATCTGATGGTGCTGGGACTGTGTACCGGCATTGCGGTCGCCGCTCAATCCATCTTTGCCCCATACAAGCTCAACGCCATCGGCGTGCACAGCGCAGCGATGATCGGCGCGGCGATGATGCCGATGATGCTGCTGGCGGCGCTGGTGTCGCCGCTGTACGGCTGGCTGCGCCGGCGCGCCTCGGCGGCGCTGACCTTCGGGCTGGGCTTTGGAGGCCTGGCGATCGGGCTGGGGCTGTTCGTGGCCGCGCCCACCTGGCCCTTCGCGCTGTGCGGCTACGGCCTGTTCGGTGGCGCACTGGGCATCACGATGTCCAACCTCTACGCCGTGGGGTCGCAATCGGATAATGCGGCACATCACGGTGCCAATCTCGGACAGACGCTGGCGGCCTACTACGCGGCGCCGCTGCTGGCGCAGCTGCTGCTGGAGCCGCTGGTGGGCAGCCAGCCCACGCTGGGGCTGATCTATCTCACCGCCTTCTGCGGCGTGATGTGCGTCGCGTCTTTCGCGGCGATGCTGCGCTCGCCGGCGCGGCCCGCAACGCGCGCGGCCTGAGGTCGGCGGCCGTGCGCGCCTTTGTCGTCGGTGGCCAGGGCAACGCGCCCCGGCTTCAGGACTTTCCCGAACCTCAGGCGCAGGCCGATGCGCCGCTCATCGACATCACGGCCGGCGGACTGGGGCCCACGGACCTGATGCGCGCGAACGGCTTCTTTGGAGCCATCGCAGCCCCCTATGTGGCCGGAGGCGAAGGCGTGGGGCGCCTCGCCGGCGGTGGCCGTGTCTATTTCGGCCACGCCCTGCCCCCGTTCGGTGCCTGGGCCGAGCGCACGGTCGTTCCGAGCGCGGAGGTGTGGTCCTTGCCGGATGACATCGACGATGCCCAGGCCATTGCGCTGGGTATTTCGGGAACCGGCGCCCTGCTGCCGCTCGAAGAGGCGGGGATCCGTCCGGGGGAGCGCGTGCTGATTCTCGGCGCCACCGGCCCGGTGGGGCAGATTGCACTGCAGCTGGCGCGCGCTCTGGGCGCGGGCCTGGTCGTGGGAGCGGCGCGCCATCGCAACGCGCTCGAGCGGCTCCGGACTTCGGGCCTGGCCGACGCGATCGTGCAGCTCGGTAGCGGCGATGATCTGCAGGCGCTGCGGGCGCCGGCGGGCCCTGGCTACGACGTGGTGCTCGATGTCATCTATGGTCCACCCGCCGAGGCGGCCATGCGGGCCACGGCGCCGGGAGCACGGATGATGAGCATCGGGATCCAGGCCGGGCCCACCGTGACCCTGTCCCTGCGTGACCTGGTATTCCGCTCGCACATTGGCGTGGGCACGGGCCAGCGCCCGGCGGCGGAACGCCGCGCCGCCTACGAGCGCCTGCTGGCATGGGCGCGGCGGGGCAAGGTGAAGGTCGAGGTCGCGAGCTACGGCCTGGATCAGGCGGCCGAAGCCTGGCAGGCCCAGGGGGCCAGCCCGCACGCCAAGATCATCGTGACACCGCGGCGCTGACTACTCCCGCGTGCGCAGCGCGTGCTCCGCGACACGCCGGCGCAGCTGCTCGCGCCGCGTGTCGAGCGTGGCCGCCGGCACACCCGGCGGCAGCGCTGCCGCCAGCCGTGCGAGCGGCACGCAGTTGACCTCGCGCACCAGCGACGACCCCGCGGTCGTCTCCGGCACGCCCTGCCAGCGCAGCAGGAACCATCCCTCATGCAGTCCCACGGTGTCGATCCAGTTGTGAATCCCCGGATCCACCGGAGACATCACATAGGTGGTGGTGCCGTCGGGATTCGCCGCGGCCTGGGTCCGGTTCAGGCTGGAGGTCCGGTAGACCGGATCGGGCGCGATGGTCCACGGGTCGGTGACCTGGAATCCGGTGTAGTAGGCGCCGCCGTCAGTCGTCGTCACCACCAGCGCGCGATCGTCCCTGAGGTCGTAGCGCCCGCCGGCCAGGTAGCCCCATCCGCCGGGCCGGCTCTCGGGGACGCTGAGGCGATTGGGTGCCGGAAAACCCAGAAAGCTATTCTTGAAGCTGCGCCAGAACTCGACAAAGTGCGGCACTGAATCGGCCATCCGGGCGGCCAGCGCGGCGAGCGGGGGCGCCGTCACCGCATCGGTCGCGGGCTCGCCCAGGCGCGCCAGCTTCAGCGTGGTCGGCGTCTGCCGCCAATCCGCCATGCTGTCGCGCGCAAACAGCCACAGCAGTCCCGGCTCGCCGCGCAAGTGATTGACGCGCCCACCCGCCGGATCGGCATCGATGCTGACCGTGAACGAACCGTCGGCGCCGATGACCATCTGCTGCCGTGTCAGCGCCGCCAGGTGTCGGCCGATGCCGGCGTGGTGTGGCGGCTGGGCTTCGAGCACGAGCGTGAACTGCGTCGGCACCGCGCCCAGGCGGCCGCTCAGCCGGTAGCGATGCGCGCCATCGATCAGCATGTCGCGGTTGACGTTGTCCGGATTGTCGACGGCAACGGCGGCACCCAGATAAGTGTGTCCGAACCAGCGGCGCGGCGTGTTGTCGACATTCCAGATGACGCGCGGCCGCACGCGGTCTTCATTGGCGACCCGCATCGCCAGCGCCAGCACCCATTGATCGAGCGCGCGATCGAGCCCCTTGCGGCCGTCGTGCGAATCGGCGGCCTGGTCGCCCAGCAGCAGCGCCCGCGAGCGTTCGCGCGCCTCGCGTACTGCGGCCGTCTCGATCAGCTGCAGGGCGAGTTTCTCCACGGCCGACTGGTCCGCCGTGGCCAGGGGGTTCGGTAGGGGTGATGTCATGGCCTGTTCGCTCCTGGGGTTATAGGCACGCGGGTTATTGGCACGCGGGCGCGCTCAGCGCGCGCAATGAGCGGCGCGCCGTGGCGCCGGATGGCGTAGATTAATTTCCCTGCGCCAGCCTGTACCGCGGAGCCGCCATGAGCGAACGACTCGACGACATCGGGACCTACATCCTGCCGGGGCGCGTCGTCGATCCGGTGCCGGGCATCGCGCAGGCCGTCGCGGCCGAGGCCATCGGCCTGGGCAGCGTGTGGGTGGCCGAGCGCTGGGAAAAAAAGGAAGTCGCCGCGACGCTGGGCGCGCTGACCCAGCGCACCGAGCGCCTGCGGCTCGTGGCCGGCATGACACACTTTGGCACCCGTCATCCGATCGTCGTGGCCGGCATGGCGGCCACGCTGCAGGCGCTGAGCGGTGACCGCTTCGTGCTCGGTTTCGCGCGCTCCGTGCTGGCCCTGTGGAAGGGACTGGGCATCCGCCCGCCGACCAATGAATCCATGGGCGACTATGTGCGGATACTGAGGGCGCTGTGGGCCGGAGAAACGGTCAGCTACGACGGACCGGCCGGCTGCTTTCCCAGCATGCGGATGCCGGAGACACCGCGGGTGGCGCCGCCGGTCATCTTGGCCGCGGTGGGTCCGAAGACCCTGGCCGTCGCCGGGGCGCATTTTGATGGCGTGGTGCTGCACCCCTTCCTGACGCCGGAGGGCGTGCGCCGCTCGGTCGAATTCGTGCATGAGGGGGCCATCCGCGCGGGCCGGAAGCCCGGCGCCGTGCGCGTCTACGCCCAGGTCGTGGTCGCGCCGGACGTCACCGCGGAGGAAAAGGCCGTGGCGGTCGATGCGCGCGCCGTCACCTATTTCACGCTGCCGGAGATGGGCCGCCAGATTGCCGCCATGAATGGCTGGGCGGCCGGTCCCGTGGAGGCGCTGCTGGCCGATGCCAGTCTGGCCGGCATCGAGCTGCAGAAGCACAGTCATGCCGAAATGCGCGGCATCCTGCTGCGTGCGGCCCGCATGCTGCCCGGTGAATGGCTCGAAACCGGCGCGGCGATCGGCACGGCGGCGCGCTGCGCCGCACGCCTGCGCGAGTACCGAGCCAGCGGCGCCGATGAAATCGTCCTGCACGGGACCACTCCGGAAAAGCTGGGCGGCCTGACGCAGGCCTATCGCGCCCTGAACTAGGCGCCGCCCTATTGCGCCCTGAACCAGGCGCCGCGGCGGCACAATCAGTGTCCGCCGCCGCTGCCCGTGGCGGGCATCAGGTATTGGGACATGCCGCCGTCCACCATGAGATTCACGCCGGAAATGAACGCGCCTTCCGGACTCATCAGGAAAGCGATGGCATTGGCGATGTCCGTCGGCTGACCCAACCGTCGCAGCGGAATGTTCGCCTCGCGCTGCTGCTTGAGCTTGGGATTCGCATACGCCGTCGCGGTCATGGGCGTCAGCGTCGGTCCGGGAGAAACGCAGTTGCAGCGGATCCCGTCCGGCCCCCACTCGACCGCCATCTGCTGCACCAGCATGACCAGCGCGGCCTTGCTGGCGCTGTAGGCGCCCAGCGGCGGGGTCGGGTGTTCCGCGGACAGCGAGGCCGTGGCGACAATGGCGCCGCGGGACTGCTTGAGCAGGCCATGGGCCGCCTTGCCGAGCAGCCAGGTGGGCCGCGCGTTGATTGCAAAGATGCGGTCGAAATCGGCCACTTCGAGACTCGTCAGCGGCGCCGATTGAATGATCCCGGCGTTGCTGGCGATGCCGTCGAGTCCGCCCAGGTCGCGCGCGGCCTGTTCCACGACTCGCGCCGGTTCCAGCGGGTCGGCCAGATCGCCGATGCCGGTGAAGATGCGCGCCCCGGTACCGCGCAGTTGCTCCGCCGCTTCGTTGAGCCGTGCGGCATCGCGGTCCACGAGCATCAGGCCGGCCCGCGGTCCGGCCTTGGCGGCCAGAATGCCCGCCAGCGCCAGGCCGATGCCACTCGCCGCGCCCGTGATCAGTACGTTCATGTGGGTGGTGTCCTTATTGGGGCGTACTCAGGATTGGGGCGTACTGAGGATTGCGCAGCGTCAGCGGCAGCCGCTCATTCCGCCGTCGACGGGAATTTCCGCACCGGTGATATAGGCCGCAGCGCGCGATGCCAGGAAGATGCAGGTGCCGGCGATGTCGTCCGCGGCGCCCAGGCGGCGCAGCGGCACGCGGGCCTCGAGGGCCTGCGCGGCCGACTCGTCGGCGCGGATGTGCGAGGTCATCTGGGTCGGGAAGTATCCGGGTACGACGGCGTTCACGGTGATATGGAAGCCGGCCAGATCCGCGGCCAGCACGCGAGAGAGATGGTGCACGGCCGCCTTGCTGGCGGCGTAGGAATAGGCCGACAGCGGTTCGACCGCGCTTCCCGCCAGCGAGCCGATGTTGATGACGCGCGCGGGGTCTGCGGGGCGGGCGGCGTTCTTCAGTTCCGGCAGCAGGTCGCGCACCAGCGTAAAGGGCGTCTGCACGTTGACGGCCATGACGCCGGCCCAGGCCTTGTCCGGGAAACTGGCGAGCGGCGCTCCCCAGGTCTTGCCGGCATTGTTGACGAGGATGTGCAGCGCGCGCTCGTGCGACCGGAACTGACCGGCCAGCGCCGTACAGGCCTCGGGCGTCACCAGATCAGCGGGCAGCGCGGTGCAGCGGCCGAAGGCGCTCAGTTCCCGGGCCGTCGCCATGCAGAGGTCGGGCTTGCGCGAGGTGATGTAGACGTGAGCGCCGGCGCGAACCAGGCCCTCCGCGATCATCCGGCCCATGCCCTGCGCGCCGCCCGTGACGAGCGCCACCTTGCCACTGAGGTCGAACAGGTTTTCAGTTGTCATGGCCGTGCGGCATCCTGGGGCGGCGGGCTGTCAAGGCGTGATCGTGACCTTGCCGAACTGATGGCCCTGCTCCAGGTACAGCAGGGCCGCGGGCGCCTCGGCCAGCCGGAAGGAGCGGTCGATTGCCGGCCGCAGGCGCTTCTCGGCCACGAAGGCCAGCATCGCGCGGAAGTCCTCGAGATCGCCCATGGCCGTGCCGATGATGCTCGCATGGCGCAGGAACACGTCCGGCGCGGTCACCTGGAACTGCGCTCCGCCCGTGGACCCGTAGATGACCACGCGCGCGCCCATGCGCAGCGACCGGGCGTACCCGGCGTAGGCACCGGCCGGGGCGCCATCGATCACGATATCCACGCCGCCACTCGCCTGCCCGAGGGCCTTGCGCCAGCCCTCTTCCTTGTAATTGAAACCCGCCTTGGCGCCCAGCTCGACGGCCTTGGCGATGCTCGCCGGGGAACTGCTGGTGACGAAGACTTCCGCGCCGTGCGCGAGTGCGAACTTCAGTGCAAAGGTGGCCACGCCGCCGCCGATGCCGGTGACCAGCACCTTGTCGCCGCCGGCCACCTGCCCCTTGCCCACGAGCGCACGCCAGGCCGTCACCCCCGCGGTCGGAAAAGCCGCCGCCTCCTCGAAACTCAGGTGCGCGGGCTTCGCGAGCGCGCTGGCTGCCGGCACGCAGATCGATTCAGCGATGGTCCCGGGGCCGGGC
>Ga0075017_100000458_pt1 | contig 22709 bp, 20 predicted proteins | sample AleBraG_ABR_2012_FD_71475 | JGI IMG/M metagenome (GOLD analysis project Ga0075017, IMG submission 71475) | Freshwater sediment microbial communities in response to fracking from Pennsylvania, USA - Alex Branch Run_MetaG_ABR_2012 | ecosystem: Environmental > Aquatic > Freshwater > Creek >... | reverse complement strand
GGCGTATAGACGACATGCCAGAGTTTCAGCAGCTGCGTAAAAGCCGCGTCGGTGCTGGTGTCCACGCCGGGCTGCGCCAATTGGGCCGCCAGCGTAGGCGCCGGCGCGGGCGCCAGGACGTGCACGGCCGGCGGGCTCGGCGCGCCGAGCGCGGCCCCGGCCTGGTTCGACGCCAGGGGACGATCAACGATCAGGCGCCAGAGCATCGCCCCGGCGCCCACCACCATGAGTACCAACAGCGCCTGTAGCCCCATGGTCAGCCACGTCGGCGCCAGGCGCCGCCCGAACACCTCGCTGGCGGCACGGCGCACCAACGCACTGCTCACCTGATGGGAGTCCTGGGTGTACGCGGCCAGCAGCGCGCGGTCACAAATGACATTGATGACCCGCGGCACGCCCCCGCTCCGTCGGTAGATCTCCCGCAGGGCTGGGCGGCTGAAAATGTCGTTGGTGGCGCCCGCCACGCGTAACCGATGCGCCACGTAGGCGACGGTGTCGTCGCGACTCAAGGGCTCCAGGTGGTAGCGGGCAGTGACGCGTTGGGCGAGCTGGCGCAAATCATTGCGCGCCAGGAGCGTGCGCAGTTCAGGTTGGCCGATCAGGATGATCTGCAGGAGCTTCTGCGACTCGGTCTCGAGATTCGTGAGGAGCCGCACTTGCTCGAGAACCTCGGCGGTCAGGTTCTGCGCCTCATCGACAATCAACACCACGCGCCGCCCCGCCGCATGCGCGCGCAGCAAATAGGTATTGAGCTGATCCACCAACTCCTTGCCATTGCCGGCATCCTCGGCCACGCCGATACCCAGTTCCTCGCAAATGGTCTGCAGAAACTCGAGCGGCGAGAGCCGCGGGTTGATGATTAGGGCGATTTCGGCATTGCGTGGGGCGCGCGCCAGGAGCGAGCGGATGGTCGTGGTCTTGCCGGTGCCGACTTCTCCGGTGAGCTGGATGAAGCCGCCCGCTTCGTTGATGCCGTACACCAGGTGCGCGAGCGCCTCGGCGTGGCGCGCGCCCAGGTACAGATAGCGCGGATCGGGCGTGATCGCGAAGGGTTTCTCGGCGATGCCGAAGAAGGCGGGGTACATGTGCGCGCACCCTTAAGCGGGGCGCTGTCCCAGATCGTCGGCGGCGAACTCATCGACGTTGATGATATTGAGCATCTGCGCATCGTACTCGCGCAGGAGCGCGGCCTCCGCGTCGGTGATGATCCCGAGGCTCAATCCTTCGGTGATCTGCCCCGGTAGATCGAGTGCAGTGATGAGTTTGCGCTTCACTCCCTCGACGCGCAGTCGCTTCTCGATGAGCTCTGCTGCCGGGGTCAACTCGAGGAGCTGTTGCAGCAGGCCCAGCGGATTGTCGGCCCGCGCTTCGCGGTACACGCCCTGGCAAAGCCGATCGCGCGCCGGCCCCGCACTCTGCACCAGCTCGGCCACTTTCCGACCAAGACGATCGCCGGGCGCGAAGTAGGTGAGCCCACGCGGGAAAATGCACAGCCGCATGAGCAGGGCCATGGGCCGGATGGGGAAATTGCGCAGCACGCTGTGCAGCTGCTCCTGGGCCTGGTAGAGCAGTTCGCGGCAGGCCCACTCGACGATGGGCAGATCCTCGGGCGGACTGCCCTGATCCTCGTGCTGCTTGAGCACCATGGAGGCCAGATACATGTAGGAGAGTACGTCCCCTAAGCGCGCTGAGAGGCTCTCCTTCTTCTTCAGGTAGCCGCCGAGGGTGAGCATGGCAATGTCGGTGGCGAAGGCGAAGGAGGCGCTGAAGCGCTCGATGTGCTGATAGTAGCGGCGCGTTGCCCCGCCGTCCGGCACGCTCTCGAAGCGCGCAAAGGTGAGCGCCATCACCAGGGAGCGCGCCGCATTGGAAATGGTGAAACCGATGTGCCCGAACAGCGCGCGATCGAATTCAATCACGCCGCGGCGTCGATCATGGTCGCGCGCCGCATTCATTTCGCGCAGCACGAACGGGTGACAGCGAATCGCGCCCTGCCCGAAGATGATCAGACTGCGGGTCAGAATGTTTGCGCCCTCGACCGTGATGCCGATGGGTATGGATTGGTAGCCGCGACCCAGGTAATTGCGGGGCCCGAGCATGATGCCCTTGCCGCCCTGGATATCCATGGCATCGTTGGCCACGCGCCGGCCCATTTCCGTGACATGGTATTTGAGAATGGCGGCCGGTACCGCCGGGCGCGCGCCCGCGTCGATGGCCGCGGCGGTGACGCTGCGCGCCGCGTTCATGATGTAGGTGAGGCCGACCATGCGAGCGATGACTTGCTCTACCCCTTCGAATTTCCCCACCGGCAGATTGAACTGGCGGCGCACGCGCGCGTAGGCTCCGGTGGCAAAGATGGCGCCCTTGGCGCCGCCCGTGGCGTTGGAGGGCAGCGAGATGCAGCGGCCCACGGAGAGCTGCTCGACCAGCATGCGCCAGCCTTGGCCCGCCATTTTGGGTCCGCCGATGATGGCTTCCAGCGGCACGAACACGTCGTGGCCCCGCACCGGGCCATTTTGAAACGGAATGTTCAGCGGCAGGTGGCGCTGACCGATCTCCACGCCCGGCGTGTCGCGCTTGATCAGCGCGCAGGTGATACCCAAGTCCGTCTCACCGCCCAGGAGCCGCTCCGGATCGAACATGCGAAACGCCAGGCCGATCACCGTGGCCACCGGCGCCAGCGTGATGTAGCGCTTGGTGAAATTCAGTCGCAGGCCCAGTACTTCGCGGCCCTCCCATTGGCCCAGGCAGACGATGCCGGTATCGGGGAGCGCCGCCGCATCCGAGCCCACGCGCGGTCCGGTGAGCGCGAAACACGGGATGTCCTCGCCCCGGGCGAGACGCGGCAGGTAATAGTTCTTCTGCTCGTCCGTGCCATAGTGATTGAGCAATTCGGCGGGTCCCAACGAGTTGGGCACCGCGACGGTGGAGGCGCAGGTGATGCTGCGGCTGGCGAGCTTCACCAGCACGCAGGAGTGCGCGTACGCGGAGAACTGCAGGCCGCCATATTGTTTGGCGATGATCATGGCGAAGAAGCCGCGGCTCTTGAGGAACTCCCAGACCTCAGGGGGCAGATCGGCGCGCCGATGGGTGATGTCGAAGTCATCGAGCATGCCGCACAGTTCTTCGCACGGGCCGTCGAGAAAAGCCTGCTCCTCGGCGGACAGTTTGGCCGGTGGATTGGCCCGCAAACGGCTCCAGTTGGGATGGCCGGTGAACAGTTCACCATCCCACCACACCGTTCCGGCATCGAGCGCTTCACGCTCGGTGCTGGACATGTTGGGCAGCAGGCGCAGGTAGGTGTGCAGGAACGGCCGGCTGATCAGCGCAATACGGAGCGGTCGCACGTTCAGCAACCACAGCAGCGCCAGCAGCAGCCACAGCGCACCCTGCCATACGCCGCCGGGCCGGGCCAACCACACGTAGACCACCAATAAGATGGTGAAGGTCAACGTGTATATTCGGAGCGGTAACCGTCGGTAAGCGAGGTACAACGCCGCCAACACGAACACAATGGTGATGATCGCCCCGTACATGTCCTAACCCCAGTAACTATGCTCGGTGCGCTCTAGCCCAAGAGGTCCTTTACGCCATCGCGCTCCTCGCGCAGCTCCGCTTCCGTGGCGCGCATTTTGCCGCGGCTGAACTCATCGATGCTCAGGTTCTGCACGATCTGATATTGCCCCCCCCGGCAGGTCACGGGATAGGAATAAATAATGCCCGGCGCGATGCCATAACTCCCATCACTCGGTATGCCCATGCTGACCCAGTCGCCCTCCAAGCTACCCTGGAACCAGGTGCGCATGTGATCCAGCGCTGCGGAGGCGGCCGAGGCAGCCGAGGAGGAGCCGCGTGCCTTGATCACCGCCGCGCCACGCTGCTGCACGGTGGGAATGAACGTCTGCTCGATCCAGGCCTGATCCACGAGCGCTTCGGCCGGCTGACCCTTGACCAGGCAATGACTCAAGTCCGGATACTGCGTCGAGGAATGATTTCCCCAAATGCTCATGCGACGAATGTCCGTGACATGCGAGCCGGTCTTTTCCGCCAGTTGCGAGAGCGCGCGGTTGTGATCCAGGCGCGTCATGGCGGTAAAATTTGCGGCGGGCAGTTGCGGCGCATTCGCGCGCGCAATCAGTGCGTTGGTGTTGGCAGGATTTCCCACCACCAGCACCCGCACACCGCGATCGGCGACGGCATTGAGCGCTTTGCCCTGCGCGGAAAATATCTGCGCATTGGCCACCAGCAAATCCTTGCGCTCCATCCCCGGTCCCCGCGGCCGTGCGCCCACCAGCAGCGCGGCGTGGCAGTCTCGAAACGCCACCTGCGCATCATCGGTGGCCACCACCTTGTTCAGCGTCGGAAACGCACAGTCATTCAGTTCCATGACCACGCCCTGGAGCCCCGGCAGGGCCGGCGTGATCTCCAGTAAATGCAGATTCACCGGCTGTTCGGCGCCCAGCATCTGACCCGAGGCCACGCGGAACGCGAGGGCATAGCCAATTTGGCCGGCGGCACCGGTAATGGCGACATTCAAAGGCTGCTTCATGGGGGCTCCGAGGGCTAGGGGGTGGATACGTCAGGGGAGGTAAATTGAAAGAGCACTGATTTTAATGGGATTTTCTGGTTCGGCAATGACATAAAATCTTACTTGACACAAAGCTAGTGTTGTAGTTGAATACAACACCAGATCAACCGGGGTCGGTCACAAGCCCCTTAACGGACCAACAGGAGACGAGCATGAGCGTGTTCAGTAACAAATCAGCCAAGACCATCCTATCAGCCCAAGTCATCGTGTCAGTGTTGCTGGCGACTTTTGCCACCGCCCTCGTGGCCGGCGGCATCGCGGCCTCCACGGGCACCGCCAGCGCACAGGGTGCGATCCGCTCGGCGGCCGACCTGCCTGCCACGACGCTCCAGGCGCACGGGCACCTGGATCGCGCCTCGCACTGCACGCTGGCCTAACTGAGCGCGGACCTTAAAGGATACCCTGCCCGCGTGGAAAACCAGTTGGACAGCCAATGGGACAGCAGCGCGCCGATCTATCGCCAACTGCGCAATCGCGTCGTGGCGATGATTCTTGAGGGCGTACTGAAGGAGGGCGACCCGCTGCCCTCGGTGCGCAACGTGGCGGCCGACTTTCGGATCAATCCGTTGACAGTGCTCAAGAGCTACCAGCAACTGGTGGACGAGCAGCTGGTGGAGAAGCGTCGTGGCCGAGGCATGTACGTGTCAGTGGGTGCCAGCAGCGCCCTGCTGCGCGATGAACGGCAGCGCTTCCTAGAGCAGGAGTGGCCCAAGGTGCGCGCCTGCATCGAACGGCTGGGACTGAACACTGAAGAGTTACTCCGTAGCCCGCCGGCGCTTACGCTTCCGGTCGCGCCCGCTGCTCAAAGGGAAGAGGAACAAAAATGACTGCGACCGCCGAGTCAGTGCCCGCGCCCGCGCCCGCGTCTGCTTTGATGATTGAAGCCAAAGGGCTCAGCAAACACTACGGCGCATTGCGCGCCGTGGACAACCTTCACTTCAACGTGGCCAGCGGCCGCATCGTCGGCCTGATCGGCCGGAACGGCGCGGGCAAGACCACGGCGCTCAAGGCCATCCTGGGCCTCACCCGCTGCAGCGGCGATCTGCGGGTACTGGGGTTGAACCCGCTCACCCAGCGCGATGAACTGATGCAGCATGTGTGCTTCATCGCCGACACGGCCGTGCTGCCGCGCTGGCTGCGCGTGGATCAGGCAGTGGAATTCATGGCCGGTGTGCACCCCCGCTTCGATCCTAAGCGCGCCGACGGCTTCCTGGCCCGCACCGAGATCAATCGCCGCAGCCGCATCGGCGAGCTGTCCAAGGGCATGGTCACGCAATTGCATCTGGCGCTGATCATGGCCATCGACGCCCGCCTCCTGGTGCTCGATGAGCCCACCCTGGGATTGGACCTGCTGTATCGCCGGCAGTTCTACGACGCGCTGCTCACGGACTATTTCGACAAGGAGCGCACCATTCTGGTGACCACGCATCAGGTGGAAGAGGTGGAGAATTTGCTCACCGACGTACTGTTCATCGATAAGGGGCGCATCGTGCTGGACAGCACCATGGAGGCATTGGGTCAGCGTTTTGTGCAGCTGCAGGTGGGCGCTGGCCAATTGGAGGCCGCGCGCGCGCTCAAGCCCATCAATGATCGTGAAATTTTCGGGCGTCACCTGCTGTTGTTCGATGGCGTGGAGCGGCGCGCGCTGCTGCCGCTGGGGGAGTTGCACATCCCCACTGTGGCGGATCTGTTTGTTGCCATGATGCAGGGAGCGACGGCATGAAAGTGTTTGTGATGCTGTTGCGGCGCGAACTTTGGGAGCATCGCATGCTGTGGATTACGCCGCTGGCCATCGCCGGGGTGATGATCCTCACCACGCTGGCCTTCGGAGCGCGGGTGCACTTCTATGACACGCCGATGTACCACTTTGGTGTCGGGGGCAACTTCGGCGTGGGATCGCCCGAAGACCCCGGCAATGCAGCTCCCGGCGGCGGCTCGGCTGACGCGACGGCCCGCCCCGTGCTCGCCATGGCGGCGTTCGGCATCGCCGTTCCCTTCTTTATTGCCGCAGCCATACTCGCCGTGGTTTACCTGCTCGATTGCCTGTACGCCGATCGCCGTGATCGCAGCGTGCTGTTCTGGCGCTCGTTGCCAATGAATGATCGAACCGTCGTGCTCTCGAAGCTCACCATCGGTTTGCTGGTGATTCCAATGTGTGCCTACCTGGCGGCGGCCCTGACCACTGTAACCATACTGGCGATATTAGCGTCGTTGCACGGCTTAGGCTTGGCTCCGTCGTTCCCCGCAATATGGTCGGTACTGCCATGGCTGCGAGCACAAGCACTCATGCTTTACGGCATGTTTGCCGCGATACTCTGGTATGCGCCCTATGCGGCTTACCTGCTGATGATTTCCGCACTGGCGCGCCGCTCGGTGTACGCATTCGCCTTTATCCCGCCGCTCCTGCTGGGCATCGTCGAGCGGGTTCTGCTCGGTACCCAGTACATTGGACACATCGTGCAGCGCGGATTCGGCGAAATGCTGGACCTGGCCTTCAAAGTTAGAGGTCAGATCGATCAGTCGCTGGGCTGGTGGGTAGGGCCGGGGCCCGACGGATCCGGTGGGCACGGCGGGCACGGCGGAGCAGGCCACGGATCACCGCTCGGGTTGCGGCCGGATTTGCTGCTGGCCAGTCCGCAGCTGCTCGTGGGCCTGGTGGTGGCGGTGGTCTTTGTGTGGATAGCGATCTGGTTGCGCCGCCGGAGCGACGCGCTATGAGCGCCGCAAATTGAGCTGGTTCCGGGCCCGTCATCTGCCCTAGCATAGGTACCTGACACCATGTCAGGTCTTGGGGAGATGAGCATGACTGAAGCCGCCATTGCCGGGCGCGCGCCCATGGGTGTGGACGTGGAAGCGGGTAAGACCTATTACTGGTGCGCGTGCGGCAAGTCGAAGACGCAGCCGTACTGCGATGGTTCGCACAAGGGCGGCAGCTTTACGCCCGTGGCTTACACCCCCGCGCAGTCCGCTCGAGTTTACCTGTGTACTTGCAAGCGCACGCACACGGCGCCGCTGTGCGACGGCACGCACAAGACATTGAGCTGAAGGCCGATGAGCTGGAGGCGGCGGGCGGGCTTAAGGGGCTAGGGCATGTACTGCGCGGCGCAGCGGGCGGGCGATGGCGTGGTGCTCGCCCTCTCGGGGGACTGGCGCATTGCCACGTTGGCGGCTGTGCAGAGCGAATGGGCGCAGTTGCCGCTGACCGGGGCCCGCCAGGTTCAGGTGCGAGCCGGCGCCGCACACTTTGACCTCTCCGGTGCGTGGGCGCTGCGCGATTACCTGACGGGGCTCGAGAGCGCGGGTTGCGCCACAAGTTTTCTGGAAGCGCCGCCTGCGGCGCTGACGCTGGTGACACGCACGTTGGCGAATGAGCCGGGAGCGCTCATCGCCGCCGAGACCGTACAGACGGAATGGCTGGATCCGGCCGCCGCAGTCGAGGGGCTGGGTCGGCGCACAGTGCGCACCTGGCGACTGGTGGAATCGGCCTTGGAATTCCTGGGTCGCGTTGGCGTCGTGGCGGCCCGTGCCGGACCGAACGCGCGCCACTGGCGACCCACCTCGATTGCCCGTCACGTTTTCGATACCGGTATCACGGCCATTCCCATCGTGGCGCTGATCGCTTTCCTGATCAGCGTGATTCTGGCCTATATGGGCGCCCAGCAGCTGCGCAAGTTCGGCGCCGATATTTTTGTGGTGGATCTGGTGACGGTGGGCGTGCTGCGCGAGTTGGCTGTACTGCTGACGGCCATCATTGTCGCCGGGCGTTCGGGCAGCGCCTTCGCCGCGGAGATTGGTGCCATGCGCCTGAACGAGGAGGTGGATGCCTTGCAGGCCATGGGCGTTGAGCCGCTGGAAGTTCTGGTACTGCCGCGGGTAATCGGTTTGATCATCGCGCTGCCGCTGCTCACAGTGATTGCGGATGCCATCGGATTGGTGGGTGGCGGCCTGTTATGCCGGGCCTTGCTCGGGATGCCTCTGGTGCAGTACCTGAACCGGGCCAACGAGGCCATTGCCAACACCACCTTCTGGGTGGGACTGATCAAGGCTCCGGTGTTCGCGGTGCTGATTGCCCTATCGGGCACCTGGTGCGGCATGCGCGTTCGCGGCTCTTCCCGCGATCTGGGCCACTTGACTACGATGGCCGTCGTGCAGGCCATCTTCTTCGTGATTCTGGCCGACGCGGCTTTCGCCGTCCTGTTCATGGAGCTGGACATCTGATGAGCACGCCGCTCGCGCCCACCACGCTCGTAGAAGTACAGGGATTGGTCAATCGCTTCGGCCGGCAGACAGTGCACCAGAATCTCGACATGCGGGTGGAAGCCGGCGAGGTGTTTGGAATTGTCGGGGGTTCGGGGTCGGGCAAGTCCGTGCTGCTGCGGACCATTCTGGGCTTGCAGCGGCCGCGCGCCGGCAAGGTGCTGCTGGCCGGTCAAGACCTGTCGCAACTGACCAGCGAACAGTTACGCGCGGTGAAGGCCGGGTACGGCGTCACCTTCCAGCAAGGGGCGCTGTTCAGCGCCCTGACCGTGCTGCAAAACGTGCAACTGCCCATGCTCGAGCATCTGCGACTCGAGGCACGCGTGCTCGATGAGCTGGCGCGCCTGAAGATTCGCCTGGTGGGCCTCGATGACGACGCGGCGGGCAAGTATCCGGCGCAACTCTCGGGCGGCATGGTCAAGCGAGTGGCACTGGCCCGGGCGTTGGCGCTGGATCCGCGCCTGTTGTTCCTGGACGAACCGACATCGGGCCTGGACCCGATCAGTGCGGCGGCCTTTGACGAGCTGTTGCTGTATCTGCAGCGCGAGCTGCAGTTGACCGTGGTGATGATCACGCACGATCTGGACACCATCTTCAGGACCTGTACCCGCGTGGGCGTGCTGGTCGAGGGGCGCATGATCAGCGACACCCTAGCCGGCATTGTCAACAATACCCAGCCGTGGATTCATGCATACTTCAAGGGGGAGCGAGCACGGCATCGAGGGGCGCAGCATGGAGCGTGAGGCGAATTACGTTGCGGTGGGCGCGTTCATGCTGCTGGTGACGGTGATGGCCGGACTGTTCGTGTACTGGTATAGCGACAGCCGCGAGCAGCGTCACTACGCGCGGTACGAGATCTACTTCGATGGCAGCGTCAGCGGCCTGTCGCAGGGCGGTCAGGTGCGTTACCTGGGTGTGGATATCGGCCGCGTCGTGCGCATCCGCCTGGATCAGCGCGTTGCCGACCGCGTGCAGGTACTGGTGGATATCGACACCTCGGCGCCGATATCCGATCGCACCCTCGCTGAGCTCTCGCTGCAGGGCGTCACCGGACTCCTGTACATCGATCTGCAGCAGCGGCACGCGGGCGCCGCCGAGCAGCGGCTCATGGATCCCGTGCAAAGCGAGCACTACCCGGTGATCCGCTCGATTCGCTCCAACCTGGACGTGTTCCTGAGTAGTTTGCCGGAGGTGGCGGGTCGGGTCGGGGAGTTGACCACGCGCGCCAACCTGCTGCTGTCCGACCAGAATATCGCGGCATTTACGCGCCTGGCGGCCAATCTGGACAAGAGCGGCGGCAACCTGCCCGAGGCGACGCACAATGCCGGCGCCCTGATCAGTGAACTGCGGGCGGCCACGGCCGAGAGCCGCGTCGTGATCTCGCAGGTGCGCGTAGCCACCGACACCGCGGCGCCGGATGTGGTCGCCGCCGCCGCCCGCCTGCGGGTCACGGCCGATCATCTGGCCGCCGCCAGTACACAGCTGGATGGGCTGATCGCCGAGAATCGGGCCGCGTTCAGCGGCTTCGTGCAGCAGGGCCTCCCACAGATCGAGGCGCTGGCGCGGGACTCGCGCGCCGCGGCGCGTGAGTTTCAGGAGCTGTCGCGCAGCTTGAAGGAAAACCCCTCGCAATTGCTGTACCAACCCGCCACCGCAGGCGTCGAGGTGCCGCAGTGAGAGGGTGGCGTCAGTGGTTGCGGCGTCAGTGGTTGCGGCGTAGGTGGGCACGCGTCCTGTCGGTGGCCACGCTCGTACTGACCGCCAGCTGCTCCGGGCTGCACAGCGATCAGGTCCCCACCCAGCTATACAATCTGGTGCCCGCGGCGCCGCCTACGGAGTCAAGCGGCGACAGCCCGATGAGCGGCACAACGCTGAAGCTGGTGGCGGTGTTGACGGCGCCGGGACTGGATACGGCGCGCATCGCCCTGACCCGCGATGGGCAGCGGTTGGACTATTACGCGCACAGTCTCTGGGTGGCACCACTCCCTGAGCTGGTGCAAGCGCGGGCGCTGGAAGCGCTGCGTGCCGCCGGGCGCTTTCGCGTGGTGCACGGCGAGGGCGCACCGTTCAGTGGCGACTATGTGCTGCAACTGGAGATCCGCCGTTTTCAAGCCGATTACGCCGGCGGCGCGGTGCCCACGGTGCGGGTGCAGTTGGTGGCCACCCTCGGTCGCTCCACTGCTCAGCGGGCGATGAGTAGTTTTGTCGCCGAGCGCGATGTCGTGGCCGGGGCCAATCGCGTGCAAGCCGTCGCCGCGGCCTTCGAGTCGGCCTTGGGCGCGGCCCTGACAGCCCTTACAGCGCAAGTGGCGCCGCTGCCGGCGCCGACGCCGCCCTAGCTCTTGTTCGCGAATCGCTCCTGCGCGGCAAGAATGGCGGGCGAGTGTTCGCGGGTCCAGATCATCAGCGCATCGATCTGTGCGGTCAAGCCGCATCCGGCCGGGGTGAGTGCATAAACCACTCCCGGTGGACTGCTCGGCAGTACCCGTCGAGCGATCAAGCCGTCACGCTCCAGATCGCGCAGGCGCAGTGTGAGCATGCGTTGGGATATATCCCCTTCGGCCGAGACGATGCGGACCAGGCGGCGGAGTGTAGCGTGGCGAAATTCGCCGGCGCGCAGTAGCAGCAGCAGCAGCACGCTCCATCGGTCCCCCAGGCGCGCGAACACTTCGCGAATGGGGTCAGAGCGCCGATGCCCGTCGTGAGCCATGTTTTGGAGCAGCGCGTGCAAGGCTGTTCGCGCCTCGGGCGAGCTGGGCGCGCTGGCGTCGTGGCTCAACAGCGCATCGACCGCCTGCAGGACCGCGGGAAGGTTCAATTTGGGCGTGTTCGAAAGCGTAGTAACCGGCGCTCTCCGCGTGCAATCATCGTCGCCGGGCCGGCGACACCAGGGCACATAGCTGTGCCTGCTTTACGGCCATAGTACAGATGCTTATTGTGGAAGCAACAATGATGGGGACACTAGCCTGCGGTCGCTGCGGGCCATTTAGAATCAGCTTTTGGAGTATCGGGTGATGGCGAAGAGCTACGACATCGTTTGCATGGGTGCCGGTCATAACGGCCTGGTGGCGGCCGCCTACCTGGCCAAGGCGGGCAAGAAGGTGCTGCTCCTGGAGCGGAAGTCCTTTCCGGGCGGCGGCGTCGTCACCCGCGAGCTGAACACGCCTGGCTACTGGCATGACGAGCACTCCAGTGTGCATATCATGATCCAGGCCAATCCTATGATTCAGAACGATGAGCTGGGACTGCTCAGCCGATTCGGCTTGCAGTACAACTACAACATTCCGTACGCGATGATCTTCGAGGATCAGACCACGCTGGTGGCCTACAAGGACTTAGATCGCACCTGCGAAGGGATTGCGAAGATCTCCGCCAAGGATGCCCAGACCTACAAGGAATTCGCCACCAAGAGCATCGCCATGGCGCCGCTGATGTTCGCGGGCATGTATGTGCCGCCACCGCCGTTGGGCGCGTTCATGGCCATGCTCGATCAGTCGGAGGAGGGCTGGGAAATTCTCGATGCCATGCAACGCAGCTCGCTGGATATGGCCAATCAACTCTTCGAGAGCGAGAAGGTGAAGATGTGGCTGCTGCGCCTGGTGTCGGAGAACCTGCAGGCCCCCAACGAATTGGGCACCGGGTTCGGCATGTACCTGATGCCCGGATTGATGCACGGTTTCGGCGTCTCCCAGCCGCACGGCGGGAGCGGCAAGCTCACCAGTGCGCTGGTGAGCTGCGTGGAGCACTACGGCGGCGAAGTGCGCTGCAACGCCGAAGTCACCAAAGTGCTGGTGAAGGGCGGGCGGGCCACGGGTCTGGAGCTGAAGGACGGTGAGCAGATCCTGGCGCGCGATGGGGTCATTGGCGCCATTCATCCTCACCGCCTGCGCGCCTTCATCGACGGGGTGGATGAAAAGGTGCTCAGGCGCGCCGAGCGAACCACCCTGGCGGCCTTCAGCATCATGGTCAGTCACTACGACTTGAAGGAGCAGGCCAAGTTTTACGCCGGCGAGGAAGTCGGTCACGCCATCATGCTGGAGTTCCTGGCCGATCGGACCCTGAGCGAAATGCTCGACAGCTTCGATGATTTGACCCGTGGCCGCATATCCCCGCGGGTGTTGGGAGCCGGCGGCGACGAGAGCATCAACGATCCTTCGCGCGTGCCGCCGGGCCGCGGCATGTTGCACGGAATCACCTTCGCGCCCTACAACCTCGAACAGGGTGGTGCGGCGCGTTGGGACGAAATTCGGGAGGAGATGGGCGATCGGAGCCTGCGTCACTACCAGAAGTTCGTCAAGAACCTCACCAGCGACAATATCATCGCTCGCAGCATCGCCACGCCGCTGGATCACGCGCGCAACATGCCCAACAGCATGGTGGGCGGCGACGTGCACGGCATTGCGCCGTACTTTTACCAGATCGGCGGGCATCGACCCACGCCTGATCTGTCGCAGTACACCGTGCCCGGACTGGAGCGCTTTTATCTGGTGGGACCGTTCCTGCATCCGGGCGGTGGGGTCTATGGCGCGGGGCGCGCCACGGCCATGCGCATGTTTGATGATCTGAAGATGGATTTTGACAAAGTCGCCAACGCGAAGATTGTCTGAGGTCCGCCGCCGCGGGTACTACGAACCCGTTGCGGCGTGATCGGGCGCGATCGCAGTCAGTATGGCCGATAGAATGCGGTTGGGATGCGGCGGGCAACCGGGCACCGCCACATCCACGGGGATGACGTTCTGGACCCGGCCGCAGCTGGCGTAGCTCGCGCCGAAAATTCCGCCCGTGCAACCGCAGTCGCCCACCGCGATGACCAGTTTCGGGTCGGGCGTCGCCTCAAAGGTGCGCTTGAGCGCCACGGCCATGCTGCGCGACACGGGTCCCGTGACCAGCAGAAGATCAGCGTGGCGCGGGCTGGCGACGAAGCGAATGCCGAGGCCTTCTAAATTGTAGATTGGATTATTGAGGGCGTGAATTTCCAGTTCACAGCCGTTGCAGGAGCCGGCGTCCACCGCCCGAATGCACAAGGCGCGGCCCATGAGCGCGCGAATCCGAACTTGCAGCAGTTCGCGCTCGCGCAGCGTGGGATCGCCGGCGGGGGCCGGTTCTGTGACCACCCCCGTGCGCACGATCTGTCGCAGCGTCTTCCACATGGCTATAGATCGTGCCCGCTGTAGGAGAGGTTGAAGGATTTGTTGATCAGTGGAAAGTCCGGCACGATGTTGCCTATGACCGCATGCTCGAGTATGGGCCAGTTCTGCCACGACGGGTCATGCGCATGACAGCGTTGGATGGCACCAGAGTCAGCCGCGGTCAGGCCGATCCATACCGGGCCGCGCCAGCCCTCGATGAGCCCTACTCCGAAGCTCCCGAGTGCCGGCTCCGGGACCTCGCCGCGATGCGACCCGGGCGGCAGCTGCTCCAGTAGTATGTGCACCAGGCGGCAGGACTCGAACAGTTCATCGAATCGAATGCTGACGCGGGCCGCAACGTCGCCGTCCGTGTGCTGGGCGAGTGCAACGCTAAGACCGGCGTAAGGCTCACAGGGCAGATCCACCCGCCAATCAAAGCGCTGGTAGCTGGCTCGGCCGGCAAATCCCGTCAAACCTAAGCGTGCGGCCAGCTCAGGAGCCACCGTACCCGCGCCTTTGAAACGATCGCGCACACCCGCGTGATCCTCATAGATGCGCCGTACCAACGCCGCCTGCGGAACGATGTCCTGCAAACAGGCGGTGAGCGCAGCGCGGCCCGGCTCCGTGATGTCAACGGACGTGCCCCCGGGCGCGATCAGATCGAGCAGATAGCGCTGGCCCAAGGCGACTTCGCTGGCCCTGAGCACCGATTCCTTGAGCCTCGAGAACTGCGCCAGCCCGAAGGCAAAGCCGGCATCGTTCCCCAGTGCTCCCAGGTCGCCCAGATGATTGGCGATGCGTTCGAGCTCCAGCGCGATCCCGCGCAGCGCGGCGCCGCGCGGCGGGATGGTGACCCCAGCCATGCCCTCGAGCGCCTGGCAATACGCCCAGGAGAAGGCCACGGCCGAGTCGCCGGATATGCGCGCCGCCAGCCGGTGCCCCTGCAGGAGCGGCAGCTCCTGAAAGCGCTTTTCGATCCCCTTGTGGGTGTAGCCGAGGCGTTCTTCCAGCCGCAGTATTTTTTCCCCCACCACGGAAAACCGGAAATGACCGGGTTCGATGATGCCGGCGTGGACAGGACCCACTGCAATTTCGTGTACCCCATCACCTTCGACCCGAATGAAGGGATAGTCATCAAGGGCCGCGCGCTCCGAGGCGGGTGCCGCCAAAATTTCCGCCACGGAATCTGTCGCTGCCGCCAGTGGAAAACCCGCGGGCCACGCCGCATGGCGGAGCCAGGGGCGGGCGTCGGTGTCGCCGGAATCCAGTCCCACCAGATCGCGCACCGCTCGCTGCATGCGCGCTGCAGCCGGAAACACCGACTCCAGGCTGGGATAAGTGCGCTGTGCGGCGGGGAGCGGGAGGGCGAGTACGACGACACCCGGAGCGGCGGCCACGGCGGCGAAGACGGCGCTATCCAAGGCGTGCTGTTCCGCCCATAGCGCGATCAAGCGGGCGTCGTTGGCGGCCAGCTCCAGCGCCGCCTCGAGCCAGCTCGCTGGCGTCGTCTCCAGACGGCGCACCCCCGGAGCGCCGGGCACGATCGTGGCTCTCTCGAACCATGCGGCCGGCGACTTGTTCATGGGCCCCCAATCAGGCGCGCCGCAGCCCGGTACCAGTCCGCCAAATAGGGCGGAATGAACAATCCCAGACACAGCACGATGGCCAGGTGCGTAAATACCGGCAGCAGAGCGGGCGGATGTGGCAGGCGCTTGGCGGTGGAGTCGCCGAACACCATGGGCTGCACGCGACCGAATATGGCGGCAAACGCCACGCCCAGCGCCAGCAGCAGGATGGGCGTCGCCCAGGGCTGCTGTTTCATCGCCGTGGTGAGGATCAGGAACTCGCTGGCAAAAACGCCGAAGGGCGGCATACCCAGTATGGCCAGCGATCCCATCATCAGTCCCCAGCCCACGGTGGGGCTGAGATCGATCAGTCCGCGGATATTGTCCATCAGCTGCGAGCCACACTTCTGGGCCGCGTGTCCGACGGTGAAGAAGATGGCCGACTTGGTGAGCGAGTGAACGGTCATATGCAGAAGGGCAGCGAAACTCGCCACGCTCCCTCCCATGCCAAATCCAAAGGTGACGATGCCCATGTGTTCGATCGAGGAGTAGGCGAACAGCCGCTTGATATCGCGTTGCCGCCACAGGAACAGAGCGGCCAGTACCACCGATAACAAGCCAAATCCCATCAGCATGCGTCCCGGCAGGTCCGGGCCCACGGATCCCACCACCAGTACTTTGCAGCGCACCACCGCGTAGATGGCCACATTCAGTAACAGTCCCGACAACACCGCGGAGATCGGCGTCGGGCCCTCAGCGTGCGCATCGGGCAGCCAGTTGTGCAAGGGCGCCAAGCCCACTTTGGTACCGTACCCCACCAGCAGGAAGACGAAGGCGATGGTGAGTACGCGCGGCTCGAGCGAGCTCTTGACCGCATTCAAATGCGTCCACAGCAGCGCACTGGCACCCGTGTTGCCCAGGGCTTTCTCGGCCGCGACATACAACAGAATGGTGCCGAACAGCGCCTGGGCGATACCGACGCCGCACAGAATAAAATATTTCCACCCCGCTTCCAGACTGGCCGGAGTCCGATACAGTGTCACCAGCAGCACCGTCGACAGTGTGGCCGCCTCCATCGCCACCCACAGCAAGCCCATATTGTTGGTGGTCAGGGCGATCAACATGGTGGCCATGAACATCTGGTACATGCTGTGGTAGAGCCGCAATTGCCGCGCACTGACGCGCTGGTGCTCGCGTTCGACGCGCATGTAGGAGCGCGAGAAGAGCGCGGTGGTGAATCCCACGAAGGCGGTCAGCGACACCAGAAAGACGTTGAACGGATCGATGAAGAACTGATCGTGCGCCACCGCGAAGTTGCCGGAACCGATCACTCTGATGGTCAGCAGGCCGGCAGCCAGGAGCGTGGCGAGACTGAACAGGGCGTTGAGCTCCGGTGCCCAGCGGCGCGCACCAAACCAGCCCAGGACGAGTGCCCCCGCGAGCGGCAGCGCCAGCAACCACGCCAGTTCCATGCTAACGATCCTCGCGCAGCGATTCGAGATGATGCAGATCCAGACTGTCGAACTGCTCTCGAATCTGAAAGAAGAACACGCCCAGCACCAGCATGGCCACCAGTACATCCAGCGCCACACCAAACTCCACGATCATCGGCATGCCATAGCTGGCACTCATCGCCCCAAAGAACAGTCCGTTTTCCATGGACAGAAAACCGACCACCTGCGACATGGCCTTGCGGCGCGTGATCATGGTCAAAAAGGCGAGCAAAATGACCGCCACGGCAATGCCGATGGCGCTGCGCATGGCGGTATTGGCCACGGCTGAAATCGGCTGCGCCAGACCGAAAGCGAAAATCACGATCAGCACCCCGACCAGCATGGTGCCGCCCGCGTTGAGGCTGGTTTCGCTGTCCCAGTAAACCTCCAGGCGACGGATGAGCCGGTGCAGCAACCACGGCAGGAGCAGCACTTTGAGCAGCAGGGTCAAGGCGGCCGAGACATACAGATGGCTCTGCCCGGTGCGCCAGGCCAGAACCAGGGTGGCCGCACACAACAATGCGCCCTGCATGGCCAGGGTGTTCACCAGCGCCACCGTGCGCCGCTGCAGGAGCATGGCGAAGGACAGCAGCAGCAACAGCGCCGCGAACAGATTCAACAATTGCAGATCCAGCGACATGTGGTTCACGCTTCAGGCTCCCAACAGCAGATGCACGAGGAGTCCGAGCACCGCAAACAGGAATGCCGAGGCCAGATATTCCGGGGCGCGTAAGACGCGCAGTTTGGCGGCGAAGGTCTCGATCAAGGCCAGACTCAGGCCGGCCAGGGCAAGTTTCCCGGCCAGAATGGGCAGGGCAGCCAGGAGCGCGAGTGGTCCGGTACCGGTGGCGATGCCCCACGGCAGGAACAGTGCAAAGCCGATGCAGGTGTAATTCAGAAGCTTCAGCGCCGCCGCCCATTCCATCAGCGCCAGGTGACGGGCGGAGTACTCGAGCAGCATGGCCTCGTGAATCATGGTCAATTCAAGATGCGTGGCCGGGTTGTCCACCGGCAGCCGGGCGTTCTCGGCCAGCAGCACCATCGTGAAGGCGATGCCTGAAAAGGCCAGGCTTGGATACAGACCCAGCGACTGGGTTGCCAGGTGCTCGGTGATGGTGGGCAGTGCCGTGGTGGAGCAGATCAGCGCGGCCAGGAAGATCACCATCAGCAGGGCCGGTTCGGCCAGGAACCCCACCATCATTTCCCGCCGCGCCCCCATGGATCCGAAGGCCGTGCCCACATCCATGGCTGCGAGGGCCAGGAACACCCGGGCCGTGGCCAACAGTCCCACCAACGCAATGGCATCGGCCGCGGTCGAGAAGGGCAGGCGGCTGCCCATGGACGGAATCACCGCGGCTGCGGTCACCATGGTTCCAAACACCACGTACGGGGCCAGTCGGAACAGGGCGGAGGCGTTTTGCGCGATGACCGCGTCCTTCAGGAACAACTTGCGGATGGTGCGGTAGGGCTGCCACAGACTGGGCGCACTGCGATTCTGCAGCCAGGCGCGGCACTTGATCACCCAACCGAGGAACAGGGGCGCCATGGCGAGTGCCGCAAAAACCTCGAGTATCTGCGTCAACCAATCGAGCCTGTTCACCAGTGCGCTCATATGACCAGCGCCAGCAGTGCCACCAAAGTGACGAAGCTATATAACAGGTAGACCGCGATCCGGCCGTGCTGCAGCCGGGCGCAGGCATCGGCGAGGGCGTGTACCAGCCGTGCGATGGGCAGATAGATCGCGCCCCACAGGCGGTCGGCGATGAGCACGCGATAGCGGGGCGCGCGATCGAAGGGACTGGGCAGCTCACGTTGCAGGGCAAAGAAGGACTGGAAGATGTGGCGGATGGGTTGCCCAAACCCTTCCGCAGTATCCTGCATGCGGGCGTCGAGGCGCGCAAAGCCGCAGTCCCACGCCGCCGCACGGCGCACTCGCCGGTGGTAGAACAAACCCACCAGGAGCGCCGTGAGTACGATGACGGCCACCACCGTGAGCAGGAAGATCAGCGGCGCGTAGGAGGATTCGCGCTGCGGCACCGGCGCCAGGTGCCACCAGGAAGCATTGCCGGGCAGCTCGCCGCCGAGCGCGAACTGGCGCGTCACCAGGCTCAACAGTGGCACGATCTGCGCGGGCAGTAGCCCCAGCAGCAGGCAGCTGGCCGCCAGCCACAGCAGGCCGAGCCGTTCCAAGAGGCCCGCGTCCTTGGCTTCGCGCAGTTTGGGCTCGCGCGGCTGGCCCAGGAATATGACACCGAAGAATTTCACCATGACGTAGCCGGCCAGCGCGGCCGACAACACCAGCACTGCGGCGCCCAACGGCAACAGCATGTTGATAAACGGTTTCGGCACTTCCTGCGCGAACAGAAACGCCTGCAGCAGGAGCCACTCCGACACGAAGCCATTCAGGGGCGGTAAGCCGGCGATCGCCAGTGCGCCCACCAGCGTCAGCCACGCCACCCACGGCATGCGATGAATCAGCCCACCCAGTCGCCCGAGATTGCGCTCGCCCGTGGCATGCAACACGGCGCCGGTGCCCAGAAACAGCAGGCTCTTCATGAACGCGTGGTTCAGGGCGTGATACAGCACGGCAATCAAGGCCAGCGTGGCCAGCGACCCCATGCCAGTGCCCGTAAACACGATGGCTAGACCAATGCCGGTAAACAAAATGCCGATATTCTCGATTGAGGAATAGGCCAGGAGCCGTTTCATATCCGTCTGCGCGGCGGCAAATACCACCCCGAACAGCGCGGTGAGCAAACCCAGTCCGAGGGGCAGCAAACCCCACCACCACAGCGGGTGGCCCAGCAAATCGAAGGTGATGCGCAGCATCCCGTAGATGGCGGTCTTGAGCATCACTCCGCTCATCAGCGCCGAGACCGGCGATGGCGCCGCAGGGTGTGCTTCGGGCAGCCACACGTGGAGCGGTACGAGGCCCGCCTTGGCGCCAAATCCAAACAGCGCCAATGAAAATGCGGTGGCCGCCCAAGGCGCACTGAGCCGCGCAGTGCGCATCGCGTCAAAGGTGAATCGCCAGCTGCCGCCCTGCAGCACGCCGAAGGCCAACAAAATGGCCACCGCGCCCAGGTGTGCGATCAACAGGTACAGGAAACCGGCGCTGCGAATCTCAGCAATGCGATGTTGCGTGGTGACCAGGAAATACGAGGACAGCGCCATGCTCTCCCAAGCCACCATGAAGGCGTAGGCGTCATCGGCCAGCAGCACCAGGGCCATGCTGGCCAGGAACAGGTGGTACTGCAGGCATAACAGGCCCGGCGCCGCGCCCTGACCGCTCCGAAAATAACCCGCGGCAAACACCGAGATGCCCACCGCGGCGGCACCGAGCAGAAACAAAAACATTCGCGACAGCGCGTCGAGGCGCAGGTGAAACGGCAGGTCGGGGAGCCCCACGGGCAGTATCGTCTGTTCCGTCGGCGCGGACAGGCTAAAGGCCGCCACCACGGCCAGCGCCAGGCCGCACGCGGCCCCCAACAGGAACAGTGCCCGGCCCGCAAAAGCCACGTTCAACGGCCGCAGCAGGCCAGCCACGCCGATACCGATCCAAGTCGCGATGAGGCCTAAGCAGACGCTCAGCGGCGAGTAGGACAGAGCGGTCACTTTGGCGCGTTTCCCGGCACGACACCATTGTTGCAGACAGCGCCGCTCATTGGGCGACTAACGCATGGTCACCAGTTCCTCCGAGGAGCTGGGGTGGATGGCCACGGTATCGTCCAGATCGCGCTTGCGTGCGCCCATGCGCACCGCCACCGCGAAACCCTGCAGCATCTCTTCCGCGCCTGCGCCAATCACGTGGATGCCCACCACGCGCTCGTCGGTCCCGGCGGTGATCAACTTCATGACGGTTTGCGGTTTACGGGTGGTCATGGCGTGGTACAGGGGCACGAATCGGCTGGTGTACACCTTGACGTCGGCGCCGTGGCGCGCGCGCGCCGCCGCTTCGGTCAAACCCACGGTGCCGATGGGCGGATGACTGAACACGACCGTAGGGATATTTTCGTAGTCCAGTTTCCGGCCGGCCTGGCCACCGAACAGTCGGTCTGAAAGGCGTCGTCCCGCGGCAATGGCCACGGGCGTCAGCGCGGCGCGGCCGCTGACGTCACCGATGGCGTACAAACCGGAGATATTGGTCTCCTGGAGCGGGTCCGTGCGGATGAAACCTTGCGCATCGCGCACCACACGCAAGGTGTCACAGCCCAGGTCCGCGAGGTTGGCACCGCGCCCCACAGCCCAGAGCACCGCGTCAAAGGGTCCCAGGCGCCGCCCGCCTTCAGTTTCCAGTTCAAGTTGGCCGGCCGCATTGCGGGTCAAGGCCTTTGGCGCCGCGTGCGTAACCACCTCCACGCCCTCATCGCGCATGCAGGCCTGGAGCGTTTCGCCCAACACCGGTTCGAATTCACGCAGCAGGTGGCCGCGGCGCAGCACCATGGTGGTGTGCGAGCCCAGCGCCGAAAAAATGCCGGCCAATTCCACCGCGATATAGCCACTGCCGACGACGGCGACACCGGCCGGGCGGGTCGGCAGCGCAAAGAAACCGTCGGAGGTGATGCCCAGTTCCGCGCCCGGTATGGCCGGCACCAGCGGGTGACTCCCGGTGGCCAGCACGATGTGCGCGGCCCGATGCTCGCCCCCACCCACCTGCACCCGCTGCGCCGCAGTCAGTCGCGCGTGACCACGGATGAGCGTCACGCCGCGGCGCTCCAGGTTGGCCGCATAGATCTCGTTCAGCCGCACCACGTAGGCGTCGCGCTTGCGCTTGAGCGCCGCCCAGTCGTGGCGCGCCAAAGTGAGATCAAAACCGTAATCCTGAGCATCGTAGGCCGCGTGGGCGATCTGTGCTGCGTTCCACATGATCTTCTTGGGCACGCAGCCGACGTTGACGCAGGTGCCGCCCAGCCGCCCCGACTCGACCAGCAGCGTGCGCGCGCCGTACTCGGCAGCGCGTTGCACGCAGGCCAAGCCGCCGCTCCCGCCGCCTATGACGATGAGATCGTAGTCCATGATTTACGTTTCCCTGCGCTGTGGTTAGTTGACGTTTGAGGTTCCCATCCCGTGCCGCCTCTGGCAGTCTACCGGCATGCAAGCCAATCCCCTGCTCGCCGCGACACCACTCCCACTGTTCCCAGCCATTGCGCCCGAACACATTGAGCCGGCAATACGCGAAATACTGGCCGAGCAGCGCACCCGCATCAAGGCCATTGAGGCGCTGCCGGCCCCGAGCTTCGCCACCGTAGTGATACCGCTCGAGCAGATGCGTCACCGGTTGAGCCGGGTATGGTCGCCGGTGGGGCACCTCAACGGAGTGCTCAACACCGACGCCTTGCGGATCGCCTATAACGCCTGCCTGCCGCTGCTGTCAGAGTACTACACGGATCTGGCGCAGAGCGAGCCGCTGTACCGAGCCTATCAGTACATCCAACAGCACGAGGGTGAGAGCCTCGATGCCGTCCAGCGTGCTTTGCTGGAACGATCGCTCCGTGACTTCCGTCTGGCGGGCGTGGGGCTCGATGCCGCGCGCAAGGCGCGCTTCAAGGCCGTCATGGTGGAGCTGGCGCAGTTGCAGGCCAAGTTCGAGGAAAATGTACTCGACTCCACCAACGCCTTTACCCATCACGTCACTGCGGAATCGGAGCTGCGCGGCATCAACTCGGCGGTGTTGGCG
>Ga0075017_100000456_pt1 | contig 22722 bp, 22 predicted proteins | sample AleBraG_ABR_2012_FD_71475 | JGI IMG/M metagenome (GOLD analysis project Ga0075017, IMG submission 71475) | Freshwater sediment microbial communities in response to fracking from Pennsylvania, USA - Alex Branch Run_MetaG_ABR_2012 | ecosystem: Environmental > Aquatic > Freshwater > Creek >... | reverse complement strand
GGCGGCAACTCGTTGAGTGTGCCGCTGGCTACTGCGCCTTGCGGAGGCCGACTGGGGGGTAGGATCTCAGGCTTCGACTCGAGTTCCAGATTGTTAATCTCCGATTCGATCTGGGCCTTGAACTCATTGCTGGCACGCTTGAATTCGTTCAGCGCTTTGCCGATCTGGCGTCCGATTTCCGGGAGCTTTTTCGGCCCGAAGATGATGAGGGCCAGGAAGAAAATGAACACCATCTCCGAGAAGCCGAGATTCATGGTGTCATCATACTGCCCGCTCCGAAATGCGGCAATCTCGCCGCGCCAAACATACCGACCGGCCTTCCCAACAGAACTTGGTCCAATGCGAAATGGCGCAACATCCGGAGGGTGTTAACCCTGGGGATCAACAGCCTTGAATCTCCTGGCCTTAGGAACGCATCCTACTCAGCAGAAGTTCACCCCTTTGGTAACACCGCCGGTGGAAATACCTGTACCGAGGGGGGCTTTTTGACATGCTATACTGCGCAGAGATGCGCGGTGGATTGGGGCATTTCCACGCCCCTCCCGAAGGAATCAAAGATGGTTCGTAGTTCTAGCCGGTCACTCTTGCTGGTAGTTTTTGTTCTCGTCACCTGCGGTTTTCTGGGAATGCTGTTTGGGCAGAAGGTTAACCCGAGCGCCAACAGCAGCGACTCAGACATTAAAGACAGCCTGAAACAGTTTACCCAGGTCTACAACATCGTCGAGGACAACTACGCCGAACCGGTGAACCCGGACAAAGCCATTTATAACGGCGCGATCCCGGGCATGCTGCATGCGCTTGATCCGCACTCCAATTTCTTCGATCCCAAGTCTTATTCCCTGCTTCGCGAGGAACAGCGCGGGAAATACTACGGCGTGGGTATGACTGTAGGTCCGCGCAACAATAAGGTCATCGTCATCGCACCGTTCGTAGGGACACCCGCATTTCGGGCTGGCATTCACCCTGGCGACATCATCATCGCGGTGGACGGAAAAGCTACGGACAATATGAGCACGTCTGACGTAGCGGACTTGTTGAAGGGACCCAAGGGCACCACGGTCCGAATCACAGTTCTGCGCGAAGGGAATGACAAGCCACTCGACTTCAATGTAATCCGCGACGAGATTCCGCGCTACAGCGTCGACCTGCACTTCCTCATCCGCCCCGGCATAGGCTACATGCATGTTTCCGGCTTCCAGGAAACGACCGAACATGAAGTGTCCTCGGCTCTGGAAGAGATGGGGGACCTCAAGGGGCTGATTCTCGATCTCCGCCAGAATCCGGGTGGACTGCTCAGCGAAGGTGTTGGCGTAGCTGACAAATTCCTGCGCAAGGGTCAACTTATCGTCTTCCACAAGGGACGCTCTTCACCCGAGAAGCGGTATGTAGCAACCCACGGGAACAGTGGCAAGGAATTCCCGCTGGTTGTGCTCGTTAATCGCGGAACTGCTTCGGCGGCTGAGATCGTGGCAGGCGCCATACAGGATCACGATCGTGGCTTGATCGTCGGAGAGACCACCTTCGGCAAGGGCCTGGTACAGACCGTCTATCCGCTGTCCGAAAACACCGGCCTCGCGCTCACTACGGCCAAGTATTACACGCCGAGCGGCCGTTTGATTCAGCGTGAGTACACTGGCGTCTCGCTCTACGACTACTACTACAATCGCGAGAGCGAAGAGAATAATGGCAACCACGAAGTGAAACTCACCGACAGCGGGCGCCCGGTTTATGGCGGCGGCGGAATCACCCCCGACGAAAAGCTCGTCCCGGTGAAGCAGAATCACTTCCAGGATTCTCTGCTGCAGCACTACGCTTTCTTCAACTTTGCCAAGCACTACACGGTGAACCATCACCCGACCAAGAGCTTCGAAGTTGACGACGTTGTGATGCAGGACTTCCGCAAGTTCCTCGACGAGGAGAAGGTCGCTTATACAGAAGCCGATCTGGTCGAAAACAATGACTGGGTACGCGCTAACATCAAGAGTGAGATTTTCACCGATACGTTCGGACAGGAAGAGGGGCTAAAAGTAAGGGCCGAGACAGATGCTCAGGTCAAAAAAGCTCTCGATCTTCTTCCGAAGGCGCAGCAACTGGCCGAGAACGCCAGGAAGGTGATCGCTGAGCGCAACAGCGCACACCTGGTGAATCGGTAGAACGTCCTTATTCCATAGGAGCTTAAGGCCCGAGAAAATCGGGCCTTTTTATTTTTGGTTGAATCCGAGTTTTCTGCCCGTTTTTGCGACTCCGTCGGGCTTTTTTATCGGTCTGCTGGAATTCGAGTGCACTATCTGGAAATGGCACCCCTCGCCCCCGCCGAACGCGCGTTGACTTGCCCTCCTTCCTGTGTGAGAATCCGGCCAATGGCCGCCCTTTGGGGTGGTTCGGATCTTCGGTAGTCGAAACCTCCCCGAGCGAATCCTAGCCATTGGCGATCCGAGGTCTTGAGCATGTCCAGGCGGCACCGATCCAGCGCAGGAAAAAGGCATGAGCTGTACGATCTGTGGCTGGCATGTTGAGGAATGCGGTTTGGGTGTTGGCGGTCGTTTTCGCAGCCGTAGCAGGATGGTTGGACTGGCGTAGCCGTCGAATTCCCAATTGGCTAACGGTGCCGGGGTTGTTGGTGGGAATTGGAGCAAATTCTTTGGCGGCAGGATGGAGTGGCGCCAGGAGTTCGCTGTTGGGAGCTTTGTTGGGGCTGGGCTTGCTGTTGCCGTTCGTCTTGATAAGAAGTCTCGGTGCCGGCGACTGGAAGCTGGTTGGCGCTCTGGGTGCTTTCCTGGGCCCGGGGCCATTGACAACAGTATTATTGGGAGCAGTATTTGTAGCAGGTGCGATGGCGATAGGCCTGATCCTCTACAAAGGCCGCGCCCGTCAAGCCCTGCGGAATATTGGCGCGATGATCGCGGCGTTGTTCAGTTTCAGGCTGCCGCCGCATCAGGTTTCGCTGGATAACCCTGATGCTTTGAAGGTGCCGTTCGGGGTGGCAGTTGCGTTGACCGTGATCTTGTACGAAGGCGCCCACGCGTTGGGAAAGGTTTAGCCACGGAAATGAAGCGTTTCATTCAAGTCGTCAGGGACGTCCGAGGTCAAGAGCTCGCTGAAGCGGCATTTGTACTGCCTTTAATATTCATGATTCTCCTCGGAATCTATTGGTTCGGGCGCGCGTACAACGTTTACTCGACGATCTCCCACGCTGCCAGAGAGGGCGCTACGGTGGCCGCCCAGCCTTCTTGTGCCGAATGCAGCAGCGCCTTCCCCAATGACGCTACCGTGGTTGCCGCCGTCACCCAGGTCATGAACGCCAGCCACGTCCCTATGAACATCATCACTGCCTACACTCCCAACCCAGCTCCGCTGAATTGTGACTTCGCCGTGCCTCCGCCCGGTTGTACAACAACGTCCAACATCACCATCTGCCGCAACGTTCGGCTGAACACGCGGGACGCCAGTTTCGCGAACTTCCCTAAGGACCAGTGCGGGGTAACCGTCAGCTTCCGCTACCCTTACCAGTTCTATTTCCCGTTCACGACTCTCAACTTCCAGCTCGTGAATATCCCGGCGACGGCCAGCGTGGCCATGGAGGACTGATGCACCAAATCGTGCTCCCACACGCGCTCAGGAAGGCAAGAACGCTCGGGCATCTGATCGTTCCGGCTGAAGGATCGCAGATCGCAGAGTTTGCCATTTCCCTTCCTCTGCTCATGGTTCTGATCGTGGGAATTTTCGATTTTGGCTCTGCCTTCACGGTGAAGCTCAAGGTTTCGAATGCTGCTCTGGAAGGCGCCCGCATTGCCAGTACCTTGCCCATCACCGATCTGTCCCAAGCGCAGCCGGCGAGTCTCGCAGCCGTCGTTGGCTCCGTGGACAATGCTCTATTCCGTGCAAATATCAATGACTGCGGGCTTTTTCCGGTAACCACATGGCCCACTCCGGTCGGGCTCTCATGGACGTTCACGGCCAGCGGTAACGGGTGTCCCGGCACGCTTACTCTTATCATCGACCGCGGCTTTACTTATACCGCGGGTTTGACACCTCCATTCCCAGCAAACTACAACGTGGAAGCCACTAAGGTCACGATCAAGTATCCTTACAAGTGGCAGTTCAACAACGTGATCAAGTTGATCACTTCTAGCGCTGGCTACCCGGCCAACTCTTCGATCACCTCGACCGCAGTAATGCAGAACCTGAATTGAGTCAGTTATGAAACTAGGCAAATTCGCCAGAGAGCGGCACGGAGAACGAGGAATCACTATCCTTCTGGTGGCAATCGCCATGGTTTCCTTGCTGGGGATGGCTGCGTTGGCGATCGACATAGTCACTCTTTACGTAGCCCGCACCGAGGCTCAGCGCGTGGCGGAGTCAGCCGCGCTCGCGGGTGCAAAGATGTTTGTCTCGTCCGGGTATACCTCAGGCCAGCTTGGTCCGATCGGCGGCTCCGGAGGCGCTGTTTGCGGAGGCGCAACCTCTCCGGCGAACACGCAAGCGACTCAGACGGCGATGCAGAACACGATCGGAGGTCTGCAGCCGACGACAGTCAACGTCACCTGCGACTTCACGGTTCCTGAGAACCCGAAGCTCACCGTGCAGGTGCAACAGACGGGTTTGCCTACGTTCTTTTCCAAAATCTGGGGCGGAGGAGCGGCGAATTCCGTCAGCGCCACCGCGACCGCTGAGGCCTTTAATTCTTCGGGCTCAAGTACCGCCGCCGGTGTCCCGATTCAGGTGGGGTCGGTAAAGCCATTCTTGATTGCCAATTGCGATCCGACGGCAATTCCTACAAATCCATGCGCACCCTACTTCGTCGATGCCACGTACGTCGCGGCAAACCAAGCGAACTATCTTGGGACTGTTTTCACATTTGCCCCTGCGGGCTCGGGAATCCCTCTTGCGAAGGCGCAGTACTGGGTAGCAGACATGCCCGTTCCAGCGACCAGTTGCCCATCTACGGCGGGTTCTTGCGGCGGCGCGGGCGGGGGCGGCATTTACGATGACATCGCCTGCGCTAATCCCGCGCCACTGGCGTGCGGAGCGGGACTTCAACTCACCATCGATCCGAACAGTGGGACAATACCGACCAATACCACACAAGTTTCTCCTGCCGCTCAATGCCTGATTCACGCCACCGGGCCGGGCATAGGCAACGGCCAGGACATTTTCGCGCCCGCAGGTATAGGTACTCCCGTCGCGATCACTCCCGGTGACAACAACCCAAACCCTGCGTTCCGCGGTCAGGCAGGTATGAACATCAGCCGCAGCGATTCGATCATCACAGTGCCTATCTTTAACTGGGTGAGTAACCCGTGCCCCGGAGTGCCCTGCAACACCTCTGCGGCAACCGTCAACATCGTTGGCTACCTGCAGCTAGGAATTCAGGCTGTCGACGCGACCGGAAACATCCAAGCCGTAATTATGAACGTCGCCAGCTGTAATCCCGGCGCGGGCTCGAATCCGGTCTTGGGTGGAGGCGTCGCTCCCGTTCCCGTGAGACTGATTCACAATTAGTTTAGGGTTGCTGATTCAGTTGGGAGGAGCGTTCTGGTCGGGGGCTCCGTTCACGGTATCTTCGGGCGATCCGTTGTCGTCTCCCTGTCCGGCGTTTCCCTGCCCTGCGTTCCGAACACCCTGAGGAGGCAGCCGCTGAACCATCCCTGACGGTGGCGTCGCCGGGGGTGCGGAAGCGTCCGGGCTATCATCCGGCATGGCAGAACCGAAACGCGGCGTGAGAATCACCTGCTGCAGTGCCGTTGAATTCCCATCCGCGCCGAGAATAACGAAGTTGTAGTGCGAGCCATTTAGTAGAGCCGCCAAAACCTCTCGAGCCGGTCCCGGCCCAAGGTTAGTCACGATCTGCTCCCGTTCGGCGCCGGCCGGAATCGGGATATCGGCACCAGTCAGGCGCTGGATTTCATACAACACCTGTGACAAGGTGGCCTTTTCTGCCCTGATGCTGAGCAGATCATTCTGGAATGTGACTCGGAGGGGTGGCCGAGGTGGTGTTGCGGGCTGGGCCGACGCGGCCTGTGCATTGCCGCTGCCCAGTCGCACGATTACCGAATCGCTGGAAGGAAAAATCTGGAACTTCTGCGGCCCAGCCAGTTCGAGCACCACGCGGGTTACGGGCGGGTTGGAAGTTCGGAGTCCTACGCGGACGCGCTTCACCCCTCCACGATTGACCTCGATCGGATTCACACCTTCGCCGGGCGTCGCTCCGAGCAAGTCGATGACGATGCGGTCTGGATCGGTCAATGCCTGGGTTTGCGCGGTAAGGCGCTGGGTGGTACTAATTTCGATCCCAACGTCATCTCCGTTACCCAGGACATTTATCCGCCGAATCGTAGCCGGTTTTGATTTTCGTCCCGCAGGCGGAGGTGTGGATGGGGTTGTGCCGGCAATGCAGGTGCACGACAGCGCTAGCAGTAGCGACGCGAGTAGGGACAAACGATACATTGGAAGGATCTGCTGATGGAATTCTAGCAGCGTTGGCGGGGCAACCGCGCGCAATTAGGAACTAACCAGGATGGGTACGGGCACTATTGCTTCGAATTCTTCTTGTAGCGAACGTAAATTCCAGCCAGGCCGGTTGAGATCAATAAGATCGTGCTGGGCTCGGGCGTGACTCCTGGCGGCAAAGCGGGAGTAGCGGATGATGACGATCCCGCAGGGATCGGCGGTATTAACGGCGGAATGAACCACCCTTTTGCTGCAGAGGCAACCGGGGCCACGGCAACCGGCGGCGCTACCACTGGCGCAAGAGCGGGTATTAGCCCTGGCAGCAACGATCGCGACAACAAAGCCTCTTCGCCCGTCGATGGGTACGGAATCCGTGCTGCAGTTCCATCATCCCCGCCGACCGGTTTTTCAAATTTTTCTGCCCCGGGCTCATGTGGTGAGTAAGGTCCTTTGGCCTGCTCGGAGACAGGGTTTGCGCAGCGCGTGCGTGCCGTGATCCTGCCGTCCGTAATAAGCGTCTCTCCTGCAATTAGGCGAACTTTCTTCTTCGTCCAAAACACCCGGTCGTTGAACCTGTAGGCTAGATACACAAGTTTGGACTGTTTGAGCCGGACGATCGTGGCACGCTCATACGCGAATCCCCCAAATTGCGCAGCCACGACGGCATCCCGGGCACTTACCAGGCGTAGTTCTTCAGGACCATGAACCCCGCCGGGAATCAGGGAATAGGGATACACCACCCGGCCCATTTCGCGAGGTTCGACTGGCCTCGGAAGGCTCACTGGAATGGCGGAAGAGTCCGCTCCTGTTCCGGTCTGAGCAAAGAGTCGTTGCTGATTCTGAGATTGGCCGAAGGAGGCAGAAGCTTTACGACGTGGAACAAAACACCACGTGACTGTTCCTAGCGCTAGGGTTGCCAGGCAAATCAGCAAACTCTGTGTCACCCGTCGGCCACGGCTTGCAGATTCGCTCCGCCTGCTATGCATTCCACACCCAACTGGGTACACAGGAGCCTCCTACTCACCAACTAACTCGATTGACGTGTGGGGGAGCCAACCTTCAATCTGCGCAGTTTTACTTCCATACTCCGGGAAAACAACCTGCCGCATTTTCCAGAACATGGCTTCAGGATGAGCGAAGTATCCTAGCAAACGTTGCAGCAATTTGCACAATAAGGATTGTGGATTTCTGCGCGGTTGGGGATGTGGACCAATCTGGAACTGGACTAGAGATCTAGTTGTCGGAGTCCATCGTGTTCCGTGGTCAACTTGCTGTTCCACACTGCCTTTGTGAGGGGCTGGAGACCAGCGGGTACCGCAATCTCTGCTTGGAGCAATTCCCATCCCCAATGAATAGGTGCGGCTCGGGCTCTGAACCGAGCATTCTGGAGCTGAAACTAGCTCGCGAGCCGGACCGGTTCGTATTCATCTCGATTGGCATACCCTCGGTGGTACGCATGCATGGGCACCGCATACGCCTGCATATCATTCCTGTGGAAAAACCTGACGGTGCTGCACGGGACGATGCAGGTGAGCCGGTAGGGACTACTTAAGGAAGAAGGACTGAGGTCAATGCGCTCGGTTCGAGCGACGAAATAGACTCTTCTGCACTTCTCGCACATGATGCCCATGTGGACCGGCATGCTGAGACATTATCGCAAGCAAGTATGAAGCGGACGTAAATTCCGATGGCTCTTTAGGCGATTGATTTGCGCGATAGGTGCCGTTGCTGCTTGGCGGCAGGATGGCTTCGTTTGTGTTTCAATGATCCCGCAGCCGGCAAGTCTCGCTTCCGCCGACGATGCCAGTCGGATGGGCCTGCGGAAGGCGCAATGTTCTGCACGTTGACAGGTTCGGTTGACGAGAACAAAATCCAACGACGTCTCTTTTAACGTACGCTGCTCCTCCCTGCGGATGAACAGCCTTGCTCTTTGCGCCAGGAGAAATTGACGAAGCCATGAAAAATATTAGCTCTCTGAAGCTCCTTAACGTCCTCGTCGCGGCTGGTTTTCTGTTATCGATTGCTCCCGCCACCGCTGACAACGGAGCAAATAAAATTCGCGTCGTATCCGAATCCAAGCATGACGTCTCGTTGCCCCTCAGAGAAATAGCTGAGGGTGCGGTGCCGACGAGCCGCGGCATGTTTGAAAAGGAAGAGCACCGCGCTCCCGCGGGATTCTTCGTAGCCGTTCCTGGACCTGACCCGGTGGTGCAGGACGAGTACTTGCCAGGCGCTGCCACAACGAAATTGTTGAGTTTCGACGGCGTGACCGGGCAGCAAGGCGGCGCCATTCCTCCCGACACAAATGGATCGGTCGGCGGCACCCAGTTTGTTGAAATCGTGAACGTCGTGATTCAGGTTTACGACAAGACGACCGGCCACCCACTGTTGCCTCAGCCCGTGCAAATCAGCACTCTTTGGAAGGGTTTTGGAGGGTTGTGCGAATCGACGAACGGCGGCGATCCGGTCGTGCTTTGGGATAAGGCGGCGCAGCGCTGGTTGGTATCGCAGCTGGCTTACAACGGCGGCCCCCAGAACTTCCTGTGCCTGGCCGTGTCCACGAGCGCGGACGCCACCGGCAGCTACAACCGGTACGCCTTCTCTACGGGCAACAATTTTCCGGACTACCCGAAATATGGCGTGTGGCCAGACGCTTACTACGGCACACACAATCTCTACGGCCCGAACAATTTCCTCGGTGCGGAACCCTGCGCTTTCGATCGCGCAGCCATGCTGGCGGGCGGAAAAGCTGTCATGATCTGCATTAAGCCGAACCCCAACAACTTTGGCTTTTTGCCTTCCGACCTCGATGGCAATTCGCCTCCCCCAAAGGGTGAACCGAATCATTACGTCGAACTAGGGAACTTGACGAATGAGTTGAAGGAATTCGATTTTCATGTCGATTTTGCAAATCCGTCGAAGTCAACTTTCAAGGGGCCGCACGTTATCTCGGTGCCGAACTACGTTCTGCTCTGCAACGACGGCAACAACTTTGCTTGCGTGCCGCAGCCTTCACCGGGCGAGAAGGTAGACTCACTGAGCGGCCTGCTCATGTTTCGTCTTGCGTATCGCAACTTTGGGGACCACGAATCCATGGTGGTGGCCCATGTCGTCAAGCCAGGGAAAGGCTCGACGGCGACTGTGGCGACGCGCTGGTATGAATTGCGGTCTAAAGGGGCAGCATTTTCACTCCACCAAGCAGGGACCTTCCAGGGCCACAAGGATAACTTGTGGATGGCCAGCATCGCGATGGACAAGCAAGGGAACATCGCCATGGGCATGAGTGCCGACAACTCGACCACCTTCGATACCAGCATCTGGTACACGGGCCGCGTGCCCAGCGATCCCCTGGGAAAAATGGAAACACCTACGGTCGTCGTGAAAGGGAGCGCGGTGCAGGTAAACGGCGGCAATCGCTGGGGTGACTACAGCAGTATGAGCGTTGACCCTAGCGACGATTGCACTTTCTGGTACTCGCAGGAGTACTACAACAAGAAGAATGGTGGCGGCCAGAGCAGCGACTGGACCACTCACATGGTCTCCTTCAAGTTTGCGGGCTGCAGGTAGACCGGGGGATCTTCGTTCGCGGCACGGCGGGAATGTGGCCGTCCTGATTACAGGGCAGCGTAGGCTAACTCGGAAGCTCGTTCCCGGACGGCGGAGCTCACTAGTCCGTTGGCCTCGGTGTTGTGCTCGCGGCGAACATGAGAGATGGTAAAGTCGAACGACCGGGCCAGTTTGCGACAGATCCAGTTGAGGGAATACAACCGCGGGCTGCGGCAGGCGTATTCTCCCCTCATTTGCTTGACCACAACCTCAGAGTCAGAATAGACATGCAGTGCTTTGGCTCTCAGCGTCAACGCGCACTGTAAGGCTTCAAGCAGGGCAACGTACTCAGCCACGTTGTTATCCTGGCAGCCAATCGATCTGGCAATTCTGATCTTGCCCCGGTGAGAACCTTCGATCACGACCCCAATTGCGGACGGGCCAGGATTTCCCAGCGAGCCGCCATCCACGTAGGCTACGAGATTCGACATTGTCTGCTGCAGTTACCATGCGATAGGTTCTTCCCGCAGTCAAGCTGTTTAACTGGTTCCCCTTCAACACCCCGGCGACGTCCGCAGACTTGTGCAAGAGTCTGTGGGAAACGAGGACAACTCGATGCCAGGTGCGGCAAACATTTGCGAACCAACAGATTGCACTCTTCGCGGCGTGCGCTGGCGGAAGAGGACATTGCACTGAAAAGGGGCATTGACATTGATGAACCAAGCGTTTAACTTTCGCCCCGTCGATGATCGAAAGGGTTGGTTCAAATAACATTGACCAGTCCAAAGTAGATTGGGTGATTATCTTGGCGGGGCAACTCGCTGGGCAACCGGACCCGAAAAAACCGACTGGTCTGCGAGGATTCAGTTGGGGTTCGGTACTGCGAAAGCAGTGATCGCATCGAAGGGCTGTGACGGTGCATGCTCCACGCTGTTGGCTTCCTCGCAGGAGCTGACAGCTAGAGCGTAACCAATGTCACAGCCTTTTCCATTTGAGCCCTCAGTTCAGTAGTGGTCCATTAAGTTCGTTCGCACTCGGCAGACTCTCGCCACAGACACAATCTGCAACAAGCAGTTTTCGTGGCAGGTTTCTTTCAACTGCCCTGAAGCCCGCTTCGGACAGGGTATGCAGAAACCTGCATCGTGACACAGTCAACGCTTCGTGATATGGTCCACCCGTTTTATCTCGGCATTCAGATAATGCGGCCCAGCCTGCCCCTCACTCTGAACCTACCTTGGCTTCTGAGCCTGGTTGGCATGGTGCAGCCGAGGTTCTGAGAACAATCTTGGGCATCAAGAAAGAAAATTCAAGAGAACTAGCGAGGAAGACTATGAGACGTTCTTGCGCGCTGCCGGCCATGCTTGCAGCATTGTTTCTCGTCGTTGCTGTCTCCGTGCCTACTGTTGCACAGGACGGCGCCAGCTTTTTTGCAAAACCTCCGCTTCGGGTCCTCACCGGCCCGGATAAGAATCCAGCTGGACCGCCACCTGGCGCAGAGACGCCGGGTTCCATTTCCTGCGTCTACGCGCTCGTCAAAGTCACTAAGGGCTGTCCCCTCACTTCCAACATACTTCCCACAGGTGGCTGGGGTGCCATCGCGCTCGTTGACGCCTTCGATAATCCGCAAGCAGTAAACGACATCAAGACGTTCGCCGCACAGTTCGGTATCAAGAAGTACACTTTCAAGCAGGTTTATGCTACCGGCACGAAACCTCCTTTCAACGCTGGATGGGCACTGGAAGAGGCGCTCGATATCGAGATGGCTGTATCCATGGCGCCAAAGGCCAAGATTTTCCTGGTGGAGGCAGCCTCTAACAACAATAACGACTTGTATTTCGCCGAGCAGGTGGCGGCAAAGTTGGTGGCCGCCGCGGGCGGCGGCGTGATCAGCGATAGCTGGCAGGGCAGCGAATACAATGGAGAGCTAGCCGACGAGAAGACGTATTTCAGCCACCCGAATGTCGTTTACGTCGCTTCCAGCGGCGATGGCGGGTATAACAATACCGGCGTGCCGGCCGTGTTCGCACATGTGGTCGCGGCTGGTGGTACCCAGATCAACCGTAACAATGGCCAGTTTCTCTCCGAGACGTACTGGTCCGGCGGCGGCAGCGGTCTGAGTCAATTCGAGCCGAGACCGTCTTACCAGAACGTAATCAAGAGCATCGTTGGCAGTCAGCGTGGCGTGCCGGACTTCGCTGCCGTGGCGACCAATGTGGCGATGTACGATGCCTCGAACGGCGGCTGGTTCACCGTTGCAGGAACCAGCATCTCCTCACCCCTGTTGGCGGGCATCATCGATGCAGCCGGCAGCAAAGCAAAGTCGACCCCCGCTGAACTCACTAAGATCTACAACGACTATGCAAACAAGAAAACCTACAAGGCGGAATTCCGCGACATCACTAACCCGCCGGTGCATTGCAAGGTCGGTTGGGATTTCTGTGACGGCGTGGGCGTGGTGCTGGGATACAAAGGCAAGGACTAGCCATTTGGCGGATGGTTTTTTCACGGGTCCTGCCACTCGGCAGGGCCTGTTTTTTTGCCCGTCCTAAGTCCTCGAAAACCGGAATACACCGGAATTCGAAGGCCTGCTCACTCGTCTTTGCTATTTCCAATCGGATCGGTACTTCCGTTTTCGCTGACATTCAGCGCGCGCAGGGCTTGCTGTGCCGCAGCGAGTTTTGGGTCGAGTTTGAGAGCCTGCTGATAGATGCCGCGTGCTTCTGACAAACGGCCACGCTGCTCCAGAAGTTGGCCCAACCGGAGGTAGCTTTGGCCGGAGGGAGATTCGGTAACATTCCGCATCGCTTCGGAAAGATCGATCTCGTTTAAAGCATTCTTGGCACCTTCCTGCTGAGAGTCGATCCGCAACGACTGCTGGTAGCTTGAGCGCGCCTCCGAGTAGTCTCCGAGTTGGCCATGCAACATCCCCAGAGTTTGATAGACCCCTGCCAGGGTCTTGGGATCCGCCCCCAGTGAAATGGCCGTCTCGTACTCTGAGATCGCTTCCCGCGGATGTGAGCTCAGCGCAAGATCGGCAGCCAGATTCAAATGACCGTGCGAATCCGTCGGCCTGATCCGCACAGCATTCTGTAAGTGTGGCAGCGCTTCCTCGGACCGGTCTATCATCATCAGGGCCGAGCTCAGGTTCTCTTCGGCGAAGAAGTTATCCTTTGTCACGTGCACTGCCCGCGACCAGAGATCAATGCTGCTGTCCCAGTATCCAATCTGCTCGCGAGTAAACAGCAAGAAGATAATCAAAGGGACTGCGGCTATTTTCACGCGCGAAGGAGAGCTCAGTTGCCTTCGATCGGCCCACTCGGCAACACCGAACACCACCATCAAGAAGATTCCCATCATTGGGATGTAGGCGTAGCGGTCCGCCATCGCCTGTTCTCCCACCTGGATGATTCCAATCACCGGAACCAGAACGCCGAGGAACCAGAGCCAGCCGGTCACGAGATAAGGGCGGTCGAAGCGATCTCGCCAGACCAGCAAGCTCAGGGCGAACAGAAAGAGCGTCGCCAGTCCGAGTTGCCAAAGCGTAAGACTGGATCCGGGGTGGGGATAAAACACGGCCAACCCCGACGGCCAAAACCCCTTCCAGACATACATCGCATACGCGTACACGGCATTTTCCAAACGCACTGCGAAAGGAATAACCAGATGCATCGAACCATAGGACCGCTGCGCGAAAATAGTCACGATGCCGTCGAAGACACACAGGACCAACAACGGCAACTTCTCGAGAATTAGCCGTGAGAAAGATGCCTGAGGCACGGGCAGCCCTCCCCAAGGGATCACGTGCTTCTGAAGTGTTTCGTGATCCTTGTTTCCCGCGAGCTGCGGGGATGACTGGCCCCATCCTTGGATTCGCTGCAACGGCCAGAAATCGAGCAGGACGAGCACGCAAGGCAGAGTGATAGCAATAGGCTTCGCTGCGAGCCCGAACACGAACAGCGCCGCCACAGCAACGTAACGCTCGATGCTCGGCTTCATCGCATACCAGCCATAAACACCGAGAGTAAGCAGAAAGAAAGACGTGCTCAGGACGTTCTTGCGCTCAGCAACCCAGGCCACTGATTCCACGTTAAGCGGGTGCAAGGCAAATAGCGCCGCCACCAGGAAGCTGCGTCCTGCCAGACCAGTTGCGCGCACCAGTAACAGGAACAGCAATACGACATTAAGCGCATGCAGTAAGACATTCGTGACATGATGGCCGCCTGGATTCAGACCGTAGAGTTCGCCATCCAGAGCGTGTGACAGCCAGGTTAGCGGATGCCAGTTAGAACATTCGGTCGATTTCAGAGCCCAGGTCAGCGTCGCCCACGTCAGGCCCGCCTGGACATGCGAGTTGTTCAGAACGTAGCAGTCGTCGTCGTAGTTAAAAATGAAAGGATGATCAAAAACCGGACTGTATACAACCAACGTCACGATAACCAAGAAGAAACAGACAACAAGAGCGCGCTTTCGAGGTGACGCAAGCAGGGCAATCCCGTTGAGGTTGTTCTTGTTCGCCGCGGTAACGTGTTCTCTAGTGCTCCGTCTTTGGTCCCTGATCTTACCCCCACTGACGTCCTGACCGTGCGTCTGCGTGGCGCTGCTTCCCTTGCCCCTCATTCTTTCCATGAGGCACGAAGTTGGGACTTCGCGCCTCAAGCGATAGAGAGGAAGAAGTCGCAGTATAGCGCTGCTAGTTCACTGTGATCGTAACCTTTTTGGAAGGGATCCCGTTCGCCACCACTTCGAGCGAACTCTCTCCTGTCTCCAGGTTGGCGGGCACATCGAAGTGGGTCGAAACCGTGGTCTTACCCGTGGCAACGGCCATCGTGCTGTGATCGTGCGTGTGCGCATAGAAAACATGACCGGAGCCGTGATTCGTGATCCTCACCAATGGGTAATTGGTTGCGGTCTGAAATTCATCGCCAAACGCGGCGGCCTGCGACAACCCGTTGAACTGCTTGCCCGAGATTTTGTAACTCGATCCGCGCACGACCGTATGTGGGTAAGTGGTGATGCTTGGGGCCCATGATGCCTGATAGCTTCCCTTCGACGTATAGACCTCCGAACCTCCTACAAGCACTTCGCCAGTAGGCAGCACGATCAAACTGCCAGGAGCAAACGGTCCGGCAGTCAGATTCGTTCCGTCGAACTCATACAGTGTCCCGGAATTTCCTAACACCAGCACGCGACCATTCGTCAGCAGCGCAGCAAAGGAGTCGCCGGCGTTGTCGTTGTTCGGAAAGTCAGGCCCAACTGTCCACTTGCCAGTGCTGGGATGGTAGATCGCCGTGTGCCCTACCCCACCCCCGCCGTTCGATCCGGAGCCCGTAGCGAACATAGTACCGTCAGGACGAAGAACGCCTGGCCCTACTTCGCCGGGCGGATTGTAGCAACCACCCCCGTACGGTATGCAGCCTCCAATGTAGGGGGAGTGCAAGTCGACAATCGTGCTGCCTGCACTTAGCCATTTTCCCTGCGCGGATACGTACCTCTCCGAGTGTGGAGCGTGTTTGACATCGAAGGTCAGAACCGAACCGTCCGGCATGAGCGTCCATCCCTCTTCGGCGTTGAAATCGCTCTTACCGACGGAGCCTACCTCTTTCCACGTCAAAGTCACGGGATCCAGTTCCGCCATCCGCTTGTCGAGTTTTCTTCCGACGAGGAACTTGCCATTCGGCAACACGGTTGACGGTGAATCTCCGATATAGCCCCAACCTTTCGGATGCCCCAGGGAGGTCCAGGTGTTCGCCTTCGGATCGTAGATCGCGCCCTGGTTAGTCAGCGCAAAGTTGCCGTTGTTGTATTCTCCACCCACAACCGCAACTCGTCCGTCGCCCAGTACCGCGGAAGAAAACGCATAGGGCACGTATCCCGCGGGCAGACTGGCAAGTTGTGACCAAGTGCCGTTGACGTAGCTCCCCGCGTTGTCGGGTGTGAGCTTCCACCAATCAGACCCAGCATTTCCTTGGAAGATGACCGTACCATCGGTCAGCAGAAATCCAATTCCGGCACCGTCAGGCGGCTGGTTTACGAGTTGCTGCAGCGTCTGCGCCGGCAAGATACCAGACAGCGCGAATAGAAGCATGACTAGAGCGAGGGACATTTTCTTTGACAAAGTGACCACCTTTTTGATCGCTGGGAGCGAGAGCAACTTTGGACGGGGTTCCGCTATACCGCTAGTGTTCACAGCCTCCGCATTGAATTCCTGACCGCAAGGGCAGGCGCTCAAAGCCAACAAACGCACGATCCCGTAAGAAGGCAGGCGGACATTGTGCGGCCAAAGCGAACGGCGAGTCAAGATGCAGAACATTGCGCATGCAACGATTGATCGTCGTAGATGGCCGGTGCCTGACACTCCTGAACTATCGGTAGGGCGCGACATACCATGCGTAGTACGTTCCCACGCCTGTGAGCATAACAATCGACCACAGAATCAGTTCCGCCCGCATCCATCGTTTCCAGTCTTTGAAGCGCAGCCTCTGCGGAAGAGCCCTCGTGCCAGCGACGAGGACAATATAAAGCCCCAAAAGCTCAGCCATTACGCCGAGAAGTCCATGAATCGCAGCCACTGCGTAATACGATCTATGAAGAACCTTGGGAAGCGCTGGCGTTACTTGCTGTTGAAACGACGGCCCCATGATCAAAACGATCATCACCAAATTCAAGACCAGCACCGCGGTCTGACAGATTCCGTGAGCGGTGTAGCGTTTTCGTCTCGCGAGAAGAGCTCCCGCAATCAACGCCGCTTCCATGGCGATTTGCACCACGAGGTTGAGATCTGCCTCAAACGTGGCGCCCGTGCCGAGGAATCCGTTTATTGGTAATGGGACCGACACAATGAATGAGCAGTTCAGGTTGGGGTCGCTGCAGAACTATCAGCTCTCACTGCACCACGACTTTACCTGTCATCTTCGGGTGAACTGAACAGTAGTAGGAGTACGTGCCTGCCTTGGCAAATGTGTAGGAGAACTTTTCGTCCGTATCCCGCACCTGAGACTTGAACACGCCGTCGGTGCTGACCACCGTATGGGGGATATCATCACGGTTGGTCCAGGTCACCGTGGTTCCCGCCGCCACTGTGAGGGTCTGCGGTCCAAAACTGAAATTGTCAATGGTTACGGCCGCCGTCGTCGATGACGTCTGGTCGCTCGCCTTCACGCTCACTGATCCCGCTAACAGCAACACCGCGACTACTACCGGCGTCACCACACCCGCCACCCAACCATATCTCTTGTTCACTGTTTCGTTTCCTTTCTGTTCTCACCTGATCTTGTGCTTGGTCCGCGTCCTAACCGTCTACCCAAGGCTCGAGTCAACTACCGCCAGGGCGTGCTGGCCTCGAACGAAATTCACATCGGTTATTCCCAACAGGGTCCGCAACTGTTCCGCCGGCACCTTCATGGGTCCGGGAGATTCCGCCTTGCCCGGCTGCGGCTGCGGGAACGCCGTTGACATCGCGGTATGAAAGGTCACCTTTCCTTCGACCTTTTGCATGATCTGGTGAATGTGCCCGTTCAACACCGTGACCGAACCGAACTTCTTCAGGTGCGCCAGCGCCTGACCGCTGTCCTCCGTGCCCCAGCCCCACTCCGGATACACCGACCACAGAGGAATGTGCGCGAACACGACGACCGGTGTGCTGTGTTTCAAGTGCTTGACGTCTTTTTCCATCCATTCGAGCTGCTCTGCTCCAAGCGATCCGAGTCCACCAGACTTCAAGTTCAGCACGTTCACGAGGCCGATGAAGTGCACGCCCTTGTGGTCGAAGCTGTACCACCCCGATCCCTGGGCATTCTTGCCGTACCGTTCGAGATATGACTTCCCGTTGTCGTCGAGAACGTCGTGTTCGCCGGGCACAAAGAATACGTCCTTCGCGCTTGCACTTTTCAAGATCTGGTCGACAGTATCGAACTGTTCCGTTCGCGACAGATGGCTGATGTCGCCGGTGTGGAGCAAGAACTCCGGCGGTGTTGCCAACCCGTTAATCTTGTCGACCGCAGTCCGCAGCGTTGCGACCACATCGGAATTCGCCGGTTTGTTGAATCCCATGTGGCTGTCGCTAATCTGCACAAAGCTGAATTCCCCGCCGCCCCTGCTTGCCTCCTTGCCCATGCCCTTGGCAAAGGCCCGAGAGACTGGAATGCCACCGCTCATCGTCCAAACGAGCCCCGCGCCGGCCCATGCCATGCATTTCAGAAACCCGCGACGGTCCACTCCATCGTTATTTAGATCGGGCAACCTGTGCTCGACAAGTCCTTGCTTGTCCTTCATTTTTCCTCCTGCGTTGTTTCCTTCCGTGTTGATAACTGGCGCGAGATACTTTTATTCCAGCGAAATCACGGGAGAACACCCGGAAACTGATGCGGATGACGCTCAGACCGCCCCATGCGTCTCCGGACTTACCGTTTCCCTGAAATATCTTTGCCGCAGGACTGGCGATATGTCGGAGTGATTGAAACGGTAGTGGCCAGGGATGGAGTTGAACCACCGTCCACGACCGCACCCATGCGACGCGCTGGCTGATCGGTGTATCGGTACCAATCCGTACGAACCGATAAATTCCGGTTTGCCCGTTATCTGGAAATAGATGGGAGTTCTAGACCTGTGCCCCTGCCAACCTCGTGCCCAGCGACGGGTGGATTGGCAGTTGATAAAGCCACCATCACTGCATCTGAGCGAGAATGGCAACGTCGAATTTTGAATAGTACTTCCTCACATCGCTGGCACCGTACTTGGCGCGGAACTTCTCGATCACGGATGACACCTGTGTGGCGTCACTGATAGTAATGGTCTTGAATTCAGCTTCTTCCCCTGCTGCCGCGATCCTAATCGACGGGTTCTTGAGCACGTTTTTGTACCACTGCGTATCCGATCCCTGCACCGGCAGGAGGTAAAGCTTATCTTCGTGCAATACGAACCAGACCGGGTTTGAGATGGTGCGTCCCGACTTTCTGCCGATTACCCGGATGTTGATTTCGCGAGATCGGGAAAGGCGGTCTCTTAGAGCATCGTTACGGGCTGGTTTATTGCTCATCAAAGTCTCCTTTATTTTGCGGCGCGATATTGTTCGTCACTGACCGGCGCCATCCAGTCGACAACCTTACCATCGAGGTTTTCCTGAACGGCAATGTGGCTCGTGGCGGTGGTCAGTGTGGCCCCATGCCAGTGCTTCTCGCCGGGCGAGAACCAGACCACATCACCGGGGCGGATCTCCTCGATGGGCCCACCTTCGCGATGAACCCAGCCGCAGCCCGTAGTGACGATGAGAGTCTGACCGAGCGGATGCGTGTGCCATGCAGTCCGGGCGCCCGGGCTCGGTCCAGCCCGCGCGAAGATATTCCGAGCTTTCCGCCCATCAACCCCGAGCCAAGAATTTCCATTCGCATTCAGCTCAATCTCGTTTTCGCTTCCAGCTTGCCTCTCAAAGACCGGTCATCTTCTCCAGGCGTTCCGGATAGCGCGCGCCTTCTACCTTGATTTTCGAGGCGGCGCTATCGATGTCGCAGAGGTCGTCTGGCGTCAGTTCGACGGCCACGGCCGCGATATTCTCTTCCAGGCGGTTCAGCTTCGTCGTGCCCGGGATTGGAACCATCCATGGCTTTTGCGCGAGCAGCCACGCAAGTGCTATCTGAGCCGGAGTCGCATGCTTCCGCTTCCCAATGCTCGTGAGCAAGTCAATCAGTGCCTGGTTCGCCTTGAGAGCCTCCGGTGTAAAGCGAGGGAGAGTGCTGCGAAAATCAGAACTGTCGAACGTCGTGGTTTCTTTGATCGCCCCCGTCAGGAATCCCTTGCCAAGAGGGCTATAGGGCACAAGACCAATCCCGAGTTCCTCAAGCGTCGGTATCACTTCCTTCTCCGGCGTTCGTGTCCACAGTGAGTATTCACTCTGCAGAGCAGTGAGTGGCTGGACGGCGTGTGCGCGTCGAATCGTCTTTGCGCTTGCCTCGGAGAGTCCGAAGTGCTTCACCTTGCCGGCTTGAATCAGCTCCTTCACCGCGCCGGCGACGTCTTCGATCGGCACGTTTGGGTCCACGCGGTGCTGATAGAGCAGGTCGATTGTCTCGACCTTCAGTCGCTTGAGCGAGCCTTCGACGGCCTGCTTGATGTGGTCGGGTTGACTATTCAGCCCTGGCGCTCCCGGCCGAGTATCGGGGCCGCTCAAGTCGAACCCAAACTTGGTGGCGATCACCACTTTGCCGCGAAACGGTGCGAGGGCTTCGCCCACAAGCTCCTCGTTCAAGTACGGGCCGTAGACTTCAGCCGTATCGAAAAACGTGATGCCGCATTCCACAGCGGCACGGAGAACAGAGGTCATTTCCTGCTTGTCTTTGGGCGGCCCATAGGAAAAGCTCATTCCCATGCAGCCGAGGCCCATCGCCGAAACTTCCAGATTGCTTTTTCCAAGTCCGCGTTTTTGCATGATTGCTCCTTTTTAGAAATGGGGCCGCTTAAGATGCTGCTCTTGCACGCTGCTCTTCACGCCAGCGAGCGGGCGGAACTCCTTCCCAGGTGCGGAATGCGCGTACGAAGGAGTTTGAGTCCTCGTATCCGAGAAGATAGGCCGCTTCATTCAGCTCGAGGACCGAGTTGTTGAGATAGTGGCGCGCCAGGTGGTGACGAGCTTCTTCTAAAACGCGCTGAAAGCTTGACCCGTCTTCTTGCAAACGCCGCTGCAGAGTACGCGAGCTTACGTGTAGCGCATCGGCGACGTCCTCGATGGTAGGACGTTGGCCCGTGAGCTTTTGTTGTATCGCTACACGGACTCGCTCGACGAAATTCTCACCATTCTCATCCCCATTCTCCTGCTTCAGCTCGTTCTCGAATTGTGGCGCAAGCATGGCGAGCAGCTCGGCATTACGCGTGACGAACGGCCGCTGACCATCAGTGGCGCGAAACACGATCGCATTCCGCTCGGCCCCACAGATAACCGGGCAGCCGAAGTGACGCTCAATAGTTTTCAGGTGGGCGCGAGGTTGCCCGAATTCCACCCTTAGCTGCGATAGGCGAGTGCCCGTCCCGTGCCGGGCAATCGAGAGCACCCAGGCGAAACAGCATTCAATCAGTACCGGAGGCTCCACTTCATCGGCCAGGAGCCACCGGAATTGCACCCTCCACTCCTCCTCGTCTTTTTCCTGTCGGATCTCTTCCGGGCAGGTGAGTTGCTTGTACCGAGCCATTTGCTTCACGGCAGAAGCGAAGTTCTCTGTCGAAAGGGCGGCGAGGCTCACGGGGTGGAATCGTTCAGTCTTGGTTTCTGTGCCGAGCAGAAGACCGATCGCCGGATTTGCGCTGACTTCTCCGATGGCACGCCACAGAGTGAAAAGTTCCTCAGTCTTAAGCAGCACACGCGGCTCTTTACTGTAGCCCTGGGGGAGTCCCGCCCTGCGGAGAACCGCAGCGGCGCTGACTCCCAGTTCTTCCAGCTTCGAAAAGGTGCTGCCCGAGACGCGAAAGTGCTTATTCATGCGTTCACTCACTTTTCAGCGAAGCCATGTCGATCGAGAACCGGTACTTCACATCCGACTTGAGCAGTCTCTCGTAAGCTTCGTTGACCTTCTGGATCGGGATGACTTCGACATCAGCGGTGATGTTATGGAGCCCGCAGAAATCGAGCATCTCCTGGGTTTCGGCGATGCCGCCAATAGGAGAACCGGAGAGACTGCGGCGGCCCATGATAAGGCCGAATGCGGAAACGGCGTGAGGTTTCTCCGGCGCGCCGACGAGGGTCATGTTGCCATCGCGCCTCAACAGATTGATGTAAGCGTTGAGGTCGTGTTCGGCGGAAACAGCGTCGAGAATGAAGTCGAAGCTGCCAGCGTGCTTTTGCATCTCGTCCGCATTCTTTGAAATGACGACCTCGTCCGCGCCGAGGCGGTGAGCGTCATCCTTCTTATTTGGAGAAGTCGTGAAAACGACAACGTGCGCTCCGAGCGCATCGGCAATCTTAACCCCCATATGACCGAGTCCACCGAGACCGACCACGCCAACTTTCTTGCCCTTGGTGACACCCCAGTGGCGCATGGGCGAGTAGGTTGTGATTCCAGCGCAGAGCAAAGGAGCCGCTCCGGCGTGGTCAAGGTTCGAGGGGACACGCAGGACAAACCTCTCGTCGACGACAATGCTGTCGGAATAGCCGCCATAGGTAACGCTTCCCAGATGCTTGTCCGGGAAGTTGTAAGTTAAGGTGAAATTGGGACAGAACTGCTCGAGGCCCGCCAGGCACTCCGGGCAGGTACGGTCGGAATCGACCATACAGCCCACGGCGGCGAGGTCGCCGGCCTTGAACCTGGAGACAGCGGAGCCGACGCTGGTGACGCGGCCAACGATTTCGTGACCGGGGACACAGGGATAAACCGTCGGCATCGCGTCTTTCCATTCGTCGCGAACCTGGTGCAGATCGGAGTGACAGATGCCGCAGAAGAGAATCTCAATCTGGACGTCGTGTTCGGTTGGATCGCGACGCGTGATCGTGGTGGAGGCCAGCGGCGACGTCGCACCGGCCGCGGAGTAAGCTTTAGCGTTGTGCATGTATGTCAATCTAAACGTTCGGCGGGCACCGCGATATGCAGAATGCGCCATTATGTATGCAAAATACGCCAATGGCTACAGGTTAGGCGTGCTGACATCGGCGATCCAACCTGACTTCAAAGCCCGCGTGACCCTTGCTGTTGAGTGCCGCTGCAGAAGTGAGCGACACCGTCAGATTGCTTCCGCATAGGCCATGAC
>Ga0075017_100000455_pt1 | contig 22724 bp, 18 predicted proteins | sample AleBraG_ABR_2012_FD_71475 | JGI IMG/M metagenome (GOLD analysis project Ga0075017, IMG submission 71475) | Freshwater sediment microbial communities in response to fracking from Pennsylvania, USA - Alex Branch Run_MetaG_ABR_2012 | ecosystem: Environmental > Aquatic > Freshwater > Creek >... | reverse complement strand
GCTACGAGTGCGACGGATTCGCCTTCGACACCGGGCCATCGCTGCTGACACTTCCCGCCGTGTACCGAGACCTGTTCATAACCACGGCGAAGAGCCGCCACGGCGGGGCGTTGGAAGACCACGTCGATCTGGTGCCGGTCGATCCCGCATTCCATTACCGCTTCCCGGACGGCACCGAAGTCGATCTGCCGGACGCCTCTCGGGACGGAGCCGCCCGCGCCTTCGACGAAGCGCTCGGGGGGGCCGCCGCCGGATCCGGGCGCAGCCCGGGACAGCAGTGGACGGCCCTCCTCGACCATGCCGCTGAAGTCTGGGCGGTGACCCGCGTTCCGTTCCTGCACCGCCCGCTCGACGGTCCGGCGACGTTGCTGCGGAATTCGATCCGGCTGCGCGATCTGCGCACCGTGAGGCCGTTCACCACGTTGCGAGGACTGGGCCGCCGGTACCTGGTGGACCCACGGCTGCGGATGCTCCTGGACCGGTACGCCACGTACTCCGGCTCGGATCCACGGAGCGCCCCGGCCGCACTCGTCGTGGTGCCGTACGTCGAGCAGGCGTTCGGGGCGTGGCATGTGCGCGGCGGCTTGCGGAACCTCGCTGATGCAGTCCACACCCGCTGCGTCGAACTCGGGGTCGGCTTCACCTTCGGGGACGCAGTCACGGGGTTGACCGAACGGGCCGGGCGGGTCGGCGGCGTGCGGCTCGCGTCCGGGAAGACCATCGCCGCGGACATCGTGGTTTCCGACGCTGACGCCGCCGGACTCTACCGAGAGCTCATGCCGCCTCCGTTCGAACGGATCGCATCCGGCCCGCTCCGGCAGCTCGCCCGAAGCACGCCGTCCTCGTCCGCGTTCACGCTGCTGCTCGCGCTCGAAGGTCGGACGCCGGGGATGCGGCACCACACCGTGCTGTTCGGACCGGACTACGACGCGGAGTTCGACGCGCTCTTCGGCCGCGACCCGCGCCTTCCGGACGACCCCACGATCTACGTCTGCGCGCCGGACGACCCGGCGATGCGGCCGGACGCGGACCACGAATCGTGGTTCGTCCTCGTGAACGCGCCGCGACATCGGACCCGCCCGGGCGATGGCGTGGACTGGGACGAGCCAGGCCTCGCCGACCGGTACGCCGATCAGGTCCTGGCGCTGCTTGCGGCGCGCGGGATCGACGTCCGCGACCGGATCCTGTGGCGCGAAGTACGAACCCCCGCCGATCTCGAACGTGACACCGCGTCGCCGGGCGGGTCGATCTACGGGAGCTCGTCCAACGGGGCGCGTTCGGCGTTCCTCCGGCCCGCCAACCGGTCCCCCGTTCCCGGCCTGTTCCTGGTCGGCGGGTCGTCACACCCAGGCGGCGGACTTCCGCTTGTCGCGCTCTCAGCGGAGATCGTCGCCGAACTGATCGGCCCGGCCTGAAGTCCTCCCCCAGGCAGTCCCGACCGACCGTTCTCGACAGCAGGAGCCAGCGGTCAGGGCGTTCGCAGCCGGCGCCGAACGACGACGGTGAGCTGTGCCAGACCCGTCATCCCGACCACCACCCACACCCAGGCGCCCGCCTCGGCCCAGCGGTGGGCAACCGCCGGCGACTGCGCCGACCAAAGCGCGGCGCCGAGCAAGAACATCGCCGTTACCGCCACCCTGCTCGGCCGTTCCCAGACTGTGACGATCCCGATGTCTGCCATGCCGACCGCGCTCGCGCGAGCTCGAACGTATTCGTGCAAGAACATGACGGCGGCACCGGAAACGCACACCCAAGGATTCGCGCCAGCCCAGTACAGGACGGCGACGTAGGACAGGTCGGCGACCCGATCGCACGCCGAGTCCAGAACGGCGCCGAAACTGCTCGCCCGGCCGGTCATGACCGCTACGGCGCCGTCGAGGTTGTCGGCAAGGCTCGACACCACGACAAGCACGAGCGCGACCCACAGCCAGCCGGCCCGTGCGGCGAAAGCCGCCGCGATCGCGACGACGACGCCGGTCAAGGTCACGGCGGTCGGTGAGATCCGCGCCTGGGCGAGCGGGCGGGCGCATACGTAAGCCGTCCTGAGCCACGTTGCGACGAGCCGCGATCGGTTGGGGTCATAGCCGCCGTGCAAGGCCGTCCATCGCGCCAGGTACTCGTCTACATCCGGAAGGGCCGCTCCTTTGCGTGCCACGTCCCCATTCTCACAGGCTTCACCCGAAGTGGACCCGGCGAGCTGCTCAGCGGGCGGCAGTAGCCAGACCGAGCGAAGCGTAGATCTCGCGGGTCGCTGTCGAGCGGTTGAGCGTGTAGAAGTGCAGCCCGGGGGCGCCCTCGGCGAGCAACCGCTCGCACAGCTCGCTGGCGACCTCGACACCGACCTGGCGCACTGCGACCTGATCGTGTTCGACGGCCTGCAGTCGCGCGGTGAGCGCGGCCGGAACCTCGGTCCCGGACAGCTGAGCGAACCGGTGGATCTGCGAGACGTTCGTGATCGGCATGATGCCGGGCACGACCGGCATCGTGCAGCCGAACCGGCGCGCGCGCTCGATCAGCCGCAGGTAACTCTCCGATCCGAAGAAGAACTGGGTGATCGCGAAGTCGGCGCCGGCTTCCTGTTTCGCCGCGAGGCAGCGGGCGTCCTCGTCCAGGTCCACGGATTCGGGATGCTTGTCGGGAAACGCCGCGACTCCCACGCTGAACTGGCCGAGCGCGCGTACGAGCGTCACCAACTCGTCGGCGTGCAGCAAGCCTGCTTCGTGTGCTTCCCACTCGGCACCCGGTCCGGCGGGAGGGTCACCGCGCAACGCGAGCACATTCCGCACCCCGGCCGCGGCGTAGTGCCCGACGACCTGGCGCAGTTGTGCGACCGACGAGCCGACGCACGTCAGGTGCCCGACCGGTGTCAGCGTGGTCTCGGCGGCGATGCGCTCGGTGACCCGCACCGTGCGATCGCGCTCGGACCCGCCCGCTCCGTAGGTGACCGAGACAAAGCTCGGCGCGAGCGACTCCAACTCGCGGATCGCATTCCACAGCGCTCGCTCGCCCTCATCGGTGCGCGGAGGGAAGAACTCGAAGGAGAATGTCCGGTGGCCCTGCGCGAGCATCGCGCCGACCGATAGCGGGTCCTGTCGGACGGAGGTTTCGTCAACGCCGCTCATGACCCCATTGTCGGGTCGGCACGGGCATTCCGGCGGCCTCCGTCCGGCCTTTGGACGCTGAAGACCGCGGGCCGCCGTAGTCTCGGCCTCGTGGCGAACCCGGAACACGTCGTCGACACTGAGCCGGGTGCGACGAGCACCGACCCGGTGGACATCGAGGACGTGCGCGAGCTGACCGAGGGCGCGTTGCGTGACTTCCTGGCCGGCCAAGCCCTCCAACTCGACGAGATCAGCGCCGACCTCCGTCCTTTGCTCGACGCTGCCCGGCGGATGCTGGGAACGGGCAAGCGGCTCCGACCGGCGTTCTGCTACTGGGGATGGCGTGGGGCCGGCGCCGAGGCCGGTCCGGAGGTGGTGCGCGCGGCGGCTGCGCTCGAACTTCTGCAGGCCAGCGCCTTGATCCACGACGACGTGATGGACGCGTCGGACACGCGCCGCGGTCAACCGTCCGCGCATCGCGGCTTCGAGCGCATGCACGAGATTCATGGCTGGTTGGGGTCGGCGGCATCCTTCGGAACCGGCGCGGCCATCCTGCTGGGTGATCTGTGCCTGGTCTGGGCCGACGAACTGTTCGTCGGATCCGGTGCCGAAGCAGACGCGATCATGCGCGCCAAGCCGGTCTACGACGAGATGCGAACCGAGCTGATGTCAGGCCAGTATTTGGACCTGCTCGTACAGGCGAGGGGCGAGGGAGAGATCGACCGGCTGCGACAAGTCATCTTGTACAAGAGCGCGAAGTACACGATCGAACGGCCGTTGCATCTCGGTGCCGCGCTCGCCGGTGCCGACCCCGACTTGATCCACGCGTACAGCGCGTACGGCCTTCCGCTCGGCGAGGCGTTCCAGCTTCGGGACGATGTCCTCGGCGTGTTCGGCGACCCGGCCCTGACAGGAAAACCCGCCGGCGACGACATTCGGGAGGGAAAGCGGACCGTCCTGCTGGCGATCGCGCAGAACCAGGCCGGCCCGGCGGACGCCGAGACGCTCGTTCGTCATCTCGGCAACCCCGACCTCGATGCCGACGCGGTAGCGAGCGTTCGTGAAGCCATCGTCCGGACCGGGGCGCTGAGCGAGGTCGAGGCCCGGATCGACGCTCTGACCGCAGAGTCTCGGGCGGCGCTGGCAGAAGCCGCGATGCCTGAGCCGGCTCGCAGCGTGCTCGACCGGCTGGCCGTCGCATCCACCGCTCGCCGGCTCTGACCGGGCACCGCGGAACTCCGGCACGAGTGCGCACCGTTTCCGGCCCGACCGATCACGTCGTCGTGGTCGGGGCAGGTCTGGGCGGTCTCTCAGCAGCCTTGCGACTGGCAGGCGCAGGGCGATCAGTCACCGTGCTCGAGCGCGAGGCGGTGCCCGGTGGACGGTGCGGGCTCGCCGAGATCGGCGGATACCGCTTCGACACCGGGCCGACAGTGCTGACGGTGCCGGAACTGATCGCAGACGCCCTGCGATGCGTCGGCGAGGACATGGCCGGCTGGCTCGATCTCGAGCGGCTCGATCCCGCCTACCGTGCCTTTTATCGCGACGGATCCGTGCTGAGCGTGCGCACCGACCCCGAAGCGATGGCCGCCGAAGTCGAACGGGTGTGCGGCCCGGGCGAAGCCGCCGGTTACCGCCGCTACGTCGACTACCTGACGGCCCTGTACCGAGCCGAGATGCGCAGCTTCGTCGACCGCAACCTGGACTCCCCGCTCAGCTTGCTGACCCCTGATCTGGCTCGGCTCGTCGGCCTCGGCGGATTCAGGCGGCTGGCCCCCAAAGTCGCGCAATTCCTCAAAGACCCCCGGATGCAGCGGATCTTCTCGTTCCAGTCGATGTACGCCGGCCTGGCTCCCCAGCAAGCGCTCGCCCTGTACGCCGTGATCGGCTACCTCGACAACATCGGTGGCGTCTACTTCCCGACCGGTGGCATGCATGCGGTGCCGCGGGCGCTGGCCGCAGTCGCGGCCAAGCACGGCGTCCAGCTCCGGTACGAAACCTCGGCGAGCCGCGTCGAGCTGCGCGGCGACCGCGCGACCGCGGTGATCACGAGCACCGGCGAGCGGCTGCCGTGCGATGCGGTCGTTCTGAACCCGGACCTGCCGGTCGCGCGTCGGGATCTGCTCGGCATCGACGCACAGTCGGCCGCCAGGCTTGGCCGGACCCGGTACTCACCGTCCTGCTTCCTACTACTCGCCGGGTCGTCAGCCACTTACAGCCGGATCGCGCACCACAACATCCACTTCGGCGCGTCGTGGACCGGTGTCTTCCGCGAGCTCGTCACCGAGCGCCGGCTGATGTCCGACCCGTCGTTCCTGGTCAGCGCCCCAGCCGTCACCGATCCCGGGCTGGCCCCGGACGGACGCCAGATCTACTCCGTCCTGTTCCCCACGCCGAACCTGGATGGCGATCTGGATTGGCGTTCGGTCGAGCCGAGGTACCGGGACCACGTGATCGAGACCTTGGTCAGCGCCGGATACGTCGACTTCGAGAACGGCATCGAGATCGAGTCTGTGACCACCCCGCAGGACTGGGCCGACCGCGGCATGGAACGTGGGACGCCATTCGCAGCAGCCCACACGTTCGCCCAGACCGGTCCCCTTCGCCCCGGCAATCTATGGGGCCAGAACGTGGTCTTCGCCGGATCCGGCACCGTCCCCGGCGTCGGCATCCCGATGGTGCTCGTCTCCGGTCGCCTGGCCGCGGAGCGCATCGTCGGAGCTGACCGCGCGTACGCCACTCGCGCGTGGGACTAGCACAGGCGTCCTTCGGACGGTTCCGGTGTCGCCGCCACCCGATAGCCTTGGGCGCGTGAATCTTCCCGGTCGTGGTGGTGGTCGCCGGTTTGGCGGCACGCCCACGGGGGACACAGTCATCGTGCTTCCGCGCGAGCACGGCGACGGCGCTGTCACCGAGCGGCAGGCCGACGCCGCGCCCGACCAGACCGCCGCCCTGGTGCGCCGCTTCATCAAGCCAGGACTGATCGGCGCGACCGCGATGGCTCTGGGTGCCTACGGCGCCGGATGGGTGTCGCAGGCGTCCGGGATCGGGGACTGGCCGATCCTCCAGACGTTCCGGTCGACGCCCGCGCTGACGTTCGTCGCGCGGGTCCTGGTCTTCTTGGGCGTCGCGATCCTGCTTCAGGCGTGGCTGCGTCTGGGCCACTACGTTCGCACGCACCACGTCGCCGACGGTGCAGCGCTCAGCCGGCTGGTCTGGTGGTGGGGTGCGCCGCTGTTGGCTGCTCCCGTGCTGTTCAGCCGCGACGTGTACAGCTACATCGCGCAGAGCCGGCTGATGCCGCACGGGGTCAACCCGTACGTGTACGGCACCGGGGTGTACGACACGTTCTTCACCGACGGCGCCGACGCGATGTGGAAGCACGCCCCGGCGCCCTATGGCCCGCTGTGGATGGGCTTGAGCTCCTTGGTCTACGAGGCGACCGGCGGGCGGGCTATCCCGGCGCTGATCCTGTTCCGGCTGCTCGCCTTCGCCGGGGTCGTACTTCTGGTGATCTTCGTCCCTCGGCTGGCCAAGGCGTGCGGTGCCGATCCGGCGAAAGCGATCTGGCTCGGCCTGCTCAACCCTCTGCTCTTCATGCACTTCGTCTCGGGCGCGCACAACGACGCGCTGATGCTCGGCCTTCTCGTAGCCGGCATCACACTCACCCTCGAGAGACGACCGATCCTCGGGATAGTTCTGATTGCTGCCGCGGGAGCGGTCAAGGCACCAGCCCTGGTGGGACTCGCCTTCGCGCCATTGGTCTGGGCAGGGCCCGGCGCCTCATGGTGGCGGCGGATCAAGCTGTGGGGTGTCGCGCTGGGCATCGCGGCTGTCGTTTTCCTCGGCCTCAACCTCGTGACGGGGTTGGACTTCGGGTGGCTCTCTGCGCTGGAGACCCCGGGGAAGGTTCACACCTGGCTGTCACCGAGCACCGCGTTCGGGATGATCACCGGCGACGTCATGAACCTGTTCGGCCTCGGGTCGAACGTCGACTCCGCGATCAACGCCTGGCGGCTGGTCGGAACCGTGCTGGATGCGGCCGTCTTGCTCTACCTCGTCCTTACCGGGCAACGCCGATCGCCGGTGCGCGGCCTCGGACTCGCTTTACTCGCGGTCGTCGCGCTCGGCCCGGTGGTGCAGCCGTGGTACGTGCTGTGGGCGCTCGTCCTGCTCGCCTCGGCGGGGTTGTCGGCGCGCGGCACGCGGCTGGCCGTGCTGTTCTGCACCGGCCTCGTTCTCTACAGCATTGCGGGTTCGGGAGCGACGATCCCGACCTATCTGTTCGTCTCCGAAGGCGTGGCAACTCTGGTGTCGCTGGCGATCGTCGCGCTCATGCTCACCTGGTCGAGCCGCGCTCGTGCGGTGTTGTTGGAGGACACGATCGTGCCCGAACCGGACGACCTCGTCCTGACCGGGGGTCGGGTCCCGACCGCATCGCGCGGGTCGGTCGGTACCGGCGTCGCCACGCTGGTGACCGATGCCGCGGCTCCGGTCGCCGCGGTCGAGTCGCCGCCCGGCGTGGCCTGACGAAGCGCGGCCAGACCTGTCCCCCAGCCGAACGGCCGTCCTGACCTCGCCCGCTCTGCGGCTGCTCTCCATCGGGAACCGCGAACTCGACGCAGCCGGAATCAGTGATCCCGACCTACGTGCCTCTTACGAACGGTGCCGGCAGCTGAACGCGGAATACGGACGCACGTACTTCCTCGCGACCACGCTGCTTCCACCGCACAAGCGTCCGGCGGTCCACGCGCTCTATGCGTTCGCGCGATACGCGGACGAGATCGTCGACGACGTCACGGCGAATGCGACCGTCGCGGAGCGGCAGCAGCATTTGCACGAATGGGGCATCACCTTCCTCGCTGACCTGGAAGCCGGATCGAGCAAGGATCCGGTCTGCGCCGCGGTCGTCGACACCGCGGTCAGGTGGAACGTTCCGGGTGAATATTTCGAGGCGTTCTTGGAGGCGATGGCCGCAGACCTGACCGTCACCGAATATTCGACGTACTCCGATCTCGAGCACTACATGTATGGCTCAGCTGCAGTCATCGGGCTCGAGATGCTTCCCGTGCTGGGTGTCTCGGCGTTGTCGCTCGCGCGTGAGCCGGCGATGGCCCTGGGATACGCGTTTCAGCTGGCCAACTTCATCCGCGACGTCGGAGAGGACCTCGACCGCGGAAGGCTCTACCTTCCACTCGAAGACCTGGCCCGCTTCGACCTGACCCGGTCCGATCTCGAACAGCGGACCGTCGACCAAAGATTCCGGCGCCTGCTGGCTTTTCAGATCGCGCGGGTTCGGCGGCTGGACCTGACCGCGCGGCCTGGCATCGGACTGCTGGACCGTTCGTCGCAACCGTGCGTCGACGCGGCGCGCCGGCTGTACTGCGGGATCGTCGACGCGGTCGAAGCCATCGACTACCAGGTGTTCGACCAGCGGGCGACGGTGCCGACCAGGCGCCGGCTGGCTGTTGCGCTCCCGGCGTGGACGAGAGCGGTGCGAGCCCGCCGCGAACACCGGCCGAGCGCGCGCTAGCAACGACCGCCGGTCAATGCGGGTCGCGTTGGATCCCTCGCCTTCCCCAGAACACCCACCAAGCCAGCGTCTGCAGGACGAGGGCGAAGCCGAACAGGACGTCCTCGACGGGCGCGAACACGAGGTGCCAGTCGCCGAGCAGAGTCGGTCCCCCGGAGCCGAGGATCGCTCCCGGGCCGTAGCGTACGATGCGGGTTCCGGTCAGGATGCCGTTCGCCGCCAGCTGGAACGCGAGCACGATCGCGTACGACGTCCAGAACACCCGGCGGGTCACCAAACGGGTGCGCAACACGACCACGTCCAACGCGATCGACGCGAGGGTCGCAACGACCGCGAGTTCGGTGTACGTCACTGCGCATCCTCGTCGCCCGCTGACCAACCGCGCACCCGTCGTACCGCTTCGAATGCCTGCACCGCGCAGATCGGGATCACGACGAAGAAGAGCAACTCTTCGATCGGGAGATGACCGGGAGCATCGATCCCGGTGACATGCGTGGCGTCGAATGTCCAATGCCTGCGGGAAACCGCATAGAGGTCCCAGACGACGAATACAACGACGACCGGAGCGAGGGTGAGCACCAGCCGGAGCCATCGCTTGAACACGCGCGTTCGCAAGGTGACCTCGAGCCACGAACTCCCCGCCAGGCACGCGGCTAGCACGCCCAGGTACGCGAGATGGCTCATCCGGTGGCCGGCCGACCCGCCGGCCTAGAAGCCCAAGGCTTGCGCTCGCCGCTTGACTTCTGTGCCGCGGTTCTCCCGCAGCGCTTGCACCGGCGTGCCGGGAAGTGTGTCATCCGGTGTGAACAACCAGGCGATGGCTTCGTCGTCGGAGTAATGGGCATCGGTCAGCAACGTCAATGCTCCACTCAGGCCCTTGACGACACGCCCGTCCTGCAACAGCGCCGCGGGCACGCGAAGGGCGCCGCCAACCCTGAGCGCGACGAGCTGATGGTCACGCAAGAGTTGGCGTGCCCGAGTCACGTCCAGGCTCAACATCTCAGCCACCTCGGGCATCGTCAGCCAGTGCTCGACCAATTCCTCGGCCCGGTCCGCCGGGCTCGTCGCCGCATCGCTCACAGCAACAGCCTGCCATGCCGGCCGGGCATCGGAAGGTACGCTCGCACGATGGATACGACCGTCTCCGACGCCCTGGTGGGGCGCCTCGTCGACGGTCGCTACCGGGTGCAGGGCAAGCTCGCGCGAGGCGGGATGGCGACCGTCTACCGGGCGATGGACGTGCGACTGGACCGTCCGGTGGCTTTGAAGGTGATGCACCCCGGCCTCGCCGAGGACCAGGCATTCGTCGCCCGATTCATCCGCGAAGCGCGCTCGGCAGCCCGCCTGTCCGACCCGGGCGTCGTTGCCGTCTACGACCAGGGCAAAGACGATTCGAGCGTCTTTCTCGCCATGGAATACGTGCCCGGCGGTACGTTGCGCGACCGCATACGCGAGCGCGGGCGGCTGTCGCCGCGTGAAGCGTTCGACCTGCTCGAGCCCGTCCTGTCCGCACTGGCCGCCGCGCATCGAGCCGGAATCGTGCATCGCGACGTGAAGCCGGAAAACGTCCTGCTCGCGGACGACGGCCGGGTGAAAGTGGCCGACTTCGGCCTCGCCCGCTCGGCTCTGAGCACCGGCGGCAGCGGGACAACGCTCGGCGTGGTGATGGGAACGGTCGCCTACCTGGCTCCCGAGCAGGTCGAGCGCGGTGTCGCCGATCCGCGCTCGGACGTCTATTCGGCCGGCATCCTGCTGTACGAGATGCTCACCGGGGCGCCGCCGTTTTCTGGCGAGACTCCGATGGCCGTCGCCTACCAGCACGTGACCCGCGACGTTCCCCCGCCGTCCGCGGTCGTGCGCGGCCTCGCACCGGCGATCGATTGGCTGGTCGCCGCCGCGACCGCCAGAGACCCAGCCGGCCGACCAGCCGATGCCGGCGCGATGCTCGCGCTGGTCAAGGACGTCCGAAGCCGCCTGACTCCCGCCCAACTCGGGCAAGCAGGTCCGTCTGCGGACACCGTCGATCTGACCCGAACACTCGTCGTCCCAACCGGCGCCGGCCATCCCAACCAGACGCGGCGGACGGTGGTCCTCGGCGCGCCGTCCGGGACAGCGGCCGGATCAGCGGCCGTCGGTACGAATCCGCGATGGTCGAACCGGCCACCCGGCTCGCCCGGCTCGGGCATCGGCGGACCGGGGCAGGTCCCGGCCGCGGCACGCAGCGGGAAGAGCCGGCGCCGTGTGCTGGTCGGACTTCTCGTCCTGCTGCTGGTTGCCGCGGGCGCAGGTGTGGGCGCGTGGTACCTCGGTGCCGGCCGCTACACAACGACTCCGTCGGTCCTGAACTTCACCGCCAACCAGGCCGACGCCAAACTCGCCTCCGACGGCCTGAAGATGACTGAGTCCAAGCCGCAGTACAGCGAGATCGTCGGCATCGGCCGGATCATCTCCTCCGATCCGTCGCCGGGTCAGCGGGTGGCCAAGAACGGCACGGTTGCGGTGGTTCTGTCACTCGGGAAGCTTCGATACAAGGTGCCTTCCGTCGTGAACATGACCCTGAGCGATGCAACGGCGGCACTGACCGCTCAGCATCTCGCGGTCGGCACGACAAGTCAGAATTACTCGCCGTCGATCGCGGTCGGTCGGGTTATCTCGTCATCGCCGGCGGCCGGCGCGAGCCTGAAGACAGGTACTCCGGTCAATCTCGTCGTCAGCAGGGGGCTCCCGCCGGTCGGAGTTCCCAAGCTGATCGGGTCGTCACTCCCGAATGCGAGCCAGCTCGCCGCGGCAGCCAACCTTCAGGTGAACCAGACCGGGCAGCAGTCGAGCATGACCGTTCCGAGGGGCGACGTGATCAGCCAGTCTCCGGCGCCCGGAACCCAGGTCGCGCAGAATTCGTCGGTGTCCATCGTCCTGTCGACGGGGCCTCCGCTTGTCCTCGTGCCCGATGTCGTCGGCATGTCGACCAGCGACGCCCGCAAGGCGTTGAAGGACGCCGGCTTCAAGGTGCACACCTACAACGAGCTCCCGCGCGTCCTGCTGGACACCGTGTACACCGAGAATCCCGGCGGCGGCTCGAAGGCTCCCAAGGGCAGCACGGTCAACCTCGGCATCGTCTGATCGACGGTGCCGTCGCGCCGAGTGCGTCCGCCGCTCGGCTCGCACGTCCGGGTGTCGTCGGGCCTGGCCCGCTCAGGGCTCGCGTACGCGGACATCGTGGGAGCCGAAGCCGTCCAGGTGTTCGTGTCGAATCCGCGCGGCTGGGCAACCTCGGACGGCGACCCGTCGCAGGATGCCGCGTTCCGCAGCGGCTGCGCGTCGCGCGGCATCCGAGCCTTCGTCCACACGCCCTATCTGGTCAATCTCGGCTCGCCGTCGGCGCAGACCGTCGCCAGGTCCGGCGTCGCGATCAGGCACGCGGTGGCTCGGGCCCGCCAGATCGGAGCCGAGGGCGTCGTCGTCCACACCGGCTCGGCCGTCACCGGCTCGCTTGAATTCGGGCTCCGCCAGGTCCGCGACCATCTCATGCCGATCCTGGACAGCCTCGGACCCGACGATCCGCTGATCCTGCTCGAGCCGACGGCCGGTGCCGGTCAGGCACTCTGCTCGACGGTGGACGAGGTCGGGCCGTACCTCGACGCGCTGGACCGGCATGCACACGTCGCGATCTGCCTGGATACCTGCCACGCCTTCGCAGCCGGACACGATCTTTCGACCTCTGGGGGAATGAAGGCAACGCTCGATCGGCTGGTGGCCGTCGCCGGACCCGGGCGACTGAAACTGGTGCACGCCAACGACTCCAAGGATCCGCTCGGGTCTCGCCGTGACCGGCACGAGCGCATCGGAGCCGGGCTGATCGGGTCCGATGCATTCGCCGTTCTGGTCAGGCACCCCGCGGTCAGCGGCGTTCCGATCGTGTTGGAGACCCCGGGCGAGGCGCTCGATCATGCGCGCGAAATCGACCTTCTGCGATCGCTCACGCCTGACTGAACGCGAAAGCGCCGTCCGAATGGCGGAATCTGCCGACAGAATGCGGGACGGACCGTATCCTCGTGGGATGAGGTCGCGTCGCTGGTTTTTCTATGGCTTTCCGTCCGGGGCTCCCGGGTGGGCGGCCCAGCCGAGCGCGTGCGGCTGACCCCACCGAATTCAGAGCCCCGGGAGATCCCGGGGCTCTTTGCTTGTCCGGACGTGCGAAGCGGCCGGCCGATCAGGAGCTGACATGGTTGTAGTGATGGCGCCGGACGCGGCCCAGTCAGATATCGACGCGGTGGTCAGCCGGGTCCGAGGTGCCGGCGGCGAGGCGTTCGTCAGTCGCGGAGTCAGCCGGACGATCATCGGCCTCGTCGGTGATGTCGACGGCTTCGGCGCGCTGAACCTCGATGGTCTGCCCGGAGTGAGCAACGTCGTACGGATCAGCTCCCCGTACAAACTCGTGTCCAGACAGCACCATCCGGACATGACCACTGTCTACGTCGGGACCAAACGTCCGGTTCCTATCGGGCCCGACACGTTCACCTTGATCGCCGGCCCGTGCGCCGTCGAGTCGCCCGAACAGACGCTCGAATCCGCGCAACTCGCCCAGTCCGCCGGCGCTTCGCTGCTGCGCGGCGGAGCTTACAAACCGCGCACGTCGCCGTACGCGTTCCAGGGACTCGGCGAGAAAGGGCTCGAGATCCTGGCCGAGGTCGGCGCCGAAGTCGGCCTTCCGATCGTCACCGAGGTCGTGGACGTCGGCGATGTCGAACTCGTGGCCAGCTACGCGGACATGTTGCAGGTCGGTACGCGGAACATGGCCAACTTCGCCTTGCTGCAGGCTGTCGGCGCCACCGGCAAGCCGGTCATGCTGAAGCGCGGAATGACAGCCACGATCGAGGAGTGGCTGATGGCCGCGGAGTACATCGCCCAGCGCGGAAACCTCGACATCGTCCTGTGCGAGCGGGGAATCCGCACGTACGAGACGGCGACCCGCAACACCCTCGACATCTCGGCGGTCCCGGTCGCGCACGGACTGAGCCACTTGCCGGTCATCATCGACCCGTCACACTCGGCCGGCCGCCGCGACCTGGTCCTTCCGCTCTCCAGGGCCGGCATCGCGGTCGGCGCCGACGGCATCATCGTGGACGTCCACCCGCGCCCGGACGAGGCGTTGTGCGACGGCCCGCAGGCCCTGTCGGGAACCGACTTGCGGGCATTGGCCGCAGCCGTTCGCCAACTTCCTCCGCTGTTGGGCCGGCGCTTGGTGAACGACTCCGTCCCGGCCTGAGCCCGTCAGGCCGGGAGAAGTTCCTGGGTCGGCTCTCCCCGCTCGTGCGCCAGCAGCCAGCGCTTGACGGCCAGTCCGTAGTAGTAACCGCCCATCGAGCCGTCGGACCGAACGACCCGGTGGCACGGCACGAAAGGGGCGACGAGGTTGCGGGCGCAGGCCGCTGCCGCCGGGCGGACAGCTTCCGGCCGGCCGGCCTTTCCAGCGAGCTCGGTGTAGGACCACGTCTGACCGGGCGGGATCTCACGCATGACCCGCCATGCGTCCTGCATGAACGCGCCGCCCGGCTGCCGCACCGGTACCTGGTCGAGTGCACCAGGGTCGCCGCCGAGATAGGCACGCACGGCCAGCGCGACCGGACCGGCCGCAGACCGCTTGCGGAGCCCGCGGGCTTGGAGATCCGGGTCGAGCCGTTCGAATTGGTCCTCGACCGTCGTGAACCCGGACGCGACAACGACCCCGTCGTCGACGATGACGGCCAGCGCACCTACCGGCGTGGCGAATTCCATCGCCTCCAGGGTGCCGGCGTGCCCCTTCGTTCCGGTCATGACGCTTCCTCCGCTTTCATCGTGTCGCTCGATTGCCAAAGGTGCATGGCCCCGTACGCCCGCCACGGGCGCAGTGCTGCGGCATCGGGTTCAAGACCCAAGGTCGCCGCCGCGCGACGCAGAACCAGATCACTGGCCGGCCAGGCGTCGGGATCGGCGAGCGCCCTCATCGCGATGTACGCGACGGTCCAGCTGCCGATCCCTGGAACGGCCAGCAGACTCGTCCTCGTCTCGTCCCGGTCCGCGCCTGGGTCCAGCCTCAGGTCGCCCGACGCGACCCGCTCGGCGAGCAGGCGAACGGTCGCCGTGCGCGCCCCGGTCAAGCCGACTTCGTCGAGCCGGGAGGAGCCGGCGACCGCATCGGCGGATGGGAACGCTGTAGTCAGCGAGCCGACCTTGCCGGGCAGCGGAGTGCCGCACACACTCGCCAACCGTCCGGCGAAAGTCCGCGCGGCCGAGAGCGAGACCTGCTGGCCGAGCACCGCGCGCACCGCCAGCTCGAAGCCGTCGAACGATCCCGGGACCCGCAGGCCGGGTGTCGTCGCGACGAGCCGCGTCATCGGTGGAACGCGAGCCAGCACTCTGTCCACTGCGGCCGGATCCGCGTCCAGGTCGAACAGGCGACGTAACCCGGCGACGGTGTGGCCCAGATCGGACAAGTCGGGCAGGTCGAGGCACACCGTCGCGTGCCCGACTCCGGGAGTCACGGCCGCCGTTGCCGAGCCGTGTGCGGTCCTGAGCACCGATCGGTAGACCCCGGACGAGCAGTCCTCAACGCCCGGAGCCGCCCGGGCCGCGAGGAACCCGAGGATTGCGTCGCCCGCGTAGGGATCCCGGAGCCGCAGTCGCAACACGAGCGTCGACCGCTCGGACTCGGTCGCGGGAACCGCCCGCAACTTCGTTCCGCCGGCGCCGACGACGGCTGGGGCGCCACGGCCGGTACGCCTGAGCTGGGACGGCGCGCAGCCGAACTCCTGAAGCATCACATCGTTGAATTGCCGGATGCTCGAGAATCCGGAGGCGAACGCGATCTCGGTCATCGCAAGATCGGTCTGGTCGATCAACAGCCGTGCTGTCTGGGCGCGCCGGGTGCGGGCGAGCGCGGACGGCCCGACGCCGATCTCACTGACCAGGCTTCGATGAAGGTGGCGCTCGCTCACCGACAATCTGTCCGCCAGTCCGTGGACGCCGTGCTCATCCACCTCGCCGGCACCGACGAGCCGCAGCGCGCGGGCAACCAGGTCGAAGCGGTGGTCCCACTCGCGCGAACCTGGCAGAGAGTCGGGGCGGCAGCGTTTGCACGCACGAAAGCCCGCAGCTACGGCAGCCGCCGCCGTCGAGTAGAACCGCACGTTCGCCCGCAAAGGCGTCCGTGACGGGCACGACGGGCGGCAGTAGATGCCGGTCGTCGTCACCGCGGTAAAGAACCGACCGTCGAACCGGCCGTCCCGGGCGAGGACCGCGCGGTAACAGCTCTCCGGATCGAGTTCGGCTTCACGTGCCATGAGTCGATCCTCGCTGGTCCCCGGGACAGTCGCTAGCGGGAATCGGACGTGGCGGGCGGGGCGCCGTCGGCGCGCGCGTGGATCGCTCGAACCGATCCGATGGTGTCCGCGTCGGTCGGGTGCTTGTCCGGCCGAAATCTGACGACGCGTGCGAACCGCAGCGCGACGCCGCCCGGATACCGCGACGAAGTTTGGACGCCGTCGAACGCCACCTCGACGACGAACTCGGGCCGCACCGTCACCTGCCAGTCGTTTCGGGACGCTTCGAGTTCGAGAAGCCGGGCCGTCTGCTCTTCGAGCATCGCGTCGGTGAGTCCTTTGAAGGTCTTGCCGAGCATCACGAATCCCCCGGTTTCCAGGTCGAGCGCGCCGAGATGGAGGTTGGACAGCCATCCGCGCCGGCGACCGTGGCCCCATTCGGCGGCGAGTACGACGAGATCAAGGGTGTGCACCGGTTTGACTTTCAGCCACCCGGCGCCGCGCCGGCCGGCGGCGTAGCGGGCCTCGAGCGATTTGATCACAACGCCTTCATGCCCGCGGGCCAGGCAGTCTGCCAGGAAAGCTTCAGCCTCAGTGGCGTCCGAGCTGACGATGCGCGGGACCCTCAAGTCAGCCGGCAGGATTCCCGTCAAGAGCTTGTCCCGGTCGCGGGCCGGACGATCGAGCAGGTCGTCACCGTCGACGTGCAGCACGTCGAACACGAACAGGGTCAACGGGATCTGACGCCGCGCTTGCTCGACACCTGCACGCGATCCGATCCGGCTTGCGGTCTCCTGAAACCGACGAGGCCGCCCGTCGGCGAGCAGAGCAATCGCTTCGCCGTCGAGAACGGCGGCCTCTACCGGAAGTTCGAGCGCAGCCTCGACCAGCTCGGGCACCCGCTCGGTGATGTCGTCCAGCGTCCGGGTGAAGACTCGCACCTGCGACCCGCGCCGATGGAGTTGGACGCGGACGCCGTCCAGCTTCCATTCAATCGACGCCTCGCCGCCCAACCGGTTCAGCGCGGTGGATGCGGAGTCCGACGGCTGAGCGAGCATCGGCATCAGCGGTCGGCCGACGGTGAGCTTGAACGCCGCGAGGCCAGGTGCGCCTTCGGTCAGCGCCACGACCGCCACCGGACCGACCTCGCCGCGCAGCATCACGGCGTACCGCACTGCGTCGACCGGAAGGTCGGACGCGCGCGCGACCGCGTCGACGACTATCGCGCTCGAGGCGCCTTGCCGCAGCTCGCCGGAGATCAGAGCAGTAAGAAACCGTTGCTCTGGCGCGGTCGCACGCCGCATCAGACCGGTGAGCAAATCGCGCCGCGAACCGTGCGAGCCGCTGCCCGACAGCTGAGCGATTTCGGCGAACGTCGCATCGACCTCCGCGATGGTCAACAAAGAGTCCTGCGACGGTTCAGGTGCGTCACGCAACGACGCCCAGCCGATGCCGGTCCGGCGTTGTCGCAGGTCGCCGGACAAGTACGCGACGGCTACCTCGATCTCGTCGGCGGCGGCGTCTCGCAAGCAGGCAGCGAGAAGTGCGATCTTGCCCACCCGCTTCGGTTCTGCGGCCACGGCCGCTGAAGTCCGGGCGAGCTCGGCCAGCAACATGCGCCCCATTGTGCGCGACAGGTCCGACAGGCCGCGGTCAACGACCCACGGTCCTGTGGCGGCCGTCGACTGGGTTGCAGTGCGCCGGGAGTGCTAGAGAATTTCCGGACGCGACACGAGCATCTCCGCGACCAAGAACGCCAACTCGAGGGCCTGCTCACGGTTCAGCCGCGGGTCGCACGCCGTCTCGTACCGCTCGGCGAGTTGGTGCTCCTCGAGCCCGGCCGAACCGCCGACGCATTCGGTCACGTCGTCGCCGGTCAACTCGACGTGGATGCCGCCCGGGATCGTGCCGAGCGAGCGGTGGACGTCGAAAAACCCACGGACCTCGGTGACCACGTCGTCGAACGAGCGAGTCTTGACGCCGGAAGCAGCCTCGCGCGTGTTGCCGTGCATCGGGTCGCAGATCCACAGGACACGGGCACCGGTTCCGGTGACCTTTTCGACGATGGGCGGAAGCGAATCGTGGACTCGCGCGGCGCCCATCCGGGTGATCAGTGTCAGTCGGCCCGGCACCCGGTTGGGGTCCAGGCGTTCGACCAGGGCGACGACGTCCTCCGGCGTCGCGGACGGCCCGATCTTCACTCCGATCGGATTCTGGATCGTCGCGGCGAAGTCGACCTGCGCACCGTCCAGCTGCCGAGTTCGCTCCCCGACCCACAGGAAGTGGCCGGACACGTCGTAGCGCAGCCCCGTTCGGGAGTCGATCCGGGTGAGCGCGCGTTCGTAATCCAGCACCAGCGCCTCGTGACCGGCAAAGAAATCAGCTCTGCGAAACTCCTCCGGATCGGCGCCGCACGCATGCATGAACGCGAGTGCGCGATCGATCTCGCCGGCCATCCGCTCGTATCGCTCGCCGGCCGACGAGTCCCGAACGAAATCCTGGTTCCACGCGTGGACGAGCCGAAGGTCGGCGTACCCGCCCTGGGTGAACGCCCTCACCAAGTTGAGGGTCGCCGAAGCACGGTGGTAAGCCTCGACCATCCGCGCCGGATCCGGCCGCCTGGACGCCTCGGTGAACGCGAAGCCGTTGATCATGTCACCGCGGTAGGCCGGCAACTCGGTCCCGTCTCGCCGCTCGATGTCCGACGAACGTGGCTTCGCGAACTGGCCTGCGATCCGTCCGATCTTCACCACGGGGGTCGCGGCACCGTACGTGAGCACGATCGCCATCTGCAGGACGGTCTTCAGTTTCGCGCGAATCGCATCGGCCCCCACGCCGTCGAAGGTCTCCGCGCAGTCCCCACCCTGCAGGACGAAGGCGCGGCCTTCCGCGGCGTCCGCGAGCTGGCCGCGCAGCAGGTCACATTCGCCGGCGAATACCAGCGGTGGCATCGACCGCAACGCCGCAACGGAATTCTCGACGGCGACCCGGTCGGGCCACCCGGGCTGCTGCGCGGCCGGAAGATCGGGCCACTCCAGCAAATCCATGCGTCGAAGCCTATCCGGGGCTAGCCGAACAGAACTTTGGCCTCCGCGTACGCGGCCGCCGGCACCCGCTTGAGCGCGGCGGTCGCCTCGGCCATCGGGACGCGCGCGATGTCGGTGCCCTTCAAGGCCACCATCGAACCCCATGCTCCGTCGTTGACCGCGTCGATCGCTTCCAAGCCGAATCGCGTCGCGAGCCACCGATCGAAAGCGGTCGGAGTGCCGCCACGCTGGATGTGTCCGAGGACAGTCGTCCGGGCTTCCTTGCCTGTGCGCTGCTCGACCTGCTGGGCCAGCCATTCGCCGATTCCGGACAGCTGCGCGTGCCCGAAGGCGTCGAGTTGGGCATCTTTGGTCACCATCTGGCCGTCCAGGGGCAAGGCACCTTCGGCGATGCACACGATCGGCGCGTACTGCGTGCGGAACCGACTCTCCACCCACGCGCAGACCTGGGCGACGTCGAAAGGTTCCTCCGGAATCAAGATGACGTTCGCCCCGCCGGCCATGCCGGCGTGCAGCGCGATCCAGCCGGCGTGGCGACCCATCACTTCGACGATCAGCACCCGGTGATGCGACTCGGCCGTGGTGTGCAGCCGGTCGATCGCCTCGGTCGCGATGTTGACGGCGGTATCGAAACCGAAGGTGTAGTCGGTCGCGCCGAGGTCGTTGTCGATCGTCTTCGGGACGCCGACGACGTGGCCGCCGCGATCGGACAGGAACGTTGCAACCCCGAGCGTGTCCTCGCCGCCGATCGCGATCAGTGCCTCGACGCCGAGTTCGGCGAGATTGGCCTCGATCGCCTCGATTCCGCCGTCGATCTTCCGCGGGTTGGTGCGGCTCGTCCCGAGGATCGTGCCTCCGCGCGGCAAGATGCCCCGCACCGCGGGAACGTCGAGCGGCATCGTGAGCTTGTCCAGCGGCCCCTTCCACCCGTCGCGGAACCCGACGAACTCGTGGCCGTAGTGCTGAACACCCTTACGGACCACCGCACGGATGACTGCGTTCAAACCGGGGCAGTCGCCGCCGCCGGTGAGGACTCCGATCCTCATCTGGGACTCTCCTTGGACTCGTCTGCTCGGCCACTCATCAGACCCGTGGCAGCGACGACTCTGTCGGCGACGGGAGCCGCAACTCTATGTGCCGATCCAACCGTGTGCCGCAGCACTGCACCAGTGCCGCTACGTTGCCGCTCATGACCTTCTCGATCGTCGCCCGCGGCCCCGCCGACCCTCCCGGGCAGCAGTACGGGGTCGCCGTAGCCTCGAAGTTCCTGGCAGTCGGAGCCGCCGTGCCGGCCGCTCGCGCAGAGGTAGGCGCGCTCGCAACGCAGGCTCTGGCGAACCTGAGGTACCGCCCGGACGGACTGCGACTGCTCCGTGAGGGCGGGTCGGCGGCTCAGACCGTGCAGACGCTGACCGCCGCCGACGACGACCGCGACCACCGGCAGGTGGGCGCGGTCGGGCCGGCCGGTCCGGGCGCCAGCTTCACCGGGGTGCAGTGCTATCCGTGGGCCGGTGGCACCGGCGGCGAGACACCCGATGGCGACGGGTACGCGGTCCAAGGAAACATCCTGACCGGACCGGACGTCGTCGAATCGATGGAAGCCGCCTTCGCCGCCACGTCCCGGGACCAACCACTTGCCCGCCGGTTGCTCGCCGCGCTCGCGGCCGGCGACCAGGCCGGTGGCGACCGCCGCGGCCGTCAGTCGGCCGCACTTCTCGTCGTCTGTCCCGGCGGCGGCTACGGCGGGGGCAGCGACGTGCTGATCGATCTGCGCGTCGACGACCATCCCGATCCGGTTCCCGAATTGGAGCGGTTGCTCGACCTGCACGACCTGTACTTCGGTCGCGCCGATCCCGCCGAATGCGCACCACTGGTCGGAGCGCTGGCCGAAGAAGTGCGGACGCGGCTCGCGTCGGCCGGCTTCACCGACCCGGACCTGGACACAGCGTTGTCCGGCTGGGCCGGGGTCGAGAACTTGGAGGAACGGCTGGTGGCGGGTCGCATCGACCCGCGGGTCTTGGAGCACCTGCGGGCGCGATCGACCCGATGACGCACCAGCCGGCCGATGCGATTGTGTCCGCGTGAGCGAGACGATCCTGGCCGTCGATGCCGGAACGACCGGGGTGACCGCGCTCGTGGTCGATGCGCGGGCTCGCGTCGTGAGCCGGGGCTACCGCGAATTCGCGCAGAGCTTCCCGGGCGACGGCCTGGTCGAGCACGACCCGAATGCGATCTGGGCGGCCGTGCTCGCAGCCTCGGGTGAAGCGCTCGCCGGCGGGCAGGCGACCGGTGCTTCGACCCCGCGCGCAGTGGGAGTGACGAACCAGCGCGAAACGGCTGTCGTCTGGGATCGCACGACGCTCGAGGCGTGCCGTCCGGCCATCGTCTGGCAGGACCGCCGAACTGCCGCGATCTGTTCGGAGTACCGCGACGCCGGGGCCGAGGCACGGGTGAGCGCTCTGACCGGTCTGCGCCTCGACCCGTACTTCACGGCGACAAAGCTCACTTGGCTCGCGCGCAACGAGCCCGGTGTGTGGGACCAGGTCACGTCAGGTCGCGCAGCGCTGGGGACGGTGGACTCGTACCTCATCGCCCGGATGACGGCCGGCAGGCAGCACGTGACGGACGCGTCGAACGCGTCCCGGACGCTGTTGTTCGACCTCGAGCGCGGAGCATGGTCGCCGGAGCTGTGCGATCTCTTCGGCGTCCCGATCGGCGCGCTGCCTCAGGTCGTCCCCTCCTACGGCACTGTCGGCCGCACCGTGGGAAGCGCGTTCTGTGGGCTCGACGTTCCGATCGCCGGGATCGCCGGTGACCAACAGGCGGCCCTGTTCGGCCAGACCTGCTTCCTCCCGGGAATGTCGAAATGCACCTACGGAACGGGGTCTTTCGTGCTCGCCACGACAGGCCCGGTTCCGGTCCGATCGGCAGCCGGCCTGCTGACTACGGTCGCATGGGGACATCCTGACGGGCGGCTCGACTACGCGCTGGAGGGCGCCGTATTCGTCACCGGAGCAGCCGTCCAGTGGCTGCGGGACGGGCTCGGCATGATCGGCACCGCCCCCGAAGTGGAAGCGCTTGCGCGGACAGTAGCGGACTCCGGCGGCGTGGTTTTCGTGCCGGCCCTGACCGGGATGGGCGCTCCGGATTGGGACCCGCGCGCGCGTGGTGCCATCTTCGGGATCACCCGTGGAACGAGTCGGGGCCATCTGGCCAGGGCGACCCTCGAGGCCATCGCCTTCGAGGTCGAAGACATCGTCGATGTGATGGTCCGTGGGGCCGGTCTGGCGGTGCCGACGCTCGCCGTCGATGGCGGCGCAAGCGCCAACGATCTGCTCTGTCAGCTCCAGGCCGACCAGTTGCAGATCCCGGTTCTGCGGCCGGTCACGCAGGAAACGACGGGCCTGGGCGCAGCGTTCCTCGCCGGTCTCGGCGTCGGTGTGTGGGCAGATGTGGCAGATCTGTCGGAGGTCTGGCAGCTCGACCGCCGGTTCGAACCGGGCCCGAGGAACGACGACGGCCACCGGCGCTGGCGCCAAGCGGTCGAACACGCCAAGGGTTGGGCGGCCGAGATCTAGGCGGCGGGCTGGTGCGCCGGCAGCTCAATGCTCGCGGCCCGCGGCGGCCGCCCAGCGGCGATCTCGGCCTTCGCCTTCGAGGCGTAGACGTCGACGTATTCCTGGCCGGACAGCGTCATGAGCTCGTACATGATCTCGTCCGTGATCGACCGCAGGACGAAGCGGTC
>Ga0075017_100000454_pt1 | contig 22737 bp, 17 predicted proteins | sample AleBraG_ABR_2012_FD_71475 | JGI IMG/M metagenome (GOLD analysis project Ga0075017, IMG submission 71475) | Freshwater sediment microbial communities in response to fracking from Pennsylvania, USA - Alex Branch Run_MetaG_ABR_2012 | ecosystem: Environmental > Aquatic > Freshwater > Creek >... | reverse complement strand
ACGTTGTTCACCACGGGAGCAAACTGTGTCAAAAAGGGGCTGATCGACAAGCCGATGCCCAGCTTTGCCGCTTCATTGAGAGATGAGATACGAGGCATCCTGCAAGCCAGTAGGAACGCACCGGCACCAGCTTAGCTTCTCCGGACGGCTAAAGCTCAGGCTCCCACGAACACACGATAAAAGAAAAGCCTCGCAACCAGTCCGAATAGGTTGCGAGGCTTTTCTGGTTTCATGAGGGGTCAGTAACCACTGTCATCGTCGTCGTCACGGGTGCGGCGTGGGCGACGGTTGGAACGTGGGGCGTCTTCATCGTCATTCTCGGATTTTGAAGACCGGGATGACGATGAAACCAAGACCTGATCATCCTCTTCATCGAAGCTGGATTCGGTAGAGAATTCTTCGCGTGAAGAACGGCCCTTCTGGCGAGGCTCGTCATAGTCTTCGCTGTCCGGGTCATCGTCTTCAAGATCGTAGTCAGCCAACTGCTGGTACTCAGGAAGGAACTTCACGTCGAGTGTCCTTCCTGACGGACCAGTACGGTTCAGTTCGACCAGAATATTCATGAGTTCCGGCGGAGCAGCTTCGTCCTGCAAGATCGGACGGTTAAGCATCATTACGATGTCAGCGTCCTGTTCCAGCGAACCGGAGTCACGGAGCATGTAAGCGCGTGGCATACCATCACCGGTTCCTTCACCGGCACTGGACGCACTGGCTCGGTTCACCTGCGCGGCAGCGACCACACTGACACTGAACTCCAGAGCAGCGAGCTTGAGCTTGCGTGACGCGTCCTCGATTTCCTCACGCTTGCTGAAACCGGACTTCACGAACAACTGGATGTAGTCCACGAAGACAACGATGGGGTGCCCCTCGCCGTACTTCAGACGGAGAGACATGATCGCGGAGACCACGCTGTTCACGCCGTCGCGAATGTCCGTAACAAACATCGTGTAGAGCTTGGAACCGATCAGCTCGGCTTCGCAGTCATTCAATTCTTCCTGCTGGTCAGGGGACAAGTCATCCATTGTTTTGTGACCGTCGAAGATGTCCTGAATGAGACGCTGCTCGATGCTGGAGTAAGCCGAAAGCATCTTCGTGAAAAGTTCTTTCTCGGAAAGCTCCAGTGAGACGAAGAGAACGGTGCATCCGTTAGCCAGAGCTTCCAACGCACCGTTGAACAGAATCATCGACTTACCGACTTTAGGGCGCGCACCGATGATCATCATTCGTCGTGGTTCATAGCCACCGTTGAGGACTTCATCGAGGACACGCAGTCCTGTAGGTGCCCGCCATTCAACACCAAGAGAATTTTCTGCCTTGAGTTTCTTGATGACTTCGCCAAGCCTCGGGACGCTGCTTACTTCACCGTTGTCCATGGAGATGTCACGGAGTTTGTTGTTCGCTTCACTGAGGGTGATTTCACCATCCATCAGATCAGCACGCACAGTTTCCATGCCGACAAGCGCCTTGCGCTTGCTGCGATCCTTGATGAGGGAGTTGACGGAGCCGCGTAGAGTGTCAAGGTTACGGATATGGTTCGTGATTTGAAGCTGAGTGACGAAGCCGTTAGTGGAGGGAACCAGACGCTCGGAGAGCGGGTTCTTTGACAGCTCATCGGTCACGGTTGAAGCCGTCAGCGGCTTGCTTTCTTGGGTGACCTTCTGGATGGCTGTTGCAACCATACGGATTTCAAAATTGTGGAAGAGGTCGAGGACCTCATCGCCACCCATCTGTTCGATGATGCGCCAGTACGCTAGACCTTCAGCGATGCAGGCACCAATAACGTCAGATTCCGTTTCCGGCGAGCTGGGCAGTGTTTGTGTTTCGGACATCACACACCATTTCTTCTAAAACTTTTCACGTTCAAACTATTTATTTGACCCTACCGTACCACAAACTTGACAACGTTGGCGACAAAAAGAGAGGATGTAGCTAGATGCTAGTATCAGTTTTGACAAATAAGAACAACGAAACTGGGACGAGGCTTGTCGATGCACGTAGGTGGCAGTAGTGGAGTGACGTATTTTGTCACCATGGTCACCGACCGTGAAAAACAAGCTTCAGAGTCTATCTTTGCGCTGGTTGATAGCAGGGATGCAACGTCATTGAGACTACAGCATTCCGAGAGCGAACTTTGGGTGACTGATGCCGAAGGCGTGGTACTAGGGAGGTTCCCGAAGGGGCACCCTCTGACCAAGCCTCAGACAAGCGCCCTAGAAATAGTTGGCTACGAAGTTATCGGCAACGCAAATGATCCGACTCGCCCAAATCTAATGATTGAGATAAGGACGGTAAGTCGTGACGACGACAGCGGAGCTATTGTCGCCTAGCGAGGTGAAGGTTGTGCAGCAGGGACTTTCCCTGTCGCGAGCCATGCTGGACCGGGTAATTATCAAGAGCGAAGATTTTGCCGAATACGTCAGCGACACGAATCTGGTTAAATCGCCGGACGAGTTCACCCCGCACCCGTGGATCAATGCCACGGACCTTCGGCGTATCGAAAAGCATATCAAATCGTGGTCTTGGGACAGCGCAACTCTGCCGTCATGGGTCGAAAGTACGCTCGCTGAGTCCAAATGGTCCTACAAGCAGTACTTCAAAGAAGAAAGCATCGCGTGGCTGTTCGGCGGCACTCGTGCCGTCATCCAGACCCCGTACACCCTCACTCTTTCCAACCGGATCGGGAACCTGAATTCGAAGTATTATTACAGCCAGACGCTGGGCGGCTGGGTAATCGAGTCTCCCGAGTTGGATGCTGACGAACTCCGCGACATCTTTGATATTTACGAAATCGTGCCGTCCCCAAAATTGAATACGGTGATGGAAGGGCGCGGTGAATGGAAACGTGCCCTTGAAGCTCTGGTCGAAGCCGCCCTCGCGGAAGGCTTCGAAGTTCCGACCAACATCAAGTCCGGTCGTACCTACAAGCCGCACCAGCAGCAGGCTGTTCTCGGCATGGCTTATCGCGGCGACTGTAATATGCTTGCTGATCAGGTTGGCCTCGGTAAGGGCGGTGAGTTCGTCGGCGGCGGTCTGGTCATGGAAGAGTTCCTCAAAAAGACCGGGGACACGACGTACCCGACCGTTCTCAGCGTCACCAAGTCCATGAAAAACGAGATTGCCGAAGAAATCCTGAAGTGGAAGCACAACGCTCAAATTCAGATTCTTGAAGGTACCAAGCAAGGCGACATTCTTCCCGGTACGCAGTACATCATTCTGAACCATGATCTGCTCGCTAAGCGTCTGCCTGACATTCTCGAAGCAGAACCACGTTCTTTTGTCGCTGACGAATCCCACGTCTTCAAGTCTGAAACCGCAGTCCGCACCAAGGCTGCTCTTGAACTTGCCAACAACATCCGTAAGCGTGTCCCTGACCCGTATATCGTCATGGCTTCCGGTACTCCGTTCCTGAACAAGCCTGCGGAACTGTGGAGCGTACTCTGCATCCTCGGCATGGATAAAGTTTTCGGTGAGTACGCGATGGAAAAGGTTGGACGCGACATTCAAGTCCGTGTGAAAACCAAGTACGGCCCGAAGATGAAGAAGATTTGGCCGCAGCGTGCCTTCGAGATGCGCTGGTGCGGTGGTCACCACCGTAAGTACAAGGACGAGAAGGGCATCCAGCACCTCGGTGACTGGGAAGCAAACGGTGCCACAAACACCGCTGAATTGAACAAGCTCCTCGTCCGTCACTGCATGGTCCGTCGCCGCAAGGCAGACGTGATCGATCCTCTGCCGGAACTGCGTGAGCAACTCGTCCCCATCGTATGTGAGGACGACGAGATGGTAGAGCGCTACGAACAGATCAAGCATGAGTTCTCTGACTACGTTGTTGAAAAGGCTATCGAGGAAGCGGAAGCCGAAGGCTACGATGAAGCGACAGCTATCCGCTCCGCTCTTTCCAAGCTGGTCAACGGCGAGCAGATCATGCAGATGACAGCGATGCGTCAGCACGTGGCTCAGATGAAGACGCAGGGCACCGTGGACTGGATTCACCGGTTCATGGCTGGTGACCCGGAGATCACTGGCGGCGACCCGACGCGACGGAAGCTGATCGTGTATGCGTACCACCGGGAACCTCAGACGGTGCTGGCTAATCATCCGGAACTCCAGCAGTACGGCGTGGTGACTATTCTCTCCGCGAAGGATCAGAAGCAGGACTCCATTCAGTCGGGTAAGAAGCTCTTTCAGGAAGACCCTGATACCCGTCTGATTATTTGCTCGATGGCTGCCCGTGAAGGACACACCTTGACTGCTGCCAAAGACGTTTACCTGCACGAGATTCCGTTTGTACCGTCTTGGATTGTTCAGATGGCTGGAAGGTGCTGGGCGCGTTTTTCGGAGCTGTACGAGCCACATGAGGCTTACCTGCACTACGCAGTGGTTATGGGGACCATCGATGCTGATCTCGTCCGTATGGTCCGCCTCAAGAAACAACGCTTTGACGCTGTTATTGACGGTGAAGGTCAAGACGACGAAACCATGGCTGACCTGAACAATAAATCAATGGATATTCTCGCCCAGATTCTGGAAACAAACGGCGGAAAATTCTCGCTCGCAAGATAGTGGAAAAATAGGGATATGACATCATCAGATAAGCCAAGCCAGATCGCTGAGCTATTGCTAGATAGGCTGGCTGCGGACACAGACAGTTGGGTAGATGAAGGTGCTTGCGTAGAAGCAGGCATCGATCCTTTCGACCCCAAAAACGTCAAGGCCATGCAGGCATTGTGTGAGACGTGCCCGGTTTTTGACGAGTGCGCTGACTACCGTGACGACAAGTCTGTCAAAAACGGCGTATGGGCTGGAGCGACAATGGCCGAGGAAGTGAAGTCCCGGTGAATCGTGGTTTCTTTGGAACATGGGAACTCTGGCGCAAAATTGCGCTGGGCGGCTTGGTCGCTCTTGCGGCGACGTTGTTCGCTACCCTTTACCTGCCGTTGGGCATGGTTGTTCTTGGCTTGATGATCGTATCCCCGTATATCTGGCGTCCAGTAGGTCACATGGCCGACCCGCGTCTGGGAATGTACACGCCGAACACTAAACCTTACGCGCTGGCAATGTTCATGATGTCGCTCAAATACCAGCTCAAGACAGTGTTGAATCTTATCGTCATGGTGGGGATGGGTCCGCCCGCTGCTGATCCTGCTCATGGTGTCGAGCCGGGTTTCTTTCCGTTCACCCGCCTCTCCAGCTACTGGGCTGCCTTCTTGGCTCTCCTGTTGGGAATTTTTGATATCCTTCTAGCTCCTGCCCACGCACCTTTCTGGGGCAAAGAAAATTTTGAACCATGGTGGATTTTCTCATACGTCATCAGCGTTGTCGGATGGTATGCGACCATCCAGATCATGTGTGCCGTGTTCCGCATCCGTGGCGGTTGGAGGGCACAGGCAATGGCTGCTGTTGAGCCTATGCCAGCAGTGATGATTGACAAGGTAAAGGGCGAAATCCTGAGCCGGGAAACTATCAAAAAGTCCGTAATCTACGGATCGATTCCCGCAGCAATTATTGTTATTGTCTGGCTTTCAGTGAAGTGGCCTTGGTATTGGACTCTTTTGGGTGCTTTTATCGCGTTGTCCATGACTGCGCTGATCTCCGCTTCTCGTACCGCACAGAAGCACTACATTCAGGACTGGGAGTACCAGAACGAGCGCCGTGAGTTCTGGCAGAATGCTTTCTCGTTCATGCGTGATGAGCAAGTGCCGACGCTTGCAGGTACCGAGTACGAGCTTCCCACCTATGAAGAATGGGAAGCACATAACGACCCGGATGACGAAGACACGGAGCCGTACCGCCCCCTCGTGAAGATTGCCACGTTCGGCTACCCGACAGGTACCAACTACGAGACCTTCGCTAAATCGGCAGGAAACCTCTCCAGCCAGCTTGACGTGGAAGCCTGTGCCATCGAGCCGGTCGGTATCATCAACTCTTCGGGAGAAGAGCAGACCGGTACTGTGGGTGCGAAGGGTTTCCGCGTGTGGTTCACGGAAGAAGACCTCCCGGACCCGTTGGACCCGAACCTTGATCAGTGGCTCCGCAACTTCGCAGTGCGTGCCCTCGTGGTGCCACGTTTCGCTGACATCAAGAACATTGGTCGCTGCGTTTTCCAAGAGTGCAAGATGGTTACCCAGCCTTCCTCGAAACACCAGATTCTTGAAGTCAAGCTCGTTCCACCGGTAGGCGTGAACGTGACTTCCTTCCTTGACAATATTCAGGCTATTCAAAACGTGCTGGACGTGCCGTGGGTACGTGCTGACCGCGACGCTGACTCCAAGGCGTCCACGGTTGTTCTCTACATTGGTCAGGAACCTGCCGCCGAAGGCATGCGTTACTACTCCCCGCCACAGAAAGTGACGAAGAAAATCGCCAAGATGAACTGGCTCTACACCTTCAACGCCCAGAAGCTGATCGGTACGACCGGTGCTCCGGAACTACTGAGCAAGTTTCAAGCTACCAAGGTCGTTGATAAGCTCACATTCCGCCTCCCTGACGGTCTGTCGTTCGAACGTATCGCCTCGCAAATCTCATCCCTGCGTACTACCAGCGGTAATTCCTTCATGGAGATCAACCTTGGCGACGATTCCGACACGTCAAAGATGACACCGATGGACCGTGCCCGCGCGGAGCAGGACCAGTCATCGAAGTTCACAGTCATCGCTTCCAAGCGTGACCCGCTGGACCGTGTATTCGAATTCGGCAAGTACTATAAGGAGCTGATGCCGGGGCGCGAGAAGGGCGTCGCAAAGATTGACTGGTCACCCGGTGTTCTGGCAGACGACACGCTCGGCAAGGACAGTTGGATGAACTCTGACGCTCCGCACCTTCTGGTGGCTGGCGCGTCCGGTTCAGGTAAGCAGATGCACCCAGACACTCCGATCCTGACTAGCAAGGGTTTCAAGAAGCTCAAGTACATCACTGTGGGCGACATCGTGTTTGATCTGCACGGCAACCCGACCAAGGTCACTAACGTCGGTGCGACGTATGTTCCGAAGAGTGCCTACGAAGTCACATTCAGCGACGGCAGCAAACTACAAGTCTCCGGTGATCACCAGTGGCTTGTAGAGGACTCGGAGTCACGCCGCCGCATGATCCGTGGTCGTATTCTTAGCGACTATGTTGTCGGTGCAACCACGACTGACGCTATTGAAATCAGGCGTCGCCTTACTCTCGCTGCCGATGCCATGGAGATCGATTCCCCGGCAGAACGAATCTCTGATCGTTCCGAAGATGCCGAGGGAATCTGGGTAGCTCACGATGACAACGCTGGTTGGCGTCCAGCCGGATGGTGGGCACCATACGCTGAAGCAATCAATAAGGGGCAGCGTCAGTACCAGAGCGAATACGCCGCTGCCGTGGCTGCTATCAGCCCGGAAGCATGGGGTGCGCTGCTGATTCACGGTAATCCTGCTGGTGGTTCGCTGTCTCTGACTGGAATGCAGACTTCGGAGGCTGTTGCTGCTCTCGTGCAACAGACTTCAACCGGAATCAATGCTGTCCCGACAATTTCTGGTGTTGACTTGCACATGCACCGTCGTATTCTCGGTCGCGCGGTGGAAGGCGTCAACGATTCCTCGGAGCTTCTCTCCCGCGTCATGGAAGTTCACGGGGATTCTCTCCCGCAGGTTCTGATCGGTATGCTGGTCGGTGGACTCGTTGAGGAGCAAGACGATAAGTCGATTGCCCTAATTCCATCTGAAAAGGTGGCGCTTCTTGCTGCGGTTTCCGAGCATGTCGGAGCGGAATTGGAGTTGGCTCGCGGCGAAGGCATCCCAGAAGGCATGGCTGTTGTCTCTATTGACACCACCGCGATGAACGGTATTGATTTGAGCATCCCGCTGGATGCAGGAGCTTTCATTTCAGGCGCTCATTTCTTCAACGGCGGTTCCGGCGAGTTGATCTCTACGGGGCACTCGAACATGGCTGATGAACTTCTTGCTCGCGGTGTCATGACCCGCTCGGAGGATGAAGGCGTCTCGTTGAGAGTCGCAGACACGAAGCTGCTATCAGAACGCACTTTGGAAGATTTTGTCCGTGACACACACCTCGGATGGTCTTTCGTGGGTGGCTGGTCTGCCTCGTGTGGCATCCTTCTGGAAAACGGGTACATCGAACTCGTTGCGAAGGGCGCGGCTGAAAAAGCAACAGTCATCATGGCTATCTTTGACAGTATCGGTGTTCCGGCCCAGATCGAGATGCGTGAAGACGACTTGGTTATCAGTGCATATCTCCCCGGCAACTTCGTCCGCATGACCCAGAGTGGTGACGAAATGCGTGACCTTATCCGTCACGAGAAGCGCTATAACTCCAACGGTCAGCGGGTGCTTACTCTTACAGAGCTTCATGAAGCAACCGGCATTAGCCCGCTCCTGATTGAGCAGACTATTGAAGGAGAGAACATTCCCGTCAGCGGACGCTGGGAGAACCCCACGCTAGAGCGTGACGAGGACAACGGCTGGATGTTGGGACTTCACCCCGTTGAGTCTCTGTACGTGGCTACAACGGTCCTCCGTGCCCTCGCAAACTCCCTTGGAGCGAACGAGTCCGGCGATGACAGCATGATGGTCATGACCACGGATGAGATGCTCAATGGCATGGTCCATGGAGATGTCCGGTACAGCGTTCCTCACCACAGGATCAATGAAAGTGATCTAGCAGGGATCAGGACGCCGGTACCTCAGCATGAGTCTGCGATGGAACGCCGGTACGTGGAGTCGATTACTCCGATTGACCCGGTTCCGATGCTCTGTATCAGCGTGGATTCTCCTACTAAGACGTATCGCGCTGGTCACGGTCTGGTGCCGACTCACAACAGCGTTGTCATGTCGTCAATGATTCTGCAAATCCTCTTCAACAACGGTCCGACTGAAGCACGCTTCTGGATGGTGGAGCCGAAGAACGAAATGCAGATTTACCGCGACTGCGACCTCGTTGAGCGGTTCGTTGACTCGTGGACTCCGGACAACAACTTCATCGCCAACGCTGCTGATCTCATGGAGGATGCGGTCAAGGAGATGGACCGTCGCAACGAGATGTTTGTGAATCACCCAAAGTCCCCAAAGAACCTTGCCAAGGCTCGCGAGATTGCTATTCGCGAATCTGAGGACTCGGGTCAGCCGCTGGAACGCAACCCGCTTTACATGCCGTTCATGTTCATCATCCTTGAGGAATGCGCGTCTCTGTTCGCGGATTCCGCGTCCAAGGAAGAAAAAATGGAACAGACACGGCTTGTTGTTGCGACTGCTGAAATCGCCCGTAAATCCCGTTCTGCCGGTATCTATTTGATCTGCGCTACCCAGTACCCGACCAACGCGTCGATCCCTTCTGTTATTCGCAACCAGATGCGTCGCATCGGCATGCGGTGCCAGAATGACCTCGCATCCCGCGTTGTCATCGAGGAGAACGGTCTGGAGCAGGTCCGTGTGAAGGGCGCTGGTAAGATCAAGTCCGGCGACAGTTACCGCAACTTCCGTGGGTACTGGGTTCGTGATGATGACCCTGACAAGCCCGGTGCGGTGAATGACATTTTTGATGTCATTGGTAAGATTCCGAAGAACAACGGCGCGACGAACCCGACCGGCGCGACTATGGGCGGACCAGCTCATCAGCGCGTCGTAGTTCCGAACATCGCTGCTACGGTATTCAACCGATTCGACAAGTCACAGGCCGGAAGGAAGCTCAGCCTAGACGTTGACAGCGGGAAGTCTACTCCGGATATTGAAGATTCCGATGTTCCGACACGGGATTCACCGGTACCAGTCTAGAAAATATCAGCCTTAACTTCAACTATCATGTCAGCTATGTTGTCAATATAACCAACATGGCATATAGTGGACTCAAACAACAAGCAACAACGGAACGCACAAGAATAGAAGGCGATATGAAGGTCGCAGTAATATCCGACCCTCACCTTGTTAAAAAGGGTGGCGGATGGGACACAAAGGCTGGCGTCTGGACTAACTGGTCCGAAGCCGAAAAACAATTGGCTGAGATCATCACTAGGTGCAACGATGCCGGTGTGGAGCTTGTCATTATTGCTGGGGATATGTTCGATAACGGACACCCCGAAGCAGAAGGCGTTGCCCGTGTCCTAGACTTGTTCCGTCTAGCAAAGTTTGATGCAGTTGTCATTAATGGCAATCACGATCAGTCGGGCGTCGTCGCTGAGCACCGAACTCCAATTGATGCCTACATGGCTGGACAGAAGTGGTGCTACCACGCTGTCTCCAAGCCTGAGGTAGTTGAGTACAAGGGGCTGAGCCTCGCTCTGATGCCGTGGCTCAAAGTTGCTGGTGCTTCCCAGCAGGAAGTCGCTAACCGCTCGCTTGAAGATGAAATCGACAAACTTGCTCAGCAGGTCGCTGGCAAGACCAGCATCTTCTCTGGTCACATGGTTGTCAACGAAGCTGGTTTTGATTCCGGCAAACGCGGCAGCGAGCTGGAAATGACCAACTCGATTCTTGAAGCATCCGTACCTATGTCGGTTCTGGACGCGGGACCGTGGGTCACTGCTCGCCTCGGCCACATCCACAAGCGTCAGGATTTGACCCCGAAGGTAAGCTACGAAGGCTCCATCTACAAGGTCTCCTTCGGTGAGCACAATGATGCCAAAGGATTCAGTATTCTGGACATCAACGATGACGGAACCTACACCTCGAAATTCGAGCGTCTAGATGTGCGAGAGTATATCAAGGTAGATGCTTCTGACAACAAGGAATACCGCAGCCTGTTGGCTCGTCCCGGAGATATCGTACGCTTCACTTTGGAAGCGGAGGGTGAACCGAGCGATTATGCCAAGCGGGTCAAAGAACTTGAGGCGAAGGGCGTGATCGTTCAGACGCGCCGCAAGCCCAAGGAACGGGAAATCCGGTTGAGCAGGGTAAAGGGACTCGGAGTGGACATCGCTCCGCGTACCGCAATTGAAATGTTTATGAACAAGCAGGGCGTCGAAGAGGTGCGCAAAGAGCGCATTCTTGCCGTGTACGCCGATCTGATGGAGTGAGTACATGGCAAGCTTAATAGACAGTGAGACGGTAGACGCTATTCTCAAAGCGTTGGCTGATCCCACACGACGCAAGATAGTTGGTTTGGTGCTGAAAGGCGGTGCTCAAGTCAATGATCTTGTCGCTGAGTGCAAGATGCCACAACCCACTATTTCCAAACACCTGAAGATTCTCAAGGATGCTGGGCTTCTGAACAGCGAGAAGGACGGCGTGCGGCGCATCTACCGCATGGCTCCCTTCTCCGTCGAAACCAAGGAACTCCTGAGCTGGCTAGAAACGGTAAAGAAAAATGAGCGTTAGCGCAGTAGTCGAGGAACAGCAGGCGATCCTCTACGACAAGCTGATCTTCGGTATTACCATTGACCGAGTAGAAGAAGTCGAAGTCGATGAGATCATCGATGACATCTATGGTCAGTTGGAAGACGATGGCTTCACCGAAGATGAATGGGAAATGATCGTCTGGTACCGAGGCGAAACTTGTTTCATAGCGATGTTCGCTCCTCTGCTCGTTCGGGCTTCCCTTCTCAAAGTGGATGGGGTCACCTCTATTCGTCCGCTCTCTCACACCGTCAAGTCCCTCATGGATAACAGGAACACATGGTTCCTACCGCTCCAAAAACGGAATGATCCCTTGACGATCTCGGAGCGTGCAGCGGAGACGCTCACGGGCTGGCAGGAAGCGCAGTACGCTACATGCGGTGGAAGCGAATTCGTGGTAGACGACGGCGCTGACATCGAAGCCGCTCGCTCATCGGAGGTTTCAGACACCCCGCTGCCACGCCGCAAGAAGAAGACCGAAGTGAAGGTTCAGAGCGCCAGCGAATTGATGGCTATTCTCAACCTTGCTGACGCCACGGACACCGAAGGCAAGAAGTTCGTCTTTACCGACGATGACGATGAGTAAGATTTGCAGAATGTAGAAAGGGGCCGTGATCGAGATGATCACGGCCCCTTTCTACATTATTTTGGACTTAGGCGTTCTGGTACTTGATGATGAATTCCTTCATGATGTGCCGGTTGCGCGGGTGACGGAGCCGATCATAGAGTTCCCTCTCCTTGCGCTCCGCAACCTTATATGGAATTTTCAAGAATCTTGCTACCTCCGGGTAATCCCGTGGGACACCGTTATCGACGCCGAGGAAGATCATCATGGTCTTCACATCATCTTCATCCATGATGAGCGCCAGTGCAGACTCCAGAACACCGTTGAAATGGTCGTAGTCGATCAGTGTCTGAACAGTTTCTGATATTTCGTCCTCAAGTGGGTGCAGGAACTCCGAATCGTGAATGTTGGCTGTTCCAGCCATGGAAGGGAGGAACCTGTAGATGCTGTCCAGACTCACACCTGACGCTTCTTCGACCTCATCGGTGGACGGGGCATGGCCGTTGTTGGCTTCCAATGTCTCCCGAGTGTTCAAGTAGTTCCACGTTGAAGTGATGATGTCAACGTTGCCGCTCATGATGGTGGAAGCCTGAGAAACATATGCATTCATTCTCTTCAGCATGTGGCGACCGGCGTAGCTTGCGAACCTAAGTCCGGGTCGTCCAAGAGCGCTGCCCTTGCCATCTTTCAAGGTATGCAGGGGAATTCCGTTTTCATCCCGAGCGCCGTGAGCGTCAAAATTCCAAGTGCAAACGATCATAGCCATGCTGGCAGTCTGGAACAGATCATCAACATCAAGTGAATGACGGCGGAACGTTCGGTTATAGACGGAGTGGGCGAGCGACCAAGCGTAGGGCGTGTAGGCTTCTACCAGCCTGTTAGCGGCGGCTTGACCGGCGAACCAGATGACGCGCTCAGCGGCGTCCCTAGGCTGCTCCTTGCCTACCGGCTGACCTTCAGCGCGCAGTTGATCACGGAGCACCTTACGAGCATAGAGCTTGTTTGATACTGCCAGTTCCTCTTCGTAAGAGATGCTTGACGTAGTGCGCACGAGTGAGCCGTTTCCTAGGAGTGATGAAGTTACTGTCTATTCTATTGTTATTTACGCGGCTTGTTTTTAATGGGCCGCAAAATCTGCTCATCACATTCCATGCTATTATTGACAATAATAGCGACAACGAACACTGAGTAGAGAAGAAAGGCCGGTTGGAATGAGCACCATCGCATCGGTTTTGGGGATTGACCCCTCGCTGACAGCGACCGGCTTGGCTCTGCCAGACGGCAGCACTAAGACGATCAAGTACACGCCACGGTCTTTGACAGGCGATATTCGGTTGAAGTTCATCTACGAAGAAATCCTTGCCGAGATTCAAAATCACTCCGTGACCCACGCGATCATTGAGGACTTGCCCGCTCACGCCAAGTCAGCCGGACTCACCGGCAAGGCTCAGGGAGTAGTACGGCTCGCCTGCCTGATGGCTAACGTACCGTATGTCACAGTTGTCCCCTCCAGCGTCAAAAAGTTTGCCACCGGCAAGGGAACAGCAGACAAGCCCGACATGCGAATGGAGTTGTACAAACGCACTGGAGTGGATCAGAAGGATGATAACCAAGTTGATGCATTCTGGATGCGTGAGATGGTCCTGAATTACTTTGGGTTGGGTTCCATCGACCTACCCAAAGCAAACTTGGAGGGACTAGCCAAAGTCCAGTGGACTGAAGAGTTCGTACAAAACAGGGCTTCATAATCTGGATAAGATTATTCCTGTCGCCAAAGATCACAATATGCAAGGAGAGCAGAAAATTATGAGCGATTCGTTTGAAGGTTCCCAGTCGGAACATGAGGGAGCCGAGTCGAGCGTTGACACGCTGAACGACGGCGAATGGAGCGAAGCTGATCTCGAACAGCAGCTTGCTGAAGAAGCTGCCGCTGACGAAGCAGCAGACCTCATGGAAGATGACGAGGACGACGAGGACGCGGAGGATGAATCAGAACAGCAGAAGGGTTCTGGTGCAAAGTCTGCTCGTGTAGCCAAGAACGCTGCTCGCCCGAAGGCTGCTGCACAGTTCGGCTGGTCTGACGTGGAGTCGATTCTGAACTTCGTCACCAAGTTCAACGCCGGTACCGAGAAGGAGCGCACTACGTTGAAGGCGATCTTCGGTGTCCCCGCCAAGGCTGACGCCTTCGGGACCGCACAAGCGCTGCATGCTGGTTCCGCGCACCTAGCCGTCTACAAGGATGTTTCTGCTTTCATCGACACGATCATCAAGGGCAAGTTTGATCTGACTGCCGTATTCGGCCTGATCTCTGACTTGAGCAAGCGCGAAGATGATTATGTCCGCGACTTCTTCCGCTCGGTGAACGCTTTCCTCCCCGATGAAGTCCGTTACCGCAAGAACGCCCCGCTTCCGACGCTTCTTGAGCCGCTGATCGTCAACTCGCAGAAGTCGATCACTGAAGCTGATCGTAAGACGATCAAGTGGATTGATGAAGTCCTGAGTGTCTGGCCTAAGTAAATCTTGACGCAATAGCAATGGAGCGCGTAGTCCACATAACCGACTTCACTGGACTACGCGCTCCATTTCGCACTACACCCTAATTCCCAACAGGAGTACTGATCGTAAATGGCAACAACCGCAAAGCGTGGCATCGCAGAAGATAAGGAGCGAGCCGAAGCAACGACCCCCACACAAAAATGGTGGACGGGAGTGCTCCTATGGGTCGGGGTCGCACTCGTTACCGGGTTCTTGTACAGACTGACCGCTCCGGTTTTTGGTGATCAGGAATTGGATCGCTGGTCGTTGCTCAGGTTGGCTGCGACTCTCATCGTGAACGTTGCAGCCATGTACGGAATTTCCTATTACGCTGCACGGCAGACTCTAGCTCGCAGGGGTTTGCGTGAGATTTGGAAATCTGAACGAAACCGCGACGCGCTGAACCGCTTTGGCTTGCCTATGCTACTAAGCGTGGGTGGGCTGACCATTCTCGTTGTCACTCAGTCAGTCACAGAGAGTCTCTTTCAGGGATTGCTCGTTGCAAGTACACTCTTTTCTGTATACCGAGCGCTCACGACGGCATATACAGCCCACTACTTCGATTATGTGGCCTCACCGCTTGATACCCGAGAGAGGGAAACAGACCGGATAATCAAGAGCAAGAAACGGCTCGCATGGGAACGGACTGCGGTCATCATTGGTCTCTCTTACCCGCGTGAACGTCTTGTTTTCCCTGCTTTGCAGACCGCTATCGTTGTTTTCGCACCGCAGCTTGTGTTGTATTTTGTCTGGTTAGCGACGGGACTCCCGTTCACCGAAATGACTTCCAATTATTGGCTCGGTGTCATCGCTCCAGCGCTTCCTGTATTGTCTGTTGTCATTTGGGGTATATGGCACCTGTACGGGGGCTTGGGAAGAATCCTTAGGATCACTGCTGGTCGCCCGATGAGAGGCTTTGGTTGGCAGCATCCTGAACTGCTAACCAAGCTTAAATAAGCCTCACTGGACAAATTTTTATCCCCTGTCTCCATTCGTTTTAGCGGACGAATTGGCGGCAGGGGATTTTTGTGTAATTATAGCCCGTAGGTATCTAATAAGACTTATGCTCCGAGCGGCATGCAATGCTCTAAAAATAGTCGCCACGCATATGTCAACAGGGTGGACAAAAACTCTTCCTTGCTATACGATGCTTAGAAGTAAAAACATATACCCGTAGAGGAATGACTCCTCTGCGGTACCGCTCAAAAAGGTCTCCGGAGTACCAATGAATAAGAACGCTCTTGCTCTACTTGACAGCGAGGAAGAACTCTTCCCCGTCCTCGGTCAGTTTGATATCCCAGTCACTCTCCGCCAATATGACGTGGAAGTAAGCGACAATGAAATCAGAAAACTTGGTGAGGATACTTTCCTTAGGTGGCTGCACTACCACTTGAAGAACCGCTCTGTTCCAGTACGCAAGTCAGCCGTTCCGACAGCCTGCGAAGAACCGGAAAAAATTGTTGAGTATGACACCGGGCGAACAGTTGAAACCACGTTCCACCCGGATTATCCGGTCGCAACCGACTATCTTCACGGCGAGAATGACATGGCATTCGCTGTTGACGACCACACCGCAAAAATCCAGACGCTGCTTTCTCAGAAAGCGTGTGGCAGTTGCGCGCTTTCAAAGATTTGCCTTGACGTGTCCATCATTCAGGCACCGGCAGACGGGGTGTTCGGAGTATGGGGCGGGCACCATGAGAAGACCCGTAGGCTCATCCTCAACCGCTTCAACAAGCTTCGCCGCGCATACTCTTCCACGAAGACGAATGACATGTCGGAAGAAGACCGTAGGGCTTACCGTGAACTCGCTGCCAACATGACATTCAATGGCTGATGCGGATGCTCAAATGCCACTGCTCGAATGGCTGAAAACGAATACTGACTTCACATCTCTAGATGAACTCTCTCTAGCTTCAGGCGTTGATCTCCCCTCTCTCCATAAGTTCAACGCTGGGGAAGCGATACCGAGCATACATCATGTCAAAGCGCTCCGACGAGTCTTTCCAAGAATGCCCCTTGAAGTATTGAAAACTCACAAGGTGACTTCTCCGGAGCATGTCTCAACCCGGCGTGGCACTTTGCCCGAAGGAACTGAGCTGCATACAGGGAAAGTCCGCGACCTCATGGTCGGGGACTACATCCCTTACGTGCTTCCCAAAGGGCATGAATCAATGTTTGGCAGCCATTGGGTGCAGGTGCGGTCAACAACCAAGCAGAACATTCTTCACCGGATCGATCTCGGTGGTGTCGAACGTCCGCTCCAATCCGATATGTCAATAAGGTTTGCAAGAAAAGCCGATTAAGTGTAGTCTTTTCAGGAATAGTAAGCTGCACTGAAATAGATAACAAAGGCTAAAGATGACCAACACCGCACTAGCTTCTGCCGTGGCAGAAACCGGCGAAACCGCTAAGCTACCAACTGATGCCATTGAGCTTCTGACGGCTGTTCTGGAGCATCGTGGATGGGACAAGCGCGAAGGCCAGCTCAAGATGGTAGAAGCGATTGCGGAAGCCTTCAAGACTGACGACTTCTCACCCATCGATGTTGCTATCAACGCTCCAGTAGGAACCGGTAAGACTCTCGGCTACATCATCGCTTCCATCGCTCATGGTGGACGCGTGGTAGTCGCAACGTCTACGAAATCGCTGCAAGAACAAATCATTGCCGAAGAACTCCCAAAGCTTCGTGAAGACCTCAACGCCATCTATGGGTATCACCTCACTTATGGAGTGCTCAAAGGTCAAGGAAACTACGCGTGTCTGGATAAGATTCGCGAAGCACTAGCCAAGCTTGACGGCGTGTCAAAGAACGATGAGATTTTCGACTTGGACGTTCCGGACAACCGCGATATCTCCGTAATGCGCGAAATTCTCCGCCGAGCCGAGGAAGCGCTCTCTGACGGCGACGTGCTCCGGTACGACTCTGAGCATCTCATCGGACGGATGACCCCTGACGGGCAGAAGAAGTTCAGTGCCACTAAAGGCTGCACTCACAAGAGCAAGAAATGGTGGACTGTCAGCGAAGATTCCGGTGACATCACCGTGAACTACTCGCTGGGTACCCAGTACCGTGATCATTCCCCGCATGAGTTGGTAGCAGCGCTCGCGCACGATGAAACCTGCGCTTATCGTGCTGCGTACGCCAACTGCGTCATGTCTGACGTTGTAGTGCTGAACTCTTCGCTTCTGGTTTCTGAAATCCAGCGTGATGCAACCAGTGAACATGCTGACATTCTTGCTGGAGCTTCCGTCGTCGTTGTTGACGAAGCCCATCACTTGTCCCGCATTCTGGCAGAGTCCTACTCGTCAACGACTGACTTTGAAAAGATGTTCAAGGCATTCGATGAAGCCACTCCGAAGATCGGAAAGCGGTACGGCGAGGATGCCCGCGCCATGATGCAGGCTATCCGGAACGATCTGGCTGATCTGGAGAACGAACTCATCGACATCGATGACAGCGACATGGGAGTGAAAGCCCACCGGCTAGCCATCGGTAAGGCGTCCAACGCGTGGCGGGAGAAGGCTGTCCCGATTCTTGCCGCCCTAAAAGTCAAGGCTGCCTCGGAAAAGAGCAGCGAAGCCGTCAACTTGGAAGGCGTTCCGAAGCCGCTGGCTGAACTGTTGCGTCCCATCGACGGCGACGAAGACTCTGCCGTGGCTCAAGTAGGCATCCTCAAAGGCGTCATGCAGGTCAACGACAAGGAGGAATTCGTCAACGAGGTTACGATCCTCGGACGTGAGACTCCATCCGCTCCGGCGCTGGTGGTGCGTCAGGTTCCTGTAGACGTGACAAGGTTCCGCTATGACATCAGCCGACGTAGCACTGCCGAAAGCCTTCTGAACGAAAGCACTGGACCTGCTGCCATTGTGCTCTCCTCGGGAACCATCACGAAACTCACGCCGATGATGGTCGGCATGAAGCCCAAATCGTTCATTGACGTAGAATCGCCGTTCGATAGCCGTAAGGCACGGCTCTATATCCCGGCAACAATTCCGGAACCGGGTGCTCCAGCATGGGCAGTTGATGCGTGGAAGGAAATGCGTCAAGCCATCGAGGCAGTGGATGGTCGGGCCATGATCCTGACGACCTCTAAGCAGAAGACGATTGAATTCGCTGAATTCGCGAAGCGTGACCTGCGTGGACGTAACATCATCACTCAGTACGATGGCGCGAAGCGTGACGTTGTAGCGAAATTTGCCGCTGACGAACATTCTGTCATCGTGGGTACGATCTCCCTGTGGGAAGGCGTGGACGTTCCCGGTACGTCGTTGTCTCTGGTGATCATGGACAAGATGCCGTTCCCGATGCAGAACGACGCCGTGTTCAATGCTCGCCGCAAGTGGATTGAGAAGCACAAGGGCAACCCGTTCATGGAAGTTGACGTGGACCACGCCTCGGTTATGCTCGCTCAGGGTGCAGGTCGTCTGATCCGTTCCACCGGAGACATCGGCGCTGTCATGATCATGGACCGCCGCATTCTCACCAAGCGATACGGTGCAGCAGCTATCTCACTCATCCCGAACGACTGGATGATGACGAGCGACAAGGTTGCTTTCGCGGATTGGCTGAAATGGGTAAACCCGGAGACCCGTGAAGGGGGCATGCCTAAGACTGACCCCCGCATCTGGCGTCCCGTCAAGGAACCGAGGAAGACCAACAGGAAGAAGATCGCTCATGATTGACACACGCGAAAGCGCTTTAGTGATGCCTCTTGTTCTGAGCAAGTCCGGTAGCCATCAGGAGGCAATCTCCGCAGTCGCATTAGCAGCTTTGGAAGCCTACCGGTCGTCTTCGGAGGACAATGCTATCTGGGATAAGTGGCTGAATGAAGGGGACGGCGGCAAGACTGTGCGCCGTGCCAATGACAAGGACTTCGCCAAGGCTGCAAGCCGGACTGATGTCCTAGCCAGCACGAAAGTAGGTGAAGCGAAGGCGTTGGCGTTCACTCCGGTTCCCTACACTGAGATGGATAGTGCCATCCGGAGGCTTCAAGTCGGGGGTACCGAATTTGAACGCAGGGAGCGCTTCCACGACCCTGACGCGCTGACCATCGTCTTGAATGCCGATCTTGGGATGTCCACCGGCAAGTCAGCGGCACAGGCAGCACACGCTTTGCTGGCATGGTGGGACTTGGCTTCGCCGCGCGACCGTGATGATTGGGTAGAAGGTGGTCATAGGGTCAATGTCGTTGAAGTTGCTTCGTCCATCTTCCAACGACTTTCGTTGTCTCTTACCCCCGATGCAATCATCCACGACGCAGGTCACACAGAGATTGAAAGCGGTTCCATGACAGCATTTGTAGCTGACGCCAGCTCCCTGTAAAGGTGGGAGACAATATCGCCTAGAATTAGGAGGCGTAAGAATTTATACATAGAAGGGCAGTTATGTCATCTCCAACAACAGAGGTTGTCGAATTTACGGGAGAATTCCGATCCTCCTTCAAGCAGTTCGGCCTCTACGACAACTACCGTATGTTGCCGGATGCCATCGACGGCTTGCAGCCTGTCCACAGGCGAATCCTGTGGGGCATGTACCAGATGGGTTCACGTCCTGACCGCAAGAGAGTCAAATCTGCACGTGCTGACGGTGAAGTAACCGGTAAGTACCACCCCCACGGCTCTGTATACGGGACCATCGTCGGTCTGACGCAGCCCTTTAATAAGCTGCTGCCACTCGTTGACGGTCAGGGTAACTTCGGTTCGCTTTCCTTCGGCCCTGCTGCTGCCCGTTACACTGAGTGCCGTCTCGCTCCGTCAGCAATGGCGCTGTTGGGAACCGCAGACTTCATCGGTGCTTCGGAGATCGCTGAAAACGGTGTTGACCTCAACCCTAACTACAGCGGTGAATTCGATGAACCCAATGTGCTGCCAGCTCTCTGGCCTAACTTCCTCGTCAACCCCAACATGGGTATCGGTACAGGTATCGCAGCAAAGACCGCTGCACATAACCTCAGCGAGGTCATGGAACTAGCGATCCGCATGGTTGACAACCCGAATCCCCGGTTGAACACCGTGCTGGAAATCCTTCCCGGTCCTGACATGCCATGTGACGCTGATATCTTCGACAATAACGGTGGTATCGCCTCCTACATCACAACGGGCAAGGGCGCATTCACGATGCGTGCTCAGTACTCCATTGAAGAATATGGGGACGGGACCGCAGTGAAGAGGGGGCGCGGGAAGGCTGCGGCGGCATCTGTCAGTGAAGCTAAGGGTAAGCGTATCGTTTTCACGGGATTGCCGTACCTCGTTGACCCTGACAAGGTAATGGAATCCATTGCTTCCCTCGTCGCCAACGAGTTGCTTCCCCGCAACGTTGAAGTCATCAACGCCACGTCATCGAAGGGCCTCCGCATCATCGTTGACGTGAAGGAGAATGACCCTGAAGATATTGTTCAACGTCTTCTTTTCCACGTCCGGTCAGGAAGCGTCGGTCTGCTTCAGCAGGACTACACCGTTAACATGAACGCTTGGCTGAATGGCTCCATTCAGCAGGTCAGCGTTCTGGACGCCCTTCGTGCGTGGATCGGCCACCGCCGCCACGTCGTCAAGCGTCGCTCCCGGTACCGTCTCAACAAGGCACAGGAGCGTCTTGAGCTGGTCATCGGTTTCCTCAAAGCTGTTCCCATCGCCAAAGAAATCGTTGATGTTGTCACGAAGTCCAAGGACCGCGCTACCGCAGCCGAAGCCATGATGAAAAAGTGGGGATTCACCCTCAATCAGGCACAGGCTGTGCTCTCCCTGACCATCGGACAGATCACGAAGCTGGGCGTGGAAAAATATCAGGAAGAGAAAGTCGAACTGGAAGCCATCATCGATGAGTGCAACAACCTGTTGCACAACCCGAAAGAGCTTGACCTTCGCCTGAAGAAGGAAATGCGTGAATCGAAGAAGGCGTTCGCTGCTCCTCGTCGCTGCACACTCCGTCTCAGTGAGTCTTCTGCTATCGAAAAGCCGAAGGCACCGGCAATCGAGCGCGTTCCGGTCAACGGGTTCTTCGTTCGTACCGGAAGCAACTGGGTGCGCTGGGCGGAACGCAGCAGTATCAGCAACGTCGTTGGCAATGACTACGTGGTCCAGCTCTCGAAGATCACCGATCTCGACTTTGTAGAAGGCGTCAGCAACCTTGGCAACCACCACCGCGTGGCTGCCAGTTCCCTGCCTAAGAAGATGACTAAGGTCGATGCTTTGTTCTCCATGGAGCCGGGAGAGAAGATCGTCTTCTCCAACTCTGACGCCGCTGTAGGCAAGGGCGGGAACGACATTGTGATGATCACCGCCAAGGGCATGATCAAGCGCATCGAGAACTCGGTCTACATGGCGCACCGTGTCAACAGGGTGAACTCCTTGATCACGTTGGATGAGGGGGACTCGGTAAAACAGGTTTTCCTGCTCCCGGAGGGTGCTGTCATTGGTGCGATTACCTCCAACGGTCGAATGATCAAAGTCTCCAGCGAGACAATCCTCGCTAAGGGGAAGAAGGCTCGCGGCATTCCACTGATCAAGTTCACTTCTGACACTGATTCCATCGTCTGGGCCGGACCGGTAACCGATAACGACAAGGTTATCTACTGGACGGACAAGCAGGGAGCTGGCTCCTTTGCAGCGTCCTCATTGGAAATCTTGAACAGGAATGTTCGCGGTGATCTGATCACTAAGAGCAAGGGGCCTCTGGTTGGTGCAGTAGTCGGCAGTGGCGAAACTCTGAAGTGGTTCGACGGATTGTCCGATGAGCCTGAATCTATCGGCTACGGTGATATCAGGACTTCGCTCATCAGCGCTGATCGCCAGTTGACGCAGCTACCGAAGTCGATCAAAACTGCAAACGCTGTCTGGTTGGATGCCTAGTAATAGTCTCTGATGAATGAGCAAAAGAGGGAGAAGAAAAGTCTTCTCCCTCTTTTGCTCATCTCGCTAATCTCTTTCTAAGAGATGTCACTAGCCGGTTGTTGACGATGCATGCCGGAGGCATTGTTTACAATGAACGCATGGAGGTTTTAGCCCCTCCGGTATAGAAAGGTCTTGGTGCCACACCATGAGTCCTGTAGCTGCCCCCAAATGCCAGCACGAGGGATGTCAGAACCCTACATGGTATGGTCTCTGTCATCACCACCAGTCAGGCTCCTCCAGCCAGCAAGGCGAGTCACCGCTGGCTAGCACTTCGCCACCTGTACCTTCCCTGAAATTTCTTCACTATGCAAATGTCTCTGATCTTTGGTCTGACTTGCTCGGCGCTTTTCCGGACGCTGGCGATGTCGTCCAACCTAAAACCATCCGTCAGGAAGCTCTCGACACGCTTTCCGCTGCTGTTGACAATGA
>Ga0075017_100000453_pt1 | contig 22756 bp, 20 predicted proteins | sample AleBraG_ABR_2012_FD_71475 | JGI IMG/M metagenome (GOLD analysis project Ga0075017, IMG submission 71475) | Freshwater sediment microbial communities in response to fracking from Pennsylvania, USA - Alex Branch Run_MetaG_ABR_2012 | ecosystem: Environmental > Aquatic > Freshwater > Creek >... | reverse complement strand
ATCAAGATCTGGGGGCCCGGGCATCCGGGCCGCAGGCCGGCCGGAGACCTGCGCCGCTACTACGAGCCGACCGTCGAAGCCTTCGCCGATGCGGGCGTGGCCGTCGAGATCTCGACGGCCGGCCTGCGCAAGCCGGTCGCGGAGATCTACCCGGCCCGGGCCTTCCTCGAGCTGTGCCTTCAGGCCGGCGTGCCGCTGGCCCTCTCGAGTGACGCCCACCGACCCGAGGACGTCGGCGCCGGCTACGACGAGGCCCTCGCGCTGCTCGGCGAGCTGGGCGTCGATCAGATCGCCGTCTTCGAGGGCCGGCGGCGGCGCATGGAGCCGATCGGGTGACCCGCGCGGGGATCGGCTTCGACTCCCACCGCCTGGCGGCGGGGCGGCGCCTGGTGATCGGCGGCGTGGAGATCCCCCACGAGCTCGGCCTCGAGGGCCACTCCGACGCCGACGTGCTGACCCACGCGGTGATCGACGCCATGCTGGGGGCCGCCGGCCTGGGGGACATCGGCGAGCACTACCCCGACGATCAGGAGCGGTGGCGCGACGCCGACTCGGTCGGCCTGCTCGAACTGGCCCTCGAGTCCGTCCTCGAGCGGGGCTTCAGGCTCGTCAACGTCGACTGCACCCTGCTCATGGAGTCCCCGAAGCTGGCGCCCCACAGGACGGCCATCCGGGGCCGGCTGGCCGACGCCCTGGGCGTCGAGGCCGAGCGGGTCAACGTCAAGGCCTCGACCGGCGAGCGGATCGGCTTCGTGGGGCGCGGCGAGGGCGTCGCGGCGCTGGCGATCGTGACGCTCACCGAGCCCGGCTGAGTCAGGCGATGCGCCGGATCCTCCTGCACGACACCCAGAGCGGGGAGCTGCGCGAGCTCCGCCCCCGCGAGCCCGGGCGGGTGGGGATCTACGCCTGCGGGCCGACCGTCTACAGCCGCATCCACATCGGCAACGCCCGGCCCTTCGTCGTCTTCAGCCTGCTGCGGCGCTTCCTGGCCCACGAGGGCTACGAGGTCAGCCTGGTGATCAACGTGACCGACGTCAACGACAAGATCTACGATGCCGCCCGCGCTCAGGGCCGCTCGAGCGTCGAGCTGGCCGAGCAGATGACGGCCCTCTACAGGGACGACACGCAGCGACTGGGCCTCGGCCGCCCGGACCACGAGCCGCTGGCCTCCGAGACGATCGGCCCGATCATCGACTACATCCAGACGCTGATCGACGGCGGCCATGCCTACGCGGTGGACGGCGATGTCTACTTCCGCGTCCGCTCCGACGAGGGCTACGGGCGCCTCTCGCACCGCCGGCTCGAGAACATGGACCAGGGCGAGGGCGTCGAGGGCAGCGGGCGCAAGGACGACCCGCTGGACTTCGCGCTGTGGAAGGCCCGCAAGGAGGGCGAGGACAGCTTCTGGGAGGCCCCCTGGGGCGAGGGCCGCCCCGGCTGGCACATCGAGTGCTCGGCGATGGCCGAGCAGCTGCTCGGTGTCGGCTTTGAGATCCACGGCGGCGGCTCGGACCTCGTCTTCCCCCACCACGAGAACGAGGCCGCCCAGACACGGGCCGCCCGCGGCGCCGAGCTGGCCTCGATCTGGATGCACAACGGCATGATCCAGTTCACCGGCGAGAAGATGGCCAAGTCGGTCGGCAACATCGCCCCGCTGCACGAGGTCATCGACGCATACGGGGCCGAGGCCGTCGTGATGTACATCGCCTCCGGCCACTACCGTCAGCCGCTGGCCTTCTCCGAGCAGGAGCTGCTCGACGCCGGCCGCCGGGTGGGGCGGATCCGTGACGCCCTGCGGCGCCTCGAGGAGGGCGTTTCCAGCCCGCCCGAGATGGCCCCGCTGCGGGAGGCCTTCTTCACCGCCCTGGCCAGGGATTTCAACACCCCCGCCGCCCTGGCCTCGCTGTTCGAGTGGGTTCGCGAGGCCAACCGCCGCGCCGGCGGCGTGGGGGACGGCGACCTGCGCGAGATGCTCGAGGTGCTCGGCCTCGGTTCGCTCAGCGCCCTGGGGTCCGGCGGCGAGTCCGCGGGCGGCGATCGGGAGGCGGCCGGCCTGCTCGAGCAGCGCGAGCGGGCCCGGGCCGAGCGGGACTTCGAGACGGCCGACCGGATCCGCGAGGAGCTGCGCGTCCTCGGCTGGGAGATCCGCGACGGCCCGGCCGGCCCCGAGCTGGTCCCCGTCGCGGCGCGGTGATCATCTACGGGCGAAACCCCGTCCGCGAGGCCCTGCGCGGCCGGCGGGCCCACGGCGTGAGCACCGTCTGGGCGGCTGGCGGGGCGGCCCGCGAGCCGTGGCTCGAGGGGGTTCGGGTATCCCGAGCCGGGGCCGCGGAGATCGAGGCCCGCTGCGGCTCGGAGGCACACCAGGGGATCTGCGCCGAGGCAGGCTCCTACCCCTACGTGGGCGCCGGCGAACTGCTGGCGCTCCAGAGCCCGCTGCTGGTGGTCCTCGACCAGGTCCAGGACCCCCAGAACCTCGGCTCGATCTGCCGCACCGCCGAGTGCGCCGGGGTCGCCGGGGTCGTGATCGCCGAACGCCGGGCCGCGGAGGTCACGCCGTCGGTCTGCAAGGCCTCGGCGGGCGCCGTCGAGCACCTGCGGATCGCCCGGGTTCGCAACATCGCCGACTTCCTGATCGAGGCGCGCCAGGCCGGCTGCTGGTCCTACGGGGCCAGCGCCGAGGCGCAGGGCGCCCGGCGCCCCGTGCCCTACGACGCCCCCGACTACGGCGGCGCCGGGACGATCCTCGTCCTCGGCAGCGAGGGCGCCGGCCTCAGGCCCAGGGTGGCCGGCGCCTGCGACGAGCTGATCGCCCTGCCGCTGCTCGGCAGGGTCGGATCGCTGGGGGTCGCCGCGGCGGCCTCGGCGCTGCTGTACGAGATCTTGCAGAAAAGGCTTGACAGGGCTTCATAACTGTGTCAGGCTGCCGCCCATAACGCTGAACCTAAGGTTGAGAAACCTTGGGAATTGAATAGCTTTGGCGCCAGGGGAGGAGTGCGCCACTGAGCACAGTCGAGGCTGCGCCCTAAGGGCGTGGGTCTCGAAGAAAGGACTTGCTCGTGGCCCGATTCTCCCAGAACCCTAACTCTGAATCTAAGGTTGAGGATATCTTCCTCATAGCCTTGGCAAAGCAGGGCGACCGCAACGCATATGACCGTCTGGTGCGGCGCTATCACGGCTTCGTACGCCTCAAGGCCTCTTCGTACTTCCTCGCCGGGGGCGACTCCGACGATCTCATCCAGGAGGGCCTGGTCGGCCTCTACAAGGCGATCCGCGACTTCCGCACCGATCGCGAGTCGAGCTTCCGCAACTTCGCCGAGCTCTGCATCACCCGCCAGATCATCACGGCCGTCAAGACGGCCACGCGCAACAAGCACACGCCGCTGAACCAGTACGTCTCGTTCTCCTCGACCCCCGCCGGGGCCGGCGAAGACGTGCCGACCCTCGACCAGATGCTCCCCGGGCCGACGGTTCACGACCCGGTCAACCAGGTCATCTCATCCGAGGAGCTCCGTTCGCTCGTCGGCTGCCTCTCGACGGCTCTGTCGGAGCTCGAGAGCCGGGTCCTGTCGCTGTATCTCGACGGCTACTCCTACGAGCAGGTCGGCGAGCGCCTCAGCTGCGACACCAAGACGGTCGACAACGCCCTGCAGCGCGTCAAGCGCAAGGTCGGCGCCCACCTCGACTCGCGCGCCATCGCCGCCTAGGGGGAGTTCTCGAAGGGGAGGAGCCGGGTCCGCCGCGTTCAGGCGGCCCGGCAGGTCCCGCCACACGGGCGCCCCGCGTCGGCAAGCCCTGCCCGCCCCTCCAGGCGCGGGCGGTGCCCTCTCTCGCCGGCGCCGTATCATCCCGGGGGCGGGCGCAGCGGGAGAGCGGTTCTCGCGGCGCCGCTGGGGGAACTATTCACCGGCGATCGGGGGCAAGATGCCAGGGGGCGGCTGGAGGACGGGGCGGGTGCTGATCGCCGCGGCGCTGATCGGCACGGTGAGCGCGGTGGTGGGGCCGGGTGCCGAGGCGGCGAAGCCGGGCGTCGCGGACAAGTTCACCGGCACCGAAATGGCCGAAGCCCGCCTTGCCGCCACGGGCGCCCAGCGGTTCACGTTCGGGCCGTTCACCGTCGCCTGCGAACAGGCCAAGTCGGTCAAGAGCGGCGCAGCGCAGTCATGGCCGTCGGTGAGCCTCTTCGCAGAACTCAGGTTCTCGGGCTGCTCGGCGGTCGCCAAGCTGCCACGGCTGGGAGAACTTGAACTCAAAGCGAAGTTCCTCGCGCCGGTCGATCTGAACTTCAACGCCAACGGGTTCGTCGAAGCCGGCGCCGGAGGCAAACCGGCCAACGGCGGGCTCGATGGCGCGGGACCGATCGAAATCGCCCTGAGCGGCCCCGTCAAGTGCACGATCGACGTGGAAGCCGGGACATTCCCGGGCCAAGCGATCAAGAGACCCGGAGCGGCGTATGACGCCGCGCTCTACAAGCCCGAAGTGAAGCTTGGAGAAGCAGGCCGGGCCGGTGCCAAGGACGAGCTGGGGATCACCACGGCCCTGTCGAGGATGGCCTACGAACTCGAAGGTGAATTCTGCGAAGCGTTCCCGAAAACCGAAGGCAGGGCGGGCAGCTACAGCGGCAGCCTGCTCGCCGAGCTGCCCAAGGGCGGGCTCGGCTGGGCGGCGACGACACCGCTCGGGCAGACCGCCGAATCACCGCTTCCCAGCAAGGATGCGGGCGCCGCCGCGATCGCCGTCGGCCCGGAAGGCAACATCTGGTTCACCGAGGATGAAACCAGCAGGATCGGCGTGATCAACCCCTTCACCCACGCAAGCAGCGACTTCCCGACCGCCACCCCCAAAGCCAACCCGGCAGGGATCGCGCTCGGCCCGGAAGGCGACCTCTGGTACGCGGAGTACGGCGTCGACAGGATCGGCGTGATCGACCCGGTCACCCACGCCACCCACGACTTCCCGATCCCGACACCCGAAAGCACGCCCTACTACATCACGGCGGGCCCCGAAGGTGATCTCTGGTTCACGGAGATCCTGGGCGGCAAGGTCGGCGTGATCGACCCCGTCACGGGGGCGATCAGCGAGTTCCCGACCCCGTCGGCGGGCCCCGTGGGCATCACGACGGGAGCCGAAGGTGACATCTGGTTCGCGGAGGGCGACGCGGTCAGCGAGATCGATCCCGTCACGCACGCGACCAGCACCTTCGCCGGGTTGCCCGGCGAATCCGGGCCCTTCGCCATCACTGGGGGCCCGGAAGGGAACATCTGGTTCACCTCCGTCGGGGTGATCGGCGAGATCAACCCGCTCACCGGGGTCGTGACGGGCTATCCGGCACCGACCGGCACGTACGCCCCCGACGGGATCGCCGTCGGCCCCGAAGGCAACATCTGGTACACCGAGTACCAGGCGAACAGGATCGGCGAGCTCAACCCGACCACCCACACCACCCACAGCTTCCGCACCATCGCCTCGCTCAGCGTTCCGCGGGGGATCACGGCCGGCGCCGACGGGAACATGTGGTTTGACGAGTCCTTCGCGAACAGCATCGGGGTGATCGGCACCGGTGCGCCGCCCGCCTCGGGCGACCCACCGGTGCTCCTCGGCGGCGGACATGCCGGCGCGCCGCAGTCATGCGTCGCCGGCCTGTGGTCGGACTTCGCCTCCCAGCCCCCGGCCTCGGGCCTGTTCGCGTTCGACGGCTACCGGTGGCTGTTGGACGGCGGCACGATCCCGGGCCAGGACGCCGCCAGCTACACGCCGAGCGTCGCCGAGGAGGGCCACGCGCTCGCCTGCTCGCAGACCGTCAGCTACCCGCTCACGCATGTCACCGCGGTGGCCGCCAGCGCACCCGTGACCGTGGTTCCCTGAGCACGTTCCGACCGCGGCGATCGACTCCGAGCCAGGTTCCCCCGAACGACTGTGGCCGCCCCTTGCGGGACGGCCACAGCGCTTTCCTGGCGTTCGCCCTGCGGCTGTTCACCGCAGGGCTGTTCGCCTTCCGGTCCGGGCGCAGGAGGGGGGCGCGCCCGGTGGAGATCGGCCGGCTAGACCTTGCCTTCGGGCGGCGAGCTCGTGTTGCTCTGGGGCTCCGGCGGGACTTTGGCGCCCGAGGGCAGCGGGGTCACCGTGACCGTGACGGGTTCACCGGCGGTGCCCCCGTTTTCGGGGTCACCGGGGATCTTCACCCGCAGCACCTCCGTGCCGGGGGCGTAGAGGATGCGGCTGACCGCGTAGGTCCCGTCGGCGGCGACGCTGCCGACCGCGACCACGTGGAAGCCGGTGCCGGCGACGTTCTGGCGCTCCATGTAGATCGTGTGGCCGGCGTGGACGGGGCTGACGGCTCCCGTGAACGTGAACGTTCCGCCCGAGGTCACCGTGGTGCTCGAGGGGGTGGACGTCAGGAGGTATTTAACGCCCTGGTAGAGGACGGCCGAGCTCCGCCCGGCGCCGGTGACCCTGTAGAACATGCTCACCAGCTGCACCTGGGCCGGGAACACGTACTTCCCGGAGGCGTCGGTTTCCGTCGTCGTGACGGTGGTGAACTTGCCGTGGGCCGGTCGGCCGGTCAGCGTCAGCTTCGTGTTCGGGGCCCCGGCGGCGACGCCGCTGATGACCGTCGAACCTTTGTAGGGAACCGGGTCGGTCGCGCTGAGGATCGTCAGCGCCGGGTTCTGGGCCTGGGAGATCTCGTACGTCAGGACGTTCGACGGGCTCGCCACGTTGTGCGGGTTCGGGCGCAGCAGGACGCGGATCTCCGAGGCGCCGGGAGAGGTGAAGGCGTGCGTCAGCGCGAAGCCGCCGCTCGAGTTGACGATGGTGCGCCCGATCCAGTGCCATTCATTGCCCTTGACCGCATTCTCGCGCTGCAGGACGAGCACATCGCCGGCGTCGTTGGGGCTGACCGACCCCGTGAAGGTGACGGCGTTGGCGCGGCCCGTCTGCAGGCCGGCTGCGGCCTGCTTGCCGGCGGGCGGCAGGAGCGTCACCAGGGCGGCGACTTTCTCCATCCGGTGGCGGCTCTGGCTCGCGCCGATGGCCGCGTAGAACTGGCTGTTGGTGCTCTGGGGCGCCGTCGTGATCTGGTAGCCGCCCTGTGCGTCGGTCGTCGCGGTGCCCGCGACGGCGAAGCCGGGGCTGCCGGCCACGCGCTGATAGAGGGTGATCGTCTGGGCGGGGCAGCTCGTCTGGCCGTAGGCCAGGGCCGTTTCGCCGGCCGTGATCAGGCGCGGGGCGACGTTGAGGGAGATCCGGCAGCCGGCGCCCGGAACCCCGCTGTTGGGCTTGGCGTGCGGCGTGCGGGCGGATGCTGCTCCGGCCGTCGCCAGCGCCAGCAAGGCAGCCGCGGCCAGGATGGCCGAGGACGGCTTGAATGAACGCATGTGCCTTCTCCTTGTTTGGAATTGGGGGAACTTTCCCGTACAGGCTCTCTAACCCGGCGCCCGGAGATTCGATGCGGTGGGCGCCCGGCGTTAGACGCCCGAGCGGGCCAGGGACATCTGGTTCAGCGATGCGCCGCCGTCGACGGCGATTGTCTGCCCGGAGATCTGCGCCGCCTGCTCGCCGGCGAGGAAGCCGACGAGGGCAGCGATCTCGGCGGGCTCCACGAGTCTCCCCGAGGGAGCCGCGGCCAGCGCCCGCTCCTGGATCTCGGCGGGCATGGCGAGCACCGCCTCGGTTCCCACGAGGCCCGGCAGGACGGCGTTCACGGTGATCCCGCGGCGGGCGTTCTCGGCGGCCAGGGTCCGCACCATCCCGAGCTGCCCGGCCTTGGAGGCGGCATAGGCGACCTGGCCCGGCAGGCCGCCGAGGGCGGCGACGCTCGAGACGACCACGATCCGCCCGTGGCGGCGCTCGCGCATCCCTCCCAGGCAGGCCTGAATCGTGCGGAAGGCGCCGGTCAGGTTCACATCGATGTCGAGCTGCCACTGCTCGGGGGTCATCCGGTGGGCGGGGGCGATCGTCCTCGTCACGCCGGCATTGGCGACGCAGACGTCGATGTCGGTGAGCGGCGGGAACTCGCCGTGGGCGACATCGAGCGTGATGTCGCAGCCGTCGTCGAGGTCGAGCGTCAGGACCTCGAACCCGTCCGAGCCGAGGCGGGCGGCGATGGCCGCGCCGATGCCGCGGGCGGCGCCGGTCACCAGCGCCCTGCGCCGCTCGGTCACAATTGGTCCCCGACCACCATCGAAGGAGCGAACGATGACAGACCGCTGGTATTCACCGGAGGAGCTCGAGCAGATGGCACGCCCGACGATGGACCGGGCGATCGAGGCGATCGACGGGGGCGACCTCGCGACTGCGCGCCGCCTGTGCACGGAGATGAGGCACGAGTGGCAGATGCTCCACGACCTGATGGCGGGCGGCGTGCTCGACCTGGTCTCCTTCATCCAGCAGCGGCTGGGCGACGAGGGCGTGGCGGAGGCCTGGAGGGAGAGCATGGGCCGCGGCTGGCGCCGGCACCACGACGCGATCAACTCGCTCGAGCGGCGCAGGATCGTCGAGCTGCTGGCGGCCACCTGGCGCGCGCACTCCTGCTCGGGCGTCGGGCCCAACCCGGGCTCGTTCACGATCACCGAGGACGAGGAGAAGGTGACCTTCTCGATGAATCCCTGCGGCTCGGGCCAGCGGCTGGTCCTGGGCGGGGCCTACGAGGGACTGCCGGGCGGCGGGGTCACCGAAGCGGCCCACGACTGGTCGTTCCAGCGCAAGGGCTTCCCGCTCTACTGCACCCACTGCAGCTTCATGAACGAGTCGCTGCCGATCCAGTGGTCGGGCTACCCGCTCTACCCCTGCGAACCCCCCGGGGACTATGCCAAGGACCCCTGCGTCTGGCACTGGTACAAGGATCCCCGGGACATCCCCGAGCGCCACTGGAGCCGCTACGGGGCCGTCAAGGGCTCGGGGCCCGCGGCCGGCGCTCAGTAGCCGGAGCTCTCGGCGCCGAGGACGTTGGCGGGGTCCGGCCGCTGCTCGGCCGGGGCCTGGCTGTAGTCGCCAAAGGCGCCGTCGCGCTCGGCCACGGCGCCGCCGACGCCGGCCTCGCCCGCGAGCGCGATGAACCGGTGGGCGTCGGGCGTGTTGCGCATCAGCCCGTCGAGGATCGGGCCGAGCGCCTGGGTCGAGGCCAGGCCCATGTTCTCGTAGGCCTGGTTGACGATCAGCTTCATCGCCGCCAGCTGCGAGGCCGGGATCCCCGCCAGCAGCCGCGCCTGGCGGCCCACCTCCTGCTCGAGGCGCTCGAAGGGGACCGCGAGGTTGATCAGACCGGCCTGGGCCGCCTCGGTCCCGGACAGCGGCCGGCCGGTCAGGGCGTGCTCCTTGGCACGGGTCAGGCCCAGCCGGTAGAGCCACATCCCCGTCAGGTAGCAGCCCCACATGCGCGAGTAGGAGGTGCCGATGCGGGCGTCCTCGCTGGCGATCACGAGGTCGGCGCACAGCGCCATGTCGCTGCCGCCGCCGACGCACCAGCCGTGGACCTGGGCGATGACCGGCTTGGGCGAGCGCCAGATGCTCATGAAGCGCGGCACGACGCCCCTCTCGGAGGTGGCGAGCGCGAAATCCTTGCCCGGGTCCCAACGGCCGTCGGTCGTGAGCGACGCGTCCCAGTGATGGAAGCCGTCGGCGAAGTCGAAGCCGGCACAGAACGCCCGCCCGGCGCCGCGCAGCACGATCACCTTCACCTCCCCGTCCCCGTCGGCGGCCTGCACGGCATGCTCGAGCTCCTCGGGCATCGGCGGCACGATCGTGTTCAGGCGCTCGGGCCGGTTCAGCGTGATCGTCGCGATCTCGCCCTCGGCGCGGTAAAGCAGGGTCTCGTAGCTCATCGGGCCTCCTCGTCGGCTGCTGCTCGTCACGGGAGTATCGGAGAACACGGCCCGTCGGGCGCCGAGCCGGTGCTTGCCGGCCCCGGCCGGGACGGCTAGGCTGGCGCCCGCAGACGGGGAGTGGCCATGGCGAAGGTGGGTCAGACAATCGAGAATCCGGTCGCGGGGGACCGCGTCACGTTCCTCGAGACGATCGAGTCGGGCGATGCGCGCCTGCTCTGCGACACGGTCACGATCGCCGGCGCCCAGGGGCCGCCGGAGCACATCCATCCCCGCTCCCTCGAGCACTTCGAGGTGCTCGAAGGAGCGATCATCGTCGAGGTCGAAGGGGCGGCGCAGACGGTTCGCGCCGGCGAGAGCACCACCGTTGGGGCGGGAGCTGCGCACCGGTTCATGAGTCATCCCGAGCTCGACGGGCGAGCGCTGGTCTCATTCGAGCGCCCCGGCCGGATGGAGGATTTCCTCGTCAGCTTCTACGAGCTGTCGCGTGCCGGGCGAACCGACTCCGAGGGCAAGCCGAGCATGCTCCAGATCGCCGTCACCTTCTCGCAGTTGACCGAGGACATCCGCACGACGCTCGCTCCCTGGCCGGCCCAGCGGCTGATGTTCGCAGTGCTCGGACCGATCGGGCGGCGTCGGGGGCTGCGGGCCTTCTATCGCTGGGGCGAGCTCTCCTGAGCGCCGCTCAGGCGCGTCCGGACACGGCATCGACGAGCGCGCCGAGGCGCGAGGGGCGCCCCGTTCGTGCCTCGGCGGAGTCGGCGCGGCGGTAGAGCGCATAGACCGAGTGGATCGCCCCCCAGCGCAGCGGCTCGGGCTCCCAGCTGCGGGGGCGCCGGCCGACCCAGGGCAGGCGGGTCAGCTCGCTCTCGCGGCCCAGCATCAGGTCGGCCACCGTCCGGCCGGCCAGGTTGGCGGCGGCGAGGCCCTGACCGACGTAGCCGCCGGCCCGGGCCAGGCCGGTGGCGGGGTCGGCATCGAGTGAGACGCACCAGTCGCGCGGCACCCCGAGAACCCCCGACCAGGCGTGGTCGAGCCCGACGCCGGCCGCTGCGGGGAACAGCTCGATCAGCTTGCGCCGCAGGCCGGCGATGGTCGCCCCAGCCGTCTCGCCGCGCCCGTCGGTCCGGGAGCCGAAGCGGTAGGGGACGCCGCGCCCGCCGATCGCGATCCGCCCGTCGGCGGTCCGCTGCAGGTAGACGTAGACGTGGGCCGCGTCGCCCATCACCTCGGCGGCCTCCCAGCCGATCTCCCGCCAGCGCTCGGCGTCGAGCGGCTCGGTGATGACCATCGAGCTGTTCATCGGCACGAGCGCCCGGCGCTGGCCGCGCAGGCTCGCCGTGTAGCCCTCGGTCGCCCGGACGATCCAGCGCGCCGAGACCGTACCGCGGGCGGTCAGGGCGCGGTGCGGTGCGATCGCGCCGACGGGTGTCTGCTCGAAGATCTCGACGCCGAGCTCCTCGACCGCCCGAGCCAGGCCGGCCAGGAGCTTCGCGGGGTGCACCCGGGCGGCGTGGGGGGAGAAGCTCGCCCCGAGCGCCCCCGCGACGCGCACCCGTCCGGTGAGCTCGGAGGAGCCGAGCAGGCGCAGGTCGGCCTCGCCGAGGCCGAGCCGCCGCGCTGCGGCCAGCTCGTGCTCGAGGCGGGCCAGCTGGGCGGGCCCGAGCGCGACCGACAGGTGCCCGCCCTTGAACAGGTCCGCCTCGATCGCATGGCGCTCGAGCACCGCCGCGATCTCATCGACGGTGGCGAACATGGCGCGCTGCAGGGCCAGGTAGTCATCGGGTGCGGAGCGGCGCAGATAGGCCCGGGCGGGGCCCGAGAAGAAGCCGGTGACCCAGCCGCCGTTGCGCCCCGAGGCGCCGAAGCCCGCGAGCTCGGCCTCGAGCACGACGATCCGCAGCGTCGGCTCGGCGCGGGCCAGATAGTAGGCGGTCCACAGGCCCGTGTAGCCGGCTCCGACGATCGCGACATCGGCCTCGCATGGACCGGGCAGCGGCGCTCGGGGTGCCGGCGGACCGCCCAGCGAGCGCCACCAGAAGCCGAGCTCGCCGGTTTGCATCTTGCGAGCCTAGCCACAGTGCAGCCGTCGGGCCCGCGGTGGGTCTATGATCGGCCCGAGTGGCCCAGTTCAGGGTGGGCGCATGGCGATCGGGGAGGAGTCTGCAGATGGAGGCCGCAGTCACAGCAAAGACAGGCGTCGAGCGAGCCGGTACGGGCGCCAGGACGATCGCCGAGGCCTTCCGCCTGACGTCGGCCGAACGCAACGACGACGTTGCCATCCGGACCAAGGGCGACGAGTTCACGATCACCTGGGGCGCCCTGCGCGAGCGGGTCGACGCCCTCGCCGGCGGCCTGGCCGGCCTGGGCCTGCGGCGCGGCGACACGCTGGCGCTGATGATCGGCAACCGGCCCGAGTTCCACATCTGCGACCTCGCCGGGATGATGCTCGGCGCGGCGCCCTTCTCGATCTACTCGACCTACACCGCCGAGCAGATCGCCTACCTGCTCTCCGACGCCGAAGCGAAGATCCTGATCTGCGAGCGGGAGTACCTGCCGCGGATCGAGGAGGCCCGGCGCGAGGCGCCCCTGCTGGAACACGTGATCGTGATCGACGGTGAGGCCCCGCCCGGCGTCCTGTCGCTGGCGGAGGTCGAGGGCGCCGACCCCGGCTTCGACGTGGAGGCCTCTGTCGCCCGGATCGAGCCGAGCGACGTCCTCACGCTGATCTACACGTCCGGGACGACCGGGCCGCCGAAGGGCGTCCAGCTGATCCACCGCAACCTGCTGGCGGCCGTCGAGGGGCTGGACGAGCTGATCGAGTTCCCCAAGGACGGCCGCGTGATCTCCTGGCTGCCGAGCGCCCACGTCGCCGAGCGCAACGCCCACCACTACCTGCCGATCGTCTACGGGCTGCAGATCACATGCTGCGAGGACCCCCGCCAGGTCCTCTCCTACCTGCCCGAAGTGCGCCCGAGCTGGTTCTTCGCCGTCCCCCGGATCTGGGAGAAGCTGAAGGCCGGCCTCGAGACGATGATCGCCTCCCAGCCGCCCGAGCAGCGGGCGGCGATGGAGGCCGCGCTGGCCGCGGCGATCGAGAAGGTGCGCCTCGAGCAGCGCGGCGCGGAGGTGCCGGCCGAGCTCGCGGCGCAGGTCGCCCGGGCCGACGCCGAGATCTTCGCCGGCCTGCGGAGCATGCTCGGCCTCGACCAGGTCGAGGCGATCAACGTCGGCGCCGCGCCGACACCGGTCGAAGTGCTCGAGTTCTTCCATGCGATCGGCCTGCCGCTGGCCGAGCTGTGGGGGATGAGCGAGACGTGCGGCGCCGGCAGCGTCAACCCGCCGGGGAGGATCAGGATCGGCACCGTCGGACCGCCCGCCCCGGGCGTCGAGATCAAGCTCGACACCGACGGCGAGGTGCTGATCAGATCCGAGGTCGTGATGCTCGGCTACCGCAACCTGCCCGAGAAGACCGCCGAGGCCTTCACCGAGGACGGCTGGATGCGGACCGGGGACATCGGCGAGTTCGACGAGCAGGGCTATCTGAGGATCGTCGACCGCAAGAAGGAGCTGATCATCAGCGCCGGGGGCAAGAACATGTCGCCGGCCAACATCGAGGCGACGCTGAAGACGGCCTCGCCCCTGATCGGCCAGGCCTGCGCGATCGGCGACATGCGCCCCTACAACACGGCGCTGATCGTCCTCGACGCCGACTTCGCTCCGATGTGGGCCTCCCAGCACGGCATCGAGGACACCTCGCTGGAGTCCCTCGCGCGCGAGGAGCTCGTCCGGGCGGCCGTCGAGGAGGGCGTCAAGGCCGCCAACGAGAAGCTCGCCAAAGTCGAACAGATCAAGAAGTTCACGATCGTCGAGGGCGACTGGCTGCCCGGCGGCGACGAGCTGACGCCGACGATGAAGCTGAAGCGCAAGCCGATCGCCGAGAAGTACGCGGCGGCGATCGAGGCCATGTACGCGGGCTGAGGGCCCGGCCGGTGCCCCCCGGGCGCAGCGATCTCAGCTTCCCCTCGGGCGGCGCGCAGTGCGCGGCCTGGCTCTACCGCCCTGACGCCGAGGGGGCGGGGGAGGGCCCGGTGCCCTGCGTCGTGATGGCCCACGGCTTCTCCCTGACCCGCCACGACGGCCTCGAGGCGTATGCGCAGCGGCTGGCCGAGGCGGGGGCCGCGGTGCTCGTCTTCGACCACCGCCACCTCGGCGACTCGGGCGGGCACCCGCGCCAGCGCTTCCGCAAGTCGGCCCAGCTCGAGGACTGGCGCTCGGCCCTCGCCTGCGCCCGCGGCCTCGAGGGGATCGACCGCCGGCGGATCATCCTGTGGGGCTTCTCCTTCAGCGGCGGCCATGTGGTCGAGACCGCGGCCGCCGACGGGCAGATCGCCGCGACGATCGCCCTGTGCCCGATGGTCGACGGCCTGGCCCGCGTGCTGGCCACCCCGCCGGCGCTGAGCGCCTGGATCATCCCCCGGGCGCTGGCCGACCGGTTCGGCCGCCACAACCTGGTGCCGGTCGCGGGGCAGCCCGGCGAGCATGCCGCGATGAACCTCCCCGGCGAGGCCGACGGCTTCGCGGCGACCGTCGGGGAGGCCTCGCCCTGGCGCAACGAGATCTCGCCGGGCATCTTCCTGACGGTCGCCCTGCATCGCCCCCTGGCGAAGGCGCGGAGGATCGCCACGCCCGTCTGGGTCGGCCTCGGCGAGCAGGACGTCTCGGTCTCGCGGCGGGCCGTCGAACGGCTGGCCGAAAGGCTGCCCCTGGGAGAGCTGCACCGCTACCCCTACGACCATTTCGGCGCCTTCATCGGCGAGGGCCCGGCGCGGGTGGCCGGCGAGCAGATCGACTTCCTCCGCCGCCGGGGCCTGTTGCCCGCGGCGGCCTGACGGTGCTCCGCCGGCTTCTCCGCTCGCGTTGAGAGGCGTGGCCCCGGCCGCCGGCTCTGGTTGGACCCGGGCCGAGGAGGCCGAGGACTCATCCGGGCGCGACGACAATGGTGCTGCACCGTGCTACACTTCACCGGATGCCGACCGCTCGTCCTCGACACACGATCACTGAGACTCCCCCCGTGCGTCAGGCGCTGGATGGCCTGCGAGCCCGCATGGCCGGTGAGCGAATCGACTTTGCGGAGCTGGTCGTGCTGGGCGCCGGTGTGAAGGCTCGTCAGCTGCCCGACGACGCCGCCGCGGCGCGTGAGGCGGCTCGTCGGCTCGCCGCGATGCTCCGGCGCCGGGACATACCCGTCGATGTGGACGCGGCGGACCAGGTCAAGCACCGCGGATTGATCACCGACTGAGTCCAGCTCCGTGCTGCTGATCGACAATTCGGCCTGGGCGCGGCTGTCGTCGGCCCGCCTGGACACGGCTCGTGCTGAGACGGTTGCGTCGTGGATGGCCGATCTGCAGCTCGCTGTTTGTCTGCCCTTTCTGCTGGAGGCCGGCTACTCGGCGCGGTCGGGTCCGGAGCGTGCGGCGATGATGGCCGACCTTGCGGCGCTCCCTCGCGTCGAGCTTGACGCCGAGATCGAAGCGGTGGCGCTCGATGCGCAGCGTGAGCTGGCCGACGTCGGACACCACCGCCTGGCGCCCGCCGATGTGATCATCGCCGCCTGTGCCCACACAGCCGGCATGGGCGTGCTCCACTACGACGGCGACTACGACCTGCTCGTCAGGCACACCAGCCTGCACTTCGAGAGCGAGTGGCTCGCGGCCCCCGGCAGCCTCTGAGCCAGACGCTTGTCTAGGCCTTTCGCAACACGAACTGCGTGCCGATCACCTCGAGGCCCGCACAGCGCTCCGCGAACTCGTCGACGGCCCGCTTGACGCCGTCGGCGAACCACGAGCCCTGGTGGCCGTAGTCATCGCCGGCCAGCAGGCCGCCGGGCTTGACGGCCCCGAAGTAGGCCTCCAGATCGGCGCTGACCCCCTCGTAGCTGTGGTCGCCGTCGATGTAGACCCAGTCGAGGCTCTCGGGCTCGAAGGTCTGGGCGGCGTCGGTCGAGCGGCTGCGAAGGACGGTCACCTGACCGCTCGAGATCTCGCTCGCGAAGCGGGCCATGACGTCCTGGTACATCCGCTCGAGGGCCTGTTGGCCGCCCTCCATCCTGCCGCCGTAGGAGGCCTCTTCGTAGGCCTCGTCGGTCCGGTGCTCCCAGGGGTCGATCAGGAACAGCCGCCGCGGCCTGCACTTAGCGAGGATCACGGCCGCGAAGTCGCCCTTCCAGGTCCCGATCTCCGCGCAGGCCCCCTCGGCGGGGAGCATGGCCAGCATCCGGGCCCGCTCGGCTTCGCGTTTGCGCAGCGCTTCGGCCCGCGGCGAGGGCGGTGCGGGCGGCTTGATCATGCGGCGGATCCGGCGCGGGATCCGGCGGATGCGGCGTGCGAGCGAGATGGCTCTCCCGGGCGCCGACTGCGGCGCCCTTGTGGTCGTTCTCGGGGCGGGCCGGAGGCTATCAGCAGGCGACGGGCCGGCTGTCGGATCGGGCGGCCCGCAGCGCCGGAGCGGACCGCGGCGGGGCCGGCCCTAGAGCGGCGCGGGCTCCACGCCGAGCTCGCGCAGCCGCTCCTCGAATGCCTCGATCCGCGTCGTGTCCTCGTAGAAGTCCTGCTGCTCGACGATCCGCCCCCAGCGCGTCCGTGCCACCACCACGGTGCGGTTGGCATATATCCGCTCGCCGTCGGGGCGGTCGGCCCAGTCGTCGAAGCGGACGACGAGCGTCATCGCCCAGGGCGGGCCGCCGATCCACAGCGCGCGGATCTCGCCGTTGATGCCGGCGCGGGTGAACTCGCGCAGGAAGCGATCGATCTGGGCCCGGCCGCGGTGCTCGCCGGCCCAGCGGTGGGGCCCGTCGTTGAACAGCAGGACGGCGTCCTCGGCATAGCCGGCCAGCAGCGGCCCCCGGTCGCCCGCGTTGAGCCGCTCGACATCCCGCGCGAGCTTCGCCGCCAGCGCCCGGATCAGTACCGCCCGCACCAGCAGGGCTCCCGCGACGCCCGTGAACACTCCCGACCTGTAGCCCATCGTCGCTCCTTCCTGTGAGGGGCGACGGACCATATCAACGCTGGAGTGATCGCTCTAGACAGCCGTAGTTCCCGGCAGATTTGTCCGGCCCGCGGCGGATGGGGGAGAGCGGCGAATCGGAGATGCTCGCCAGATCGCCGCCGAGCCGGTGGGATAATCCCCCCATGCAGCGTCGAGCGACACTGATCCGAGGTGTGCTCCAGATCGCGCTCAGCGTCCTGCTGCTGATCGGGGCGATCACCGGGAACCAGGTCCTGCTGCTGGGCGGCGCGCTGGCTGTCGTCGCGCTGCTCAGCTGGGAGTTCGAGCTGCGCCGCCGCAGGCGAGGAGCCTGAGCCCGCGCCGGCCGGGACCATGCCGGATAGGGTCAGCGATGTGGCCGACGAGCCCCTCACCCAGGGCAGGGCGGCGACGCGTGAGGACGTGCGCGCCGTTGCCGCCTGTCTGACGAGCGCCTTCTACGACGACCCGGTCTGGGGGCGGTGGGCCTTTCCGGAGGAGCTGAGCCGGGCCCAGCGGCTGTTCGAGTTCATGCGCTTCTTTGCGCTCGCCGCCATCCGCCACCCGTGGGTGCGAATGACCGACCGGGCGGAGGCGGTGGCGATCTGGGTCCCGCCCGGCGTGCCGGAGTTCACGCCCGCGGAGGAGGCCTCGTTCGATCCCCTCCTGCAATCGCTCTTCGGGGGGCGGGCCGGCGAGATCAGCGGCCTCTTCGAGCAGTTCGCCGAGCACCATGCCCGCTGCCCCGGGCCCCACTACTACCTGAGCCTGTGGGCGAGGCACCCGGACCACGCCGGGAGCGGCCTGGGGAGCGCCCTGCTGCGCGAGGATCTGGCTCGCATCGACGGCGAGCGCGCCCCCGCCTATCTCGAGTCGACGAACCCGGCGAACATCGACCGCTACGAGGCGCTGGGCTTTCGCCGGCGGAGCAGCTTCGGCCCCGAGGGCGGCCCGGTGATCACCACGATGTGGCGCGATGCCCGCTGAGGCGCGCGCTGTCGGCCTATTCGCAGGCGCCCATCGATGAGATGAGAACGGTCGGCTGGCGGGTGATGGCCTCGAACTTCCTGTAGATGCACCCCAGCCGCCTGCCGGCCGCATCCTCGACCAGGTAGCCGAACCTGGTGCCGTCGTTCTGCACGATGACGGCCGTCCTGCCCCCGGCGGCGATCGTCTGGCGCTCGTGCAGCTGGCTGCAGGTGGCCAGGCACTGGAGGAACCTGACGGCGGAAGGGGTGTCGTTGCGGACGGCCAACAGGACGTAGGGGCTGGCCTTGGCCGCGGCGGTCCGGGTGCTCGAGTGCGAGGAGCCGCAACCCGAGAGGACCAGCACCAGGGCGCTCGCGGCCGCCGTGAGGCGGGCCGCTCCGCCACGGAGAACGGGACGCGCCCGCGCGGTCGGTCGTGCCTTCATCTTTCACCCCGGGCGATCATCGGTTCGGCCGGCAGTCTAGCGACGGGCTCCGGCGAGACGCCCCGCTGCTCGCGGCCGATCGGGTCTCAGGATGCCAACATCTGAGGGGCCGATCATGTTATGGTTCCCGCAGAGCTGGCTCTTGGGGGGCTGGTCGGACCTGATGGAGGGGAGCATGAAGCGAGACTCGTCGAGGCCCATCGGATGCACGAACGCGTCCGCGGCAGAGGGCAACCGCAGCGCCTCGGCGCTCAGAACACGGCTCCTGGGCGGGGCCTTCGCGATGCTGCTCATGACGGGTCTGCTCAACGTCGCCTCGGCCCAGGCCGGCCACGGCGTGGGGGTCGGCGTGACCGAATTCTCGTGCACGGCCGTGACCTTCAAATACTCCGGCTTCCCCAACCTCCCCAAAAACGAAGTCCCCGAGGAAATCAAGGTCTCCAACACCTGGGTCTACAAAGGGACGTTCGTCTTCAACGGCTCCTCGGGCGAACACTCGGTCTCGGTCACGAAATGGGTCATCCCCCCCGGCAAGTACCTGATCGACGCCCACGCGGTGTGGAACACGAACGGCGCCAAGGGCACGTTCGACCACCACGCCAAGGTCAAATGCGAACACGTCACGAGCTCCTTCTCGATCGAAAAGAAGCAGAAGCTCGAAGGCGAACCGAACTTCGTGACGAGCGAACTGACCGGGTCCCTCGGCCAGAAGGTCGACTACCAGATCACGGTCAAGAACACGGGGAGCACCTCCCTGACCTTCGGCCCCCTCGTCGACGCGGCCTGCACCGGGATCACCCCGTCCGGCTCGACGAAACTCGCGGGGGGCGCGGAAGAGACGTTCACGTGCAGCCATGAACTCACGGCGGTCGGCTCCTACAGCAACCAGGCGTCGATCGAAGGCAACGAAGGCACGGGCGTCAAGACCTCGAACACGGTCACCGTCAAAGTGCCCTCGAAACCGGAATTCACGATCGAGAAGAGCCAGAGGATCGAAGGCGAACCGGGCTACGTCTCGACGAAACTGACGGGCGAAGTCGGCCAGACGGTCGAATACGAGGTCGTCGTGAAGAACACCGGGAACGTCCCGCTGAGCTTCATGCCGCTCACGGACGCCAACTGCACCGGGATCACCCCCTCCGGCACGACGAACCTCGGGGTCGGCGCCGAAGAGACCTTCACGTGCAGCCACACGCTCACGGGGCCCGCTCCCTACGCGTACACGAACCAGGCGACGATCGAAGACGGCTTCTTCCAGTCCAAGCCGTCCAACACGGTCGAAGTCACCGTGCCGGCGAAGCCGTCCTTCACGATCGAAAAGCTCCAGGAAATCGAAGGGTCCAAAGCCGGCTTCACGACCTCGAAACTCTCTGGGCTGGTCGGCCAGACGGTCGACTACAGGATCGTCGTGAAGAACACGGGGAACACCGAACAGTCCTTCGGTCCGCTCACGGACGCGAACTGCACCGGCATCACCCCGTCCGGCTCGACGAAACTCGCGGCGGGTGCCGAAGAGACGTTCACGTGCAGCCAAGCGCTCACGGGCCCCGGCATCTTCGGCAACGAAGCGTCGATCGCGGGCAGCGAATCCGGGTCGAAGACCTCGAACAAGGTCGAAGTCGAAGTCGCGACGAAACGGTCCTTCACGATCGAGAAGCTCCAGGAAATCGAAGGGTCCAAAGCCGGCTACACGATGTCGAAACTGACCGGCGAAGTGGGCCAGACGGTCGACTACCGGATCGTCGTCAAGAACGAAGGGAACGTCGAACTGACCTTCAACCCGCTTTCGGACGCGAACTGCACGGGGATCACCCCGTCGGGCTCGACGAAACTCGCCGCCGGTGCCGAAGAGACGTTCACGTGCAGCCAGGCGCTCACGGGCCCCGGCATCTTCGGCAACGAAGCGTCGATCGAAGACAACGCGTCGGTCAGCAAGACCTCGAACAAGGTCGAAGTCGAAGTCGCGAAGAAACCCGCGTTCACGATCGAAAAGCAGCAGCGAGTCAGCTTCCCTTGCGGCCTGAAAACAATCCCGCCATACACGACGCTCCCCTTCGAAACATGCAGCGGTGACACCGTCGAATACAAGATCGTCGTGAAGAACACGGGGAACACCGAACAGTCCTTCGGTCCGCTCACCGACGCGAACTGCACGGGTATCACCCCGTCGGGCTCGACGAAACTCGCGGCCGGCGCCGAAGAGACGTTCACGTGCAGCCATGTGCTCACGGGCCCCGGCGTCTTCGCCAACGAAGCGTCGATCTCAGGCAGCGAATCCGGGTCGAAGACCTCGAACAAGGTCGAAGTCATCGTCCCCTTCGAACCCGCGTTCACGATCGAAAAGTCCCAGGAAATCGAAGGGTCCAAAGCCGGCTTCACGACCTCGGAACTCGTCGGCGAAGTCGGCCAGACGGTCGACTACCGGATCGTCGTGAAGAACACGGGGAACACCGAACAGTCCTTCGGTCCGCTCACGGACGCGAACTGCACCGGCATCAAACCGTCGGGCTCGACGAAACTCGCGGCGGGCGCCGAAGAGACGTTCACGTGCAGTCACAAACTCACGGCGGTCGGGCCGTACACCAACCAGGCGTCGATCTCAGGCAGCGAATCCGGGTCGAAGACCTCGAACAAGGTCGAAGTCGAAGTCGAACCGAAACCCTCGTTCACGATCGAAAAGTCCCAGGAAATCGAAGGGTCCAAAGCCGGATACGTCAGCACCAAACTGACGGGACTCGTCGGCCAGACGGTCGACTACAAGATCGTCGTGAAGAACACGGGGAACACCGAACAGTCCTTCGGTCCGCTCACGGATGCGAACTGCACGGGGATCACCCCGTCGGGCTCGACGAAACTCGCGGCGGGCGCCGAAGAGACGTTCACGTGCAGCCAGTCGCTGACGGGCCCCGGCACCTTCGGCAACGAAGCGTCGATCGAAGGCAGCGAATCCGGGAAAGAGACCTCGAACAAGGTCGAAGTCGAAGTCGCGAAGAAACCCGCGTTCACGATCGAAAAGTCCCAGGAAATCGAAGGGTCCAAAGCCGGATACGTCAGCACCAAACTGACGGGTCTCGTCGGCCAGACGGTCGACTACAGGATCGTCGTGAAGAACACCGGGAACACCGAACAGAACTTCACGGCCCTGACGGACGCGAACTGCACGGGCATCAGCCCGTCCGGCACGACGAAACTCGCGGCGGGCGCTGAAGAGACGTTCACGTGCAGCCAGGCGCTCACGGGCCCCGGCATCTTCGGCAACGAAGCGTCGATCGAAGGCAGCGAATCCGGGAAAGTGACCTCGAACAAGGTCGAAGTCGAAGTCGCGACGAAACGGTCCTTCACGATCGAAAAGTCCCAGGAAATCGAAGGGACCAAAGCCGGCTACACGACCTCGAAACTGACGGCGAACCTCGGTGACACCGTGGACTACGAGATCGTCGTGAGGAACACGGGGAACACGGAACTCGCCTTCGAAGCACTGGAAGACCTCGGCTGCACGAAAATCAGCCCGTCCGGCGCGACGAAACTCGCGGCCGGCGGCGAAGAGACGTTCACGTGCGTCCACACGCTGACGGCCACGGGCACGTACTCGAACACAGCGAGAATCTTTGGCGGCGGCGTCGGGTACAGGACCTCGAACAAAGTCGAAGTCGAAGTCGCGAAGAAACCGTCCTTCACGATCGAAAAGGCCCAGGAAATCGAAGGGTCCAAAGCCGGGTACAGCCAGAAACCGCTGACGGGTCTCATCGGCCAGACGGTCGACTACGAGATCGTCGTGAAGAACACCGGGAACACCGAACAGAACTTCACGGCCCTGACGGACGCGAACTGCACCGGCATCAGCCCGTCCGGCACGACGAAACTCGCTGCGGGTGCTGAAGAGACGTTCACCTGCAGCCACAAACTGACGGCCACCGGTACGTACACGAACGAAGCGACGATCGAAGGCAGCGAATCGGGGTCGGAGACCTCCAACAAGGTCGAAGTCTCCGTCAAAGCCGAACCCGCGTTCACGATCGAAAAGTCCCAGGAAATCGAAGGCTCCAAAGCGGGCTACACGACCGCGAAACTGACGGCGAACCTCGGGGACACCGTGGACTACAAGATCGTCGTGAAGAACACCGGGAACACCGAACAGTCCTTCGGTCCGCTCGGGGACGGGAACTGCACCGGGATCACCCCGTCCGGCTCGACGAAACTGGCGGCCGGAGCCGAAGAGACGTTCACGTGCAGCCACAAACTCACCGCCGGCGGCACCTACACGAACGAAGCCACGATCGGCGGCAGCGAATCGGGTCCGGAGACCTCGAACAAGGTCGAAGTGTTCGTCAAGGCACCCGCGTTCACGATCGAAAAGCAGCAGAAGCTCGGTGGGTCGTTCACGACCGCGAAACTGACCGGTGCGAACATCGGCGACACGGTCTCCTACCAGGTGATCGTGAAGAACACCGGGAACACCGAACAGTCCTTCACGGCCCTCTCCGACCCCAACTGC
>Ga0075017_100000452_pt1 | contig 22769 bp, 23 predicted proteins | sample AleBraG_ABR_2012_FD_71475 | JGI IMG/M metagenome (GOLD analysis project Ga0075017, IMG submission 71475) | Freshwater sediment microbial communities in response to fracking from Pennsylvania, USA - Alex Branch Run_MetaG_ABR_2012 | ecosystem: Environmental > Aquatic > Freshwater > Creek >... | reverse complement strand
GCGGGAGACACCTCGAGAACTCCGGCCGCCTCCTCGATACTCAAGCCACCGAAGAAGCGCAATTCCACTAACCGAGCTTGCTCCTGGTCAATTTCAGCGAGTCGGGTCAACGCTTCGTCCAAGGCAACGATGTCTGCCGGAACCGTCTTTCCCAGGACTGTTGCTTCTTCCAGAAAAACCTTGCCAACATCGCCGCCGCGTTTTGCGGCCCGATGACTGCGGCCGTAGTCCAGCAGAATACGGCGCATGAGTTGTGCCGCGACGCCCATGAACTGATTGCGATTCTCCCATTGCACTCCGCGCTGATCGACGATACGAAGATAGACTTCATGCACCAGAGCGGTAGCCTGCAAGGTGTGATCACCACGTTCCTGCCGCATGTAGTGGCCGGCAAGCCGCCGTAATTCGGAATAAAGCAGAGAGGTCCAATCCTCGGGTGCCAGCTCCTTCCCGCCCGGTGTCGTGGGATTCTTGATTGTTTCTCTGGGTAAGCTCATGCAGCCCCGCGCTCTCCGCGTGCCACCGCTCTACGAGGTTTCAGAAGTATAGCTCCGCCCCGTGCCGCCCAGTTCCGGGGAATGTCCTTTGTAATCAGCAGTTAGCGGACGCCTGGGCGCTTTTTTCGCCAAACAGGGCTAAGCCTGCGCCGGAATGCCTCAATCCACATCCTGCCTAAGAATGCGGCTCCCCGACCCGACCCTCGGGCCAGGAAAAAATATTTACGCTCGACGTGAGCCAGTTGCTCGAGCGTTTGCGCGTTATAGGTGCGCAACAGAAACGGGCAGCGAATTTAGCAGCCGCTGAAACGCTTTGTTTCCGCCGCTGGAACAGCGCCCGGGTCGAAAAAATCAGATTGAACTAAAACAAGGAGGATCGTATGAAGCAATTTCTTTCCGCCATCGCTCTGGGACTGCTAGTTCTGGCTTTCGGTTTGCCAGCCACAGCCCAAAACAATCACCTCACCATCAATGCCATGAGTTTCAACTACATCGCGGGTACGCCCGATTACACACAAGGACTTGGACTGGTCGCGGGCAATAGCACAAGCCCGGTGACGGATGGGATTGCCAACGTCGCCGTGCCTCAAGGCGCCGTGTTGGCCGTGTTCAAGGTATGCGGCCGGAACGACACCAACGACCAGACCTTTGTTGGTAACTTGTGGCGCAAGACCACCAACCCCGTCAACAGCGCTTTTGCTCCTCCGGAACTGATGGCGACTGTGCAAGCGCCAGCAGGCAACGGTTCCATGCAGTGTCTGAAGACCAGTGCAATAACCAACGGAAAAATCGACAACAAGAACTGGACTTATTTCGTCGAGTTGCAAGTCGGGTTCACTGTCGAGGTGATCTCTGCCACGATCACCTACTAGGGGGAATCGCGCGGCAATCCGTTCGTGAAAGGGAGTCTCTCCCGAGACTCCCCAGGCACCGGGAATCTCGCCATCAGCGGAAACATCAGAAAAGACCGCTTGCTTAACACAGTGCCCATGTTCTCCGACTCGTCAACCACCGCCCGCGATCCGCGTATCATGCAGATCGGAGCGAAATTCCCGTTCCGAGTCGCAGCTGGGTTGTGGCTGCGCCGTCAAATGGTTGAAGTGTGGTTTTTCTTTTTCGCACCTTCATTGTCTTTGTGTTTCACGCAGTCAAGTGAGGAACGAAAGGTCATGTCAACGAAAAGCCTGCGGAGTTTTCTAGCTGGTTTCTTTATCCTGGCCTCGTCTTTTCCAACCGCCCACAGCCAAACCATTCGCGTGGACACCAGCCATTCCACAAATTCCTTCGTCCCCACGGAAGCCCTGGGCGCCGGAATCGACCGCATGCCCGCGGCCGCGGTTGAAAAGTATTTCAGTCAGCCAACCCTGCCGGCCATTCTCTCGGCGGGATGGCAAACCGTCACCTACCGACAGAACACCGAGCTTGCGGACGAAGCATGGCACTGGAATCCAACCGGCACCTGGAGCGACCCGGCAGGGAAGGGCTATTTCACCGGCAGCGCCACCCCAACCGCCGAAACGATTCGCCATTCCTACGGCTACTCCTTGCCGCACCGTGGCTTCACTCGCAACGAGGGTACTGAGACGCACGGCTTCTCGCGCCTGACCGATGGGGACCTGAACACTTATTGGAAAAGCAATCCCTACCTCACCAGGAAATTCACTGGCGAAGACGATTCGCTTCTTCCGCAGTGGGTCGTGATTGACCTGGCTATCGCCCAGCCGATCAATGCCGTTCGAATCGCCTGGGGCGAGCCTTATGCCAGTCACTACCTCGTCCAGTACTGGACCGGAGACGAAGCCATCAAGCAGCCCACAAAAGGCTCCTGGGTGAGCTTTCCCGCCGGCGTGATCACGAACGGCAAAGGCGGCACTATTACACATCAGGTGACGTCATCACTGGTGACGGTCCGCTTTATCCGGATCTGGATGACCGAATCCTCGAACACCTGCGACTCGCACGGATCAGCCGATCCCCGCAACTGCCTGGGCTACGCGATTCGCGAACTCTACCTTGGCATCAACGATCAAAATGGATTCCACGATCTGGCACGACACACCCCCGACCAGGATCAGACCACCACATTCTGTTCATCCATCGATCCCTGGCACGAACCCTCGGACCTCGGTTCCACCATGCACGAACAGGTGGGACTCGACCTCTTCTACAACAGTGGTTACACGCGCGGCCTCCCCGCGATGATCCCCATCGCCATGCTCTTTGGCACACCCGAGGATGCCGCGGCCGAGATTGCTTATGTAGAAAAACGCGGCTATTCGATCTCTTACGTTGAGATGGGCGAGGAACCTGACGGGCAGTACGAACTCCCCGAAGACTACGCGGCTCTATACATGCAATTCGCCACCGCGCTGCACAAAGTCGATCCCAAACTGAAGTTGGGTGGGCCAGTCTTCACCGGCCAGGATGAGGACATCGTCGTGTGGCCCGATGCAACCGGCAAAGTTTCGTGGACGCGGCGGTTTCTCGACTATTTGAGATCGCATGGCCGCATTCAGGACCTGGCATTTTTCCCCTTCGAGCATTATCCCTACGAACCCTGCAAGATCAGCTGGAGCCACCTATACGACGAACCCGGGTTGATGAGCCACATTATGCAGGTCTGGCGCGACGACGGCCTTCCGCCGAACGTTCCTATGTTCGTGACTGAGTCGAATATCACCTGGAGCGCTGGCGAATCCTCTGTCGATATTTTCGGCGCGCTCTGGCTGGCCGACTACGTCGGCTCATTCTTTAATGCCGGGGGAGGTGCGCTCTATTATTTCCATTACCTGCCGCTGGGGGTGCACCCGGGCTGTAATGAATCGATGGGAACCTTCGCAATGTTCACGACCGATAAGAGTTACAACATTCAGCAACCGCTCTCGCAGTTTTTTGCCAGCCAGCTGATCAACACGGAGTGGGTGCAGCCCGGAAACGCCGTGCACAAAACCTTTTCGGCCTCAGGAGACCTTTTTGATGCCGCTGGCCATTCTCTCGTGACGGCCTACGCTCTGCTGCGGCCCGACGGCCAATGGTCCCTTCTCGTGGTCAACCGTGACCAGGAAAATGCCCACAAAATGCACATCGAGTTTCAAGATTCAGGTTCGAGTCGCACGAGCTCTTTTGCGGGACCGGTGAATGTCACAACCTTCGGGAGCGCGCAATACCAGTGGCACCCCTCCCGTGAAGGTGGATCGGCGGAGCCAGACGGCCCCGCGGTGAAGTCCATCATCACTGCGACTGCTGATACGATTTACGATCTCCCGAAAGCGTCGATGACGGTATTCCGCGGATCAATTGCTCCTCGACCAGGCGTTGTGAAAGCCCACTGACTGTGCGGAAATCGGAAGCTGAATCGTAGGCGCCAAGAGTTACGCGACCAAATCCAGATTTATGTATCTAATAAAGTCAGCCACTGCAGCCTGACAGTCAATTCACTATCGCTCCATTTGAGAACTGAGCATGGCCAAGCCAATTTTGCTGAGTGTGGATGACGACTCCGACGTTTTGCGCGCCATTGAACGCGATCTGCGTTCTCAGTACGGCGCTGAATACCGCGTGATCGGGAGTGATTCTCCCGAGGGTGCCCTCGACCTCCTGAAACAGTTGAAGATACGTAACGACAGCGTGGCCCTGCTCCTTGCCGACCAGCGCATGCCTCGCATGGATGGGGTCGAGTTTCTGCAGGAAGCCATGGGCATCTTCCCCGGAGCCAAACGGGCGTTGCTCACCGCGTACGCGGACACGAACGCCGCGATCAGCGCCATCAATCAGGCCAATATCAATTACTTTTTCTTGAAGCCATGGGACCCGCCAACGGAGCACTTGTATCCGCAACTGGACGACCTGCTCGATGATTGGCAAGCTTCCTACCGTCCAACATTCCAGGGAATCCGGGTATTAGGCACGCGCTGGTCTCCCAAGTCGTACGAGTTACGGGATTTTCTGGCTCGCAACCACGTGCCGTATCAATGGATCGATGTTGAACTCTCTGCCCATGATCCAGAGACCAAGCTCTTACTGGATGCCCTCGGCGACGAGGCTCTCAGCCTTCCTGTCGTGCTTTTTCCCGATGGAACGAAGCTGCTGGAGAGCTTGCCAGCAGACGTTGCCCAGAAAGTCGGGTTGCGAACGCGAGCCCAAACCAGCTTCTACGATTTGGCAATTGTGGGCGGAGGCCCCGCCGGTTTAGCGGCCGCCGTGTACGGGGCGTCCGAGGGCCTCCACACGGTGATGATCGAAAGTGAAGCGCCGGGTGGTCAGGCCGGGATGAGCTCCCGCATCGAGAACTACCTTGGATTCCCCGTCGGGTTGAGTGGCGGCGATCTGGCCCGGCGCGCCGTGGTACAGGCGAAGCGCTTTGGCGTCGAGATTCTGTCGCCGCAGGAAGCCGTCGCCGTGAGGACCGAAGGTTCTTATCGAATCGTCAAGCTGGTCGATGGGAATGAGATTTCCTGTCACGCACTGATGATCGCAACTGGGGTGCAGTGGAGAAGACTGCAGGCCCCGGGAGTGGACAGGTTGCAGGGCGCGGGAATCTACTATGGTGGCGGCGCAACCGAAGCCCTTTCCTGCCAGGGTGAGATTGTCTATGTGGTTGGCGGAGCGAACTCTGCGGGCCAGGCCGCCATGAACTTCGCCAAGTATGCTGAGCGTGTGGTCATACTTGTGCGCGGGGAATCGCTGTCCAGCACCATGTCGCAATATCTGATTGACCAGGTCAAAGACACTTCCAACATTCAGCTCTGGACGCACGCCAGTGTGGCCGAGGTGCATGGCGAGACGCACCTGGAAGAAATTTCCGTCCTTTGTTCGGACACTGGCAAGGTTGAGCGCGTCCCCGCGAGTGCGATGTTCATCTTTATTGGCGCACTGCCGAGGACGGATTGGCTTGCGGGCGTGCTTGAGCGGGACGAGCGCGGCTTCCTGCTCACCGGTCCTGATCTCATTCGTGACGGGCAACGTCCGAAGGGATGGGGGCTCGACCGGGACCCGTTCTTGCTCGAGACCAATATTCCAGGCATTTTTGCCGTCGGCGACGTGCGCCACGGGTCTATAAAACGAGTGGCTTCCGGAGTCGGGGAAGGATCGGTGGCAGTGCAGTTCATCCATCAATACCTGAGCAAGGTGTAATGATCGAAAAATCTGAATTGCTTCGCGTTCCAGCCTTCGCAGATCTGCCCGACGATCAGATCACGTGGTTCCTTAGCCAGTCTCAGGAACTTGTGGTCAAAGCTGGCGACACCTATGCCCGTCAGGGCGATCCCGCCGACACGATGTTCGTCATTCTCGAAGGCCAATTTCAGTGGCGTGGTGAAATCGGCGGCGAAACCTTCGTTTTTTCCTCGAAGCTGGGCGACATCACCGGTGTGCTCCCCTTTTCCCGCATGACGCACTTCCTTGTGACCGGCCGCGCCCTGTCGGACGGCCTCATTCTCAAGTTCCCCGCGGCTCGTTTCCCTGAACTCGTGCAGAAGATGCCCGAACTGGCGAAACGGCTGGTGGGGCTGATGGCTGACCGAATCCGTGAAACTACCCGGCTCGAACAGCAGCGGGATCGGCTGGCTTCCCTGGGAAAACTTTCTGCTGGACTGGCCCACGAACTCAACAACCCGGCTTCCGCTGCGAAACGCGCCACCAGCCAGTTGCGCGACATTCTGAAGAAGATCAGGGACGCGAGTCTCGAGCTCGGAAGGCGCGACCTTACTCCTGCGCAGAAATCCGAAATCGAAAAGCTGGAAGCTTCATTCACGCTGGACGATGTTCTTCCCCCAGATGCCCTCACCATGAGCGACCTCGAAGATCAGATTGATTCTTTGTTGCGCAGTCATGGCCAGAACGATCTGTGGCAGCTGGCGGCAGGTCTTGCGCGCAGGAACGTCAAGCCGGAAGTGCTGGAGTCCTTGTTCGCGAGCCTCGAGGCGGAGACCGCACGCGCTGCCTTGGTAAGGATCGCCGCTTCCGTTGAGATCGCCAGCCTGCTGCATGAGATCGAGAGCAGCACCTCGCGCATCTCGGATCTGGTTCGTGCCATCAAGGAATACACCTACATGGACCAGTCGCCCGTGCAGAATGTCGATATCGAGAAGAGCCTGGAAACGACATTAACGATCCTGAATCACAAGCTGAAACAAGGGGTAGCGGTGAAGCGGGACTACCAGCGCATTCCTCTCCTGGTGAATTCCTTCGGCAGCGAACTCAATCAGGTCTGGACCAACATCATCGATAATGCGATTGACGCAATGCACGGCAAAGGCGAGCTGCGGATCCGAACCTACCGTGAAGACAGCTGCGTCGTGGTTGAAATCGGCGATAACGGCCCCGGGATCGCGCAAGATGTGCAGCCTCACATCTTCGAACCGTTCTTTACGACCAAGAAAGTCGGGGAGGGAACCGGCCTCGGCCTCGACACCGTCCAGCGCATCGTGAAGAAGCACCGGGGAAATATCCAGGTCAATTCCAAACCCGGGGACACACGTTTTCAAATATGGCTTCCGCTAGCAGAGGTCACCGGGTAGACAACGAGGCGGGGATCGGCTTGTTACAGGCGCCGATCCCGATAACATAGCTCGACCGGTCGCGCATGCGCACGTCAGTCCGCTCCAGAGTCAAAGAGCTAGTTCGATTGCACGGCCTTCAGCAAATCGAGAAGACCCCAACCGTACTTGTCGTTCGGGATCTTGCCCGCTCACGCCCCGGGGCTGTGATATTCGGTTTGAGCCGATTGCTACCGTCTGCCTACTGGCCCTCGACTGCTGAAAGGAGCAATCGTGTTCGTCGAATCCGTAGCTCCCACACGCGCCTGGAATGATCGTGCGTGAAGCCATGGTGCATGCCCCCTGAGACGTTGGATAGACGTTTCCTTCTATACGCGAGTCCGGCGTGGATTCTCCACCCATCTCGCGATCCTGAAGGTAGATTGGGCCAGGTCAACTGGCGTCTAAAAGGGATAGAATCACCTTGAGGGGTAGGATCTTCAAGGAGATGTTCATTATGCGTACGCGCATATCGGGAACGGCTTTACGCTTCGCATGTGGTCTGCTGGCCACGATCTTTCTGGCTGTGGTCTTCTCCACAGCGCAGACGACCACTCAACGCGGGACGATCCTTGCCATGCAGCCGACGGGCTCTCAAAGCACCGTACACAAGGCCACGGATGCTCCTCCCCCGACCAACGAAGCCGCCTACGACATTACCGTCCAAATTGGCGACATGGTCTACGTCGGACGATATAAACACGCCAGCGACTACGTGCCCGGCAACTGGGTGGTCGGTCAACCGGTGGACGCGCGAGTCGGCAAGCACAAACACCGCGTCTACCTGAAGGATATGGCCGGCAAGGAGGTCGCTTTGCCGATCGTCACGAGAAAGCCTGCCAATGGACCTGCGGCGGACAAATAGGCCATCAACTCGACGTGAGTCCGAAAGTTCTATGGCCGAGAGTTGCAGGAAACGGTCTGTTACTTATTCGACGCACTATTCCATTCCGCCGCAAGCGCCTGGAACTCGCGCTCTTGGCGATAAGGCTGGAATTCCGCGGCGTTGAGAGCGTCGGCATCGTGAAATCCTTCTTTGGACGAGAGCCGAAGCTCGGCGAGCATCTCTTTCTTGTTGGAGCTCATGGCAAAGATGCGAGCCCGCTGATAGTGCGCCCAGCCGGGGTGGGCTGAACCGGCAGCGGCGACGTCAAAGTAGAGCAATGCTGAACGATAGTCCTTCTGTTCGAGACTGCGGTCTCCGGCTTCGTATGCTTGCACGACCAATCCCCCAAGAGCCCGTCGCAGAACTAGCGATTTCGGATTCGAAGCCCCCGCTTGCTTCTTGAGGTCCGCAAGGTTGGCACGCAGGTCTGCGAGCTCGAACCCGCTCAGATCTCCCGACGAAATCTTCTGCATTTGCGAAGAGGGCCCTGCGTCGATACGATCTTGCTCTTCGATCTCTGACGATTCCCGTTTTTCGGCGGCTCTCAATGCTTTGTTTTTCTCCAATTCGAGCAGCTGGGTCTTCGCGATGCCCACGTCGGCAAGGCCGCTGAAGTCGCGTACCGCCGCCTGATATTCGCGGACGGCCGAGAGTAGATCACTCTTCGTCTCGAAATCGTGCGCGCGGGCAAGAGTTTCGTTTAACGTAGCCGCGACTCGCGGCTGATCACGCGCCAAAGAACCGGTAATCATGGCGTGGATATCCATCCAATTGAGCGCTTCCAGCCAAACCTCCGCAGGTGCCCAGCCGTGCTGGCCCTCGAAAACGCGAATCCGGTACGATGCGCCGGTGGCGTCCAATTTTCGCCGCAAGTCGACAAATTCTGAATAGTTGAAGTCGGCATTACCTACCGCGCCAAAGTAGGCGAACTTCATGTTTTGCGGCGGTACGGTACCGTTCGGGAATCCGGCGGCGTTCGCGATCACGCCGGCAACGCACCCGTCGCAGCCCACAGCAATGCTGGTAGCGACGCGCGCTCCTCCGGACATTCCGGCGACATAGCGGCGGCGCTCGTCGACGGACAATTTCTGCTGCGTGTCTCGCCACATAGCGTTTGCAGCCTTCATGGAGCCACCCATGGAGCCGTTTCTGGAATTGTTGGAAGCGGCGACGATGTATCCAAATTTCTCCGCAGCCGCGCGAACTACTTCGACCGCAGCCTGGCCTCTGGCGCCCGGATCGAATAAATAGACGATGGGCCATTTGCGCGCGGGAGAAAAACCGGAAGGCAGATAAAGCGCGTAGCTTTCTTCGGCATCGGCGGCGCACGTCACTTGGGGAACGAAGGTGCCGGCAGGAAACTGAGGCTGCAGAGCCTGAGCAAACAAGGGCGCCAAGAACGAAAGCAGGAAGAACGTCGCGAGCAGCGTCCGATTCACATCCGCAAGATTAGGGGTTGTGGCTGTCGGAGGCAAGACCGTCTGCCGTAGACGATAACGCGCCGCGACTGTGTTGTCTGGTGATTGGCTCGCAAGAAGGAGGAGGCTTTTTGATTCAAACCTCGCGCAAGGATAGACTCTGTTGGGCCGCGCGCGGCGGCCCTGGCAAGCACTACGCGTCCCACATTCGATAACGAGATCGAGGAGGTCTGGTCCGCTCATGAAGGAAACGCCACAGCAATACACCGCTCGCATGGGAAAATATGTGGAGGGGAAAGATCCCGTCAAGATCCAAAAGGGTACCGCCAAAAAACTGCAAAAACTTATCAAAGGGCTGAGCAAGAAAGAATTGAGGCGCCGCCCCGCGCCGGATAAATGGTCGGTGGCAGAGATTCTGGCGCATCTTGCCGACGCAGAGGTTGTAGGCAGCTGGCGGATGAGATTCATCCTGGGCAATAGTGGCACCAAGATTGAAGCTTTCGACCAGGATGTCTGGGCCGATACCTTCGACTATGCCGGTCGCGATCCCGAACACTCTTTGAAAGTTTTTCGTGTGCTCCGGGAAAACAACCTGTCCATGCTGAAATCCCTGCCGCCGAAATTGTGGGAACGCTATGGCATGCACGCGGAGCGCGGAAAAGAGTCCATCTCTCACATCGTGCGCATGTTCGCTGGGCACGACGTGAACCACATGCGCCAGGTGGAAAAGATCGTGGAAGCGCGCCGCACTTCGAAGCGCTCCTGAGGGATCGCTAAGGTCTGCAGCGAAGCGGCTAGGTAACTTCTCGTCTCTTCGCGCATCAACTAGTTGGAGGGAACACCTCGACTGGAGCCTATGCAAAGACTGCTGCTTGTCGCGATTGCGGTTGTTTTGGGCGTGGTCGTTGCGCCGCACGGATCGAGGGCGGCTTCCGAAACGTCTGCTCGTACTCCGATATTGGTTGAGCTCTTTACCTCGGAAGGCTGTTCCAGTTGTCCGCCGGCAGATGCGTTTCTTCAGAAGCTGGACCGGCAAACAGTTGCTGGTGCGGAAGTCATCGTCCTTAGCGAGCATGTCGACTACTGGAATCATATCGGCTGGAAGGACCCGTATTCCGCTAGCTTCTACAGTGACCGTCAAAACACCTACGGAAGCTGGTTCAGGCTGAGCGGCGTTTACACTCCCCAGATGGTGGTCGACGGTGCCGCTCAGTTCGTGGGTAGCGATCAAGCTCTGGGCGAAGCGACGATTCGGAAGGCGGAGAATGATCCGAAGATTGACGTGCGCTTGTCGGCGGTCTCATTGACGCCGCCCGGTGAGTTGCGTGCGCATGTCGAAACGGCGGAACTGGTCCCATCGTTTGGGCAGGGGGAAGTAGACGTCTATTTGGCGATCGCGCTGGATCACGCGGAATCGCAGGTCTCGGGCGGCGAAAACGCCGGGCACAAACTTGCGCATACGGCTGTCGTACGAAAGATCGTGAAGATTGGCGTGCTCAAGCAAGGCCACAGCTTAGCGCAGAATGTTCACGTGAAGCTGGATTCCGGGACGGACGCGAGCAATCTGCGCGTGATTGCGTTTCTGCAACAATCCCACCAGGGTAAGGTGTTCGGCGCAACCATGGCGCCTCTAGCCGGTGGGGCACAGGCCCGAAATCGCAATTGATCCAAAACCTGAGCCTTCTTTCCCCGTGTAACTTCATTCCTGCTTACACATCTCATTGGCACGCCCGGGCTCTCCGGGCGCAATCGCACCAACAAATCTGGAGGATGCATGAAGAAAATGTTCTTTACCCTGATGGCCATGTGTTGTCTGGCGTTGTCCACGGCCGCTTTTGCGCAGTCCGGTTCTGAAATGAAGCAGGACGACAGCAAGCAAGACAGCATGAAGCAGGACACCATGAAGCAGGATCAGATGAAGGCAGGCGACGCCATGGCGAAAGACAAGAAAGCGAAGAAGACCAAGAAGGACAAGACCAAGAAAGACCAGATGAAGCCAGGCGACAACATGAAGCATGACGACAGTATGAAACACGACGACACGATGAAGCAGAACTAAGGCAGCTGCGGCGCTCCTCAAGCTTCAACTTCGGGTTAGCCACTGGCATTCAAGTGGCAACCCGAAGATCCCTACAGACTCCAAAGCGACTTGCTAAGCCCACCAACCGCAGAGGCAAGAACCTCACGTTCACTCTTCGCCCGGATCCTCGGCTTCAACCAAGTCCGCGGAGTGAGAATCGACGTCGCCGAACGGGGAATGAAACCAGCTGACCGAGGGCAGATACTTCCTCAGGCATCTTACGCACGGCGCGTAGCCTTCGCGCTCCGCTTCACTCGCCGTCATCGTGCGCAGGTTCTCTTTTTCATGGATGAATTTGCATCCCGGCACGTGAAAGTTCTTTCCATTCATGGCGACAACCACCGTCATGTCGCCCGGAATGTTCACCCCCGGCTGAGCGTGCTCCGAGCGCAGCGATCGGTTCACGACAGACGTACTGCCTACCTCAAAACCTCCGACAATCAGGATGGCGGCCGCGGCAGCCACGAACCAGCCGAAAGCAGTTCCACGGGGACGGGGCATATTCTCTGCGAGCTTGCGATGAAGGCGCCGGCTGAATCCGGAAGGAAGTTCAAACATTTTCTCATCTCCATATAGCTGAACCACGTTGCGGGTGCCGTCGAGCACAGCTGTGCAGTGCTTGCACCCGCGCAGATGTTCTTCCATGGCGGCGCGCAGGGCCGGATCGAGCTCGCCCTCCAGATAGTTTGAGACCTCGCGCCACACTTCTTCGCAACTCATCACCATGGCTTGGCCCCCTTTTCAAATGGCATCCGGCCGCTCCAACTTCCGCCCAAACCGGGCGCCAACAAGTCACGCAGCATCAGCCGCGCCCTGAGCAAACGAGTCTTCACAGATGCGGTCGAAATCCCCAGGGTCTTGGCCGTCTCCTCGATGCTCATGTGCTGTATGTCGCGCAGCACGAAAACCTGCGAATATTTCTCCGTCAGCGACGCGAGAGCTTCCATCAACTTTTGCCGAATCTCTGTTCGCTCCAAAGTCTCCGAAGGAATCTCGCGCCAGTCGGCAAAGTCTCGCGGCACGTAGCTGCCCTCCTCATCCTGGTTGGCCCGATTGTCGATTGCCTCCATGATCTCCGCATGTTCCTTGCGCCGCCGCATGCGTGCCTCGTTGACCGCGATCTGGATCAGCCAGGTGCTGAACCGAGCTTCGGCGCGGAACTGCCGGATATGTGTGAACGCCTTTAGCACTGCCTCCTGCGCCGCGTCCTCCGCGTCGGCTTCGTTGCGCAATATGGCGAATGCTGCCGAGTACACGCGGCGTTCATAAGGACGAATGAGCTCGTAAAACAATTCATGCTCGCCGTCGCGAATACGCCGGATCAGTTCTTCCTCGTGCGATTTTTCGGCGCGATCTATCGGCGTTGTCCCTGACAGCATTGTTCCTCTGCGAGATCGAGAAGTCAGTGCGGTTCGAAAGATCTACTACCTCGACACGTAATCCGGGTCCTTTTTCCATCCAGTTAACATCGAGACAAAATTGTTCCAGCCATGAAGAACCACCATCACCAGGTGACCAAACACGAATCCGAGAATTGCCCACATGATGATGAAATGCCAGAGCCGCGCCCAATGAAAGCCGCCCATCATCCACGCCAGCCATGAAAACTGGATCGGTTTCCAGACTGCGAGGCCTGTAAGCACCGACAAAATGCCGAGAACAATAACGGTGGTGTAGGCGTGCTTCTGCAGCGGGTTGTAGGCCTCCTTAACCATCGGCTTCGGACCGAAGAAAAAGTAGTGCCTCACCATCGGCCACACGCCGGGGATGTCGCGATGAGTAAAGAGGACTTGCCGGTAGTTGCCGCTGAACAACTGATACCCGAGATAAACGACGCCGGTGGCGATATAAATCCACATGAACGTCAGGTGCCACTGCAAAGCGCCCCCCAGCCATCCGCCGATGGCAAAGGACTTCGGCCAGTTAAGCAGGTCTTTCTGGGGAATCTTGGCTCCGAAGCTGGGAAAAGCCCGAAAAATCTGCAGTCCGCTGCCGACCATCACGAAGAGCGCGACCGCATTGACCCAGTGGCAGAGCCGCACCAGATAAGGATGCTCATACACAGCTTCCGTGATCTCGCCGGTTTTCACGTCTTCGATTTCGATTACATCGATCGCATGAGTCGCCATTTCGTGGTCCTCGTCTTTACAGTCCGTAGAAGCGCGAATAACCCTGATCTTCCCAGTAACCGAAACGCTCGAGCATGTTGGTGACTTTGAGATCGGTGAGGTACTTGGCCTGCTTGTAGCCAACCTTTGTAGGAATGTTCAGCCGCAACGGCGCTCCATGTTTGCGAGTAAGCGATTGGTCGTACATCTCGTAGCAGAGCAGGGTTTGCGGATGGAGTGCGGTTGCCATGTCGATAGTCTCGTAATAGTCGTCAGCGCATTCCACGTACACGAAACGGGCGTTGGTGTCAGCGCCGATCATGTTCAGGAAATCTGACAGGCGAGCGCCGCCGAAGCGTCCGATGACGTCCCAGCCTTCGACGCAGACATGGCGAGTGTTGTGCGTGTATTTCTGAAGCGCCTGGATCTGAGGGAGCTTGTAGTCGCCAGGCCTCTGAACTGAGCCGGTCACGGTGAGACTCCACCTGTCGAAATCAACTTCGGGATCTTCGACGTCGTAGCCGTTGATGGGAAACCGGTCGAAGGGCGTGAGCTCTGAGTCCGAAAACGTTGTCGCGAGATGGCCGGTGCGAAACAACTTGGCCGACGCCCAGTCGCTGAACCCAAGGCCTTTCTTCAGCAGGCCTTCCTGCAGTTTGGGCACTGCAAAAGCGCCGAGTGCCACTACCGGAGCAAGCTTCAGTAACTCGCGACGGTTGATCTTTTTGAATTGGCGACTCTTGATTCTTGACTCCACGGAGAAGACCCCCTGCGCGAATGATGCCTTGCGATGGGATTCACAATTCGAGACAAAGTTACAGGTTCAGGCCATGCTGCGAATCACTAAGGATAGCGATTGTACTAGGAGAGAGTGGGGCTGGTTTCAAGAATGCCCTTAGGAATGGCGCACCGCCACAAATGGCCAGATTCACGTTCGATTCGCTGACAGGCCGATCGCAGTGGCATGTTTCGGCTGATATAGCCCGATCTCGCCACCACTGGGAAGTGGGACCGTGGTCGTGATACCCCACTCGGCTTCTACCATTGGGGAGCATTTCACCTTCTTGACTTCCAGCGACCGGATGGTCGCACGCACGTCGTCACACATGAGGTACAGCACGGCGCCGAGCATTGGATGATCGGCGTGACCCTGGACGAAATCGCCATCACCCGGGTGTACCGCCATCTCCGTGGGGGGCATTGCGAAGATCAACCAGCGCCCGCCCACGTCGACGAACTGAAACTGCAAAATGTCGCGAAAGAATGTGCGGTCAGCCTCGGCGTCCTTACTGTACAGAAGGAAATGAGCTCCTGTAATCATTGCGGCAGTTTGTCACTAGCAGATGAGATTGTCCAGAGCGACTGCTGAAGGATGTACGAGTTACTCCGGGTTCGTGCGATACATCCACAGACCTTGCTCCTGCACCTGGCGTAAAGAGCCTGTAGTGATCGGCCGCGAGGTGCCTTGCTCGCCGGAATTGGCCGCCAACAGCACAGCTTCAATCAACTTGTGTTGGGGTGCCAGCGAACACGTAGGATCGGTGGCGTTAGCGTCGCCGGTAAGCATGAGAGCCTGGCAGCGGCAGCCGCCGAAGTCTTCCGTGCGGCGATCGCAACTGCGGCAGGGCTCCTGCATCCACTCTTCCCCGCGGAACTTGCGGAATGCGGCCGACTCCCGCCAGATCCATTCCAGGGAATGTGCGCTGACATTGTCAAACTCTAAACCTGGGATGACACCGGCGGCGTGGCAGGGAAGCGCTTTACCGGCGGGTTCGATGAGCATCAACCGCCGTCCCCAGCCTCCCATGCACGACTTTGGATAACGCGCGTAGTAGTCCGGTACCACAGAATCGATACGAATCTTGCCCGACAGCCTAGCTTCGGCCTCGGCCACAGTTTTCACCGCCCGTTCCAGCTGATCGCGAGTGGGAATTAAAGAAGTGCGACTCTCCAACGCCCAGCCGTAGTACTGGGCGTGAGCAATTTCCATGCGGTCCGGCTGAAGGTCTTCGAGGAACGAAATCATCTCCTCAAGATGATCCAGGTTCTGCCGGTGGACGACCAGATTTACCGTGAACGCGATTTTGTGCTTCCGAATGTTACGGGACAACTGGATCTTGTGTGCGTGAGCCTTTGCGCCAGCAATCCAGTTGGCTGCAACTTCCCGCGAATCCTGAAAGCTCACCTGAATGTGGTCGAGACCTGCTTCTACCAGCGATGCCAGCCGTTGCTCGGAAAGTCCGACTCCCGAAGTGATGAGATTGGTGTAGAGGCCTGCGGCGTGGGCCCCGGCAATCAGTTCAGTGAGATCGGGGCGGGCCAGGGGCTCGCCGCCCGTCAAGTGCAAATGCAGCACTCCAAGCTTTGCCGCCTCACGCCAAACACGCAACCAGGTGTCGGTTGCGAGCTCGGACTGAACCCCGGCCATCTGAAGGGGGTTGGAACAATAGACGCAGTGCAGAGGGCAGCGGTGTGTGATCTCTGCAATCAGCGCGAGTGGGTTCGACAGCATCAGTAGTCCACAATCCGTTTCTGGTGCAACGCTTCCAGAAATTTTGCCACATCCTCTTTTATATGCGCTGGGTCAGAGGCTGTGTAATGCTTCTGCAACTCCTCGACAATCTGCAGAAAAGTGTTCTGCCCGTCGCAGTGTTCGAGGATTTTCTTCCCCGTGCCTTGAACTTTAATGGCGCCTTCGGGGAAAAGAATGGTTCCTTCCTCGCCGCTTCCACCCCAACGGCAACCGGCGGCGAGGCGTGGCTGGCTCGTGTCTGCCGGATGGGCCATTTAGTCCCCCGTAATCCGAAATGCGCCCGGCGGCGGCCAACCCGGCTGCACGTATGCGAAGTAGAGCGCGTCCAGCTGTGCCCAGAGGATGTCACACTTGTCGCGCAAGGCCTGGATAACCTTTTCCTGCTCAGCGCGCGAATGTGCGTTCTCGAAAACGTAGTGGATGGCGAAGTCCGCATCTTCTGGAGCCTGATACAGGCGCGCCTCGAAGTAGTCCAATCCGCCGGAGAGCCAGGGATAGTGCTCTCGCATGCGCTCCATGCGGAGAGCGATCAGGTCGCGTGAAAACAATTCGGTCAGCGAAGAAGCTACAGCCTCAAGCAGCGGACGGTTACGTACCAGGTTCAGATACTCATTAACAGCGAATCGAGTGGCCGGCAGCACTTCGTCTCCACGCGCAACGCGGTCTGAATCAAGGCCCGTGGCCTCCGCCAGCTTGAGCCAGCGCTTGATGCCGCCATCGGAATTTGCGTCGCCGTCGTGATCGACCACGCGCTTACGCCACGCTTTGCGGAAGGCTACGTCCTCGCTGCGGGAGAGAATGATGGCGTCCTTGATCGGAATCCGGCTCTGGTAGTAGTAGCGGTTCAAGGCCCAGGCCTGGAGCTGGCCGCGATTCAACTCACCTTTGTGCATCATGAGGTGGAACGGATGCTGGTGGTGATAACGCTGCTCTCCCACCTCTCTCAGCTTCGCCCGCAACTCATCGAACGAAAGCAGGGAGGTGGCCGCGGTCGGTTCTACAGTTCGAAGTGCCATCCGTCCTCCGCGATTTCCCAGCCGGCCTCGCGCGCCATGCGAAACTCTGGTCCGGACTCATCGAGCATGGGATTGGTGTTATTGATGTGCAAGAAGATTTTACGCGGTCGCCGCAGTCCCGCGAGCTTTTGCAGAGTGCCTTCTGCGGAACTCACCGGCACGTGTCCCATCTGACGCGCGGTTTCGCCGCTGCCCTGCACTCGAATCAATTCGTCATCGCTCCAGAAAGTGCCGTCGAACAAAAGCAGATCAGTGGATTCCAATTCTTTCAGTAAAGCATTGCTGATTTCAGGGACCGCAGGCATGTAGGCGAGCTTCGCACCCGATCGCGACTCGATCAGCAACCCGAGCAAAGCTTCTGAGGGATCGAGGGTCAGCCCATTGGCTGTCCGAGCGTACGTCGGATAGCGAGTTCCCAGGCCAATGGATCTGCACTTCAGCCCCGGTTCTGTTCGGGAGATGGGGCTTGCGCAGAACTCCCGTCCCACCACAATTTCGTCCCACTCAGCTTGATTGGCCACGCGGTTGAGCATTCCAAACATGCTGTTGTGCTGGCGAAGAATGCGCAAAACTGACGCCGTGCCGTAGACCCGCAACGGCTGCAACTCGCGCATCAACAGAAGGCCGAGCACGTGATCCAGGTCTGCACTAGACAGGATCACCCCGGCGATGGGTGACTGACGGAGACCTTCCCGCGGATGCAATTCAGGGAAGCTTTCGATCTGGGATCGGAGATCAGGCGAAGCGCCCAGCAGGAACCAAGACTCGCCGTCATGGCTGACGGCAACCTGAGCCTGGCTGCGGGCCTTGCCTGGAAAATTGCCAGTGCGCATTGCGCGGCAGTTTTCGCACGCGCAGTTCCACTGCGGAAATCCTCCTCCGGCGGCGGAGCCGAGGATCTTTACGCGCATGGAAGAGGTTTAGAGTTGTGCGCTCGCGTAGGAATTGATCTCGCAGTTCAACAGCACTTCTTCAAAAGCAGGCTTGGTCCACTCCATGATTTTACGTATCCTTTGACTTCCAGTTTTGGTCTTGCTCTCCCAACCCTCACCCGAGGTTTGAGTGGGTAGATTCTATCATTACTTCAGATGCCGTCAGCCCCACTAAAGTGCCTGTTCCTGGGACCTTTTATTTCTCAACCCCGGGCAGAGCCTTGGTGAATCCTGCAACTCCGACGCCAAACCTAGTGGCTTGTTTCTTAATAACTTATGCAGGATTGCGGCCTGGCGTGACCGCAGAGATTTTCAGCTCTCGAGCGAAGAATTGGAATCTGGAAGTTTGCGGTAAACAGACTTGCCTTGGGATCGGTTGGCAAGGCCCCTGAGATGTCCAGGTCTACGGGCCTACCCGTTGCCCACCAGGCTCACACACCGAGGCAGATTGACACCCCAGATACACGGTTCGGTCTCCAGCTTCTCAACGCCGATTTCGCCTTCCCGGGGCGAGCCGTGCCGTCCGGCCCAAACCACCCGGAACTGCGCCTTGAGGCCGTCGTACTGGACATCCACGATCGCGCCGGGCTTGACCTGCGGACGCAGGCCCTGAATCACCGCTCCGGCCGTACTGATGTTCTTAACCCGCGCCAGCTGCATGAAGGGAGAGGAATGATCAGTAATGCCCCAGATTCGTACCGGCAACGTCACATCTACTCTCGTTTCCTGGCGTCGGTCCATAGCGTTTGGGCCCCTTGTGGCGAGATCGAATGCTTGGGGCATGTTAGGGGAAGGGGAGCGACGCAGAAAGTAACACCCGTTACCAGGGTCGGGTGTCGGAGGTAATGCAGGCGGCGTGGTCACGGGGCAGGGTAATGACGGGGTGAAAGCCGGAATTTCACGTACAAATTCCGTAGTTGGAGCGGTCGCAGCGGTGCAGAGGCAGAGAGAGATATATCAATCCGCGCCAATAAACGAAGCGCGGAGGAGCCCCCCTCAAGCTCTGGCTGGCGAGGCTCTAGTCCATGTCGCCGAGCGAGCAGGAGCCCGCGCCGCGCGGATCGCCGCAGCTGCCGCAAGGACCGGCAGAGGCGCCTACCGCCGATCCTGCCTTTGCCGGCGCGGCAAACACCGAAAGCTGAGGTTCCAGCTTCTTGCCGTGACACTTGGGGCACTCGGCCTTGTCTTTTCCGAAGACCAGGGCTTCAAACTCGTGGTTACATTCCTTGCAGATGTACTCAAAAATCGGCATGACTGAATTTCCTTTGCGCGGCGCGGCATGCAGGCACACGACTAATGCGTTCCCTCGCCCTCTGCCGCTCGCCTTATCTTCCTATTAGAATCAATTTGTGCGCGGTGCGCAATTCCCACCATCAACTTTTCGTGCGCGCCGCGGACTGAGCGGCGGTCATCGACAAACCATCGCCGCGTTTCTGCTGCCTCGCAGAATTGCTCTTTCCCCGCATGAGGAGCGCCTGATTGAAGTCGAGCCCGGAATTCGCGTCCTGTGCCACTGCCACTGGCAGAATGACCGCACTAAGGCATTGACTCTGCTCGTGGTGCACGGCTTGGAAGGTTCGAGCGAGTCGCAATACATGCTCGGCATCGCGCAGAAAGCATTGACTGCCGGCATGAACGTAGTTCGCATGAACCAGCGCAACTGCGGCGGCACCGACGCATTGGCACCCACCCTCTACCACTCCGGCCTTTCGACCGACGTTGGCGCGGTGGCGCGTGACCTGCTGGATAACGACAGAATCTCGCATCTGGGACTGGTCGGCTTTTCGATGGGCGGCAACCTGGTGCTTAAGCTTGCCGGCGAATGGGGCAAGCAAGCGCCGTCACAGCTATGCGGAGTCTTCGCGGTTTGCCCCTCGATGGACCTTGCCGCCTCCGCCGACGCGCTGCACGACTTAGGCAATCGTCTCTACGAGTATTACTTCATGTGGAAGTTGCGACGCCGTTTCCGCGACAAGGCAAAGCTCTTTCCCCGCAATTTTGATGTCTCCCGTCTCCAGCGGCTGGTCAGCCTGCGTGATTTCGATGACAAAGTCACCGCCTACTATTGCGGTTTCGCCGGGGCCACCGACTACTATGCGCGCGCTGCCGCCACCAATGTCGTGGACCGCATCGCCGTCCCCACCCTGATCCTGCACGCCGCCAACGACCCCTTCATTCGCATTCTGCCCGACACTCGCGAGAAGATCCGCGCCAACCCCAACATTAGTTTCCATGAGTCCGACGACGGCGGGCACTGTTCGTTTCTCGCCCCCCCGGATGGCGACGATGGCCGCTGGGCGGAGCGTCAGGTGGTGGAGTTCTTCCGCCGGTTTCAGCAGAATCGCTAACCGCGCTCCGTGTTACGCTTCACTTCATGCAGGTCGATTTCGCGGTGGAACTCGGGCGCGATGACGAAGTCCTGGATTTTCCCTGGTCCACGCCCGATGGCGCCTGCAGCTACCACGACCTGAAACGGCATCCGGAACTCATCCTTTATATAGACGAGGCAACCCGCGTTCTAGAGCTCGGACAGTTCCTTGAAGGCGTGAATGCCCCCGAAGGGCTCTTTGAAACCGCCAAGTGCGATGTGTGGTCCCCTACCCACATGAATCCGGAGGAAAAAATCTTTGGCGCAAAATTGAAGTTCTGCTCCTACGTAGATCTCTTGTTTACTTCAGAAACCTCACGTTTCTCATTTCCGGAGCACGAAAGGTTCGCCCAGCGGATCACTGATCTATTGAAGCGCGTGCCCGAGATTCCTGCCTCCGCCGAATTTCTGGTGCGCCGCTGCTACTATCGCCAGGATGGCCCTGAGCCTCGATCTGGTTTCTACGTCACCCATTATCTTTTCGGCTATGGCGACGACGAGATGAGTGCACGGCAACAATGGGCTATCGGAATGAAGTTGACGGAGAATGCGCTGCGGCAAATCTCGGCAGATCCGGCAGGCGAGAAAAGAAGCCACCCCGAAATCAGTGCGGATTCCTAGGCTTCTTTTGCGAGGGCGGGAACCGCAACTCGATCCCGCTTCCACATTGTTCTCAGGCGTGACAACGCAAGCATCGCTAGAAAGATGATCAGCAGGCCCACAGACGCGCTTCCGATACTCTGACTGCGCTTGGGCAGAACGGAAACTCGCCCGTAGACGAATTCGATGTGCACCCAATAGACAAGAAGGGAAGTCTGGCCTAGCTGCACGAGCGGACTGAAACCCCACTGCCCCAGTCCCCAGCGGCACCAGGCATAGCTGGCGCACAAAATCAGCAGCAGAAGCCCGACACGAAACAAGAAAAAACTGGGGCTGGTGTGCCAGTAGTCGTAAACGGTGTAGACACGCTCGGGTCTGGCATCGAGCCAGCGCGCAAAAAACATAATGATAAGGCCGGCCACACCCGCGAGACCGATGGCCTGCGCCTGACGTACGCGGCTCCAATCTGATAAGAGAACAAATCCCAGCGCAAGGCCGACGAACGCAAACGCAGCCCAGGGAAAGACAGGGAACAGCCATGCCTGAGGCTGGCCCAGATTGTGCACTCCGTTCACATAAGATTCGACCGGCCACGGCAGCCAGTGCGGACGCCACGTCGTCCACAACGGAGGCGTAAGCAGCGAGATTGCGAGTGCGACGCCACACGCACTAAGAGTCAGGCGTTGCCTGATGTGCGTGGAACTGCCGAACGAAAGAACTATCCAGCACATCACGCCCATCAGCATCATGGAGAGGCCGATCATGTTGAGGATATCTACGCGGAGAAGGTCGCTCCACGGCGCCCATCCCCACGCGATCAGAAACTCCTGCAGGCGGAACAGCAGCCCGAAGGCGAAAATTTCAGCGCCGCGCCGGATCGTGGTCCGCGCGATCTGCGCCGGAGGAACACCCTTTTGCCTGAGTTTGTCCGTAACCAGGGCAAACGAAATTCCCGCCAGAAACAGGAACAAAGGCGCCGGCAGCGTGCCGCCCAGCTGCGACCACATGAAAAACGTGGTCTTGCGCGCTTCGGGACTGAGCCAGGAGTCGTAGCAGTGCGTCTGGAACATCAGGACGCAAGCGAGGCCGCGCATCCAGTCGATGTATGCCAGCCGCGAGGAAGTGGGAGCTGTCATCTGGGAGTTTGCGTTGGCGCCGTCGGGCAGAGTGTCCGGTTCGAGCAGGGGCAGTATAAAACCAAACTCACCGAGTAGCGCGGGGAAAGAGTCTTCCCCGAGGACGAAAACAAGGGCACGCCCGCGAGCGCCGCATTGGCAGTATAGGGAGCTCGCTGCTCTATGCTAAATTTGAAGCGAAGAGGGGCGCGTAGCTCAAGCGGATAGAGCATCGGATTTCTAATCCGAGGGTTGCAGGTTCGATTCCTGCCGCGCCTACCATTCCCTTGTGTAGCTCGAGCAGACCCCGCCCTCTGCTATTGCAAGTTAACTGCAAGCTGCAGCGAACCAGTAAGCAAAACTCATAAGCGATGAGGGATGACGGCGTGCGCTAGAATTCAGTTTATGGCCAAACAGCATTACTTCTTCAAACTGATTCCTCCACGCCCCACGTTTCCGCAAGACATCACAGATGAGGAGAAGCGCTTGATGGATGAGCATGCGCGCTACTTTCAAGACCACTTTGCGGCTGGCCGAGTTCTTCTCTTTGGCCCGGTGATGGCGACGGAGGGTGCGTTCGGGCTTGCCGTACTGGAAGTTGATAGCAGAGAAGACGCCCAGCGATTTGGCGAAGGCGACCCATCGGTGAGATCCGGGCTGAACCGGTTTGAAGTTTGCCC
>Ga0075017_100000451_pt1 | contig 22773 bp, 18 predicted proteins | sample AleBraG_ABR_2012_FD_71475 | JGI IMG/M metagenome (GOLD analysis project Ga0075017, IMG submission 71475) | Freshwater sediment microbial communities in response to fracking from Pennsylvania, USA - Alex Branch Run_MetaG_ABR_2012 | ecosystem: Environmental > Aquatic > Freshwater > Creek >... | reverse complement strand
AACTGCGCTACGACGACAAGCCGCATCTCAGCATGGTCTCGGCGCTGCCTTCGTCGGCGAAGTCCAATGACGCCTTCGAGGGAATGCAGGGGAGTTTCTTTTCATCCGACACGGCGCCAGAAGCCATTCTGCAAAAGTCATTCGCCGAAGAGTTGCTGGGAAAGGTGCCCGCTCCTGGCGCGCCCGAAACCAATGTCGCGGACCTGGCAAAGCCGCTGGTGGGCAAGGAACTGACGATGCGCTATTCGCAACGCGCGCCCGCGGCGCAGCCGCTGCCGCTCCGCAGCAATGAAAATGCTGCTGCCGCCGACAGTCTCGCACTGTCATCGTATTCCGTGGTTTCGCGCGAACAGAAGTTGAAGATTGTGGGCATTTCGGATCTCGACCCGGAGAGCATGCGCGGCCCGATGCGCGCGAAGGTGTTTTTGCCTTTGAAACTCGGCGAGAGTCTTCATGTGATGCAGCCCACCGATCTGCGGGAGGTTTCGCGGGCGGGGAGCGATCAACCGGTCTATTCCTCGATCAGCGTGCGCGTGAAAAACCCTGCCCAGGTGCAGGTCGTCGAAGATGCCATCAAGAAAATGGGGTTCAGCACGTTTTCGATCCTGGATGCGACCCGCAGTTTGCGCCAGTTCTTCGCGGTGCTCGATCTGTTCCTGGGAATCTTCGGCAGTCTGGCCCTGGCCGTAGCGTCGATCGGAATCGTGAACACGCTGGTTATGGCGATTCTCGAACGGCGGCGCGAAATCGGCATCATGAAGGCCATCGGGGCGAGCGATGGCGACGTGAAAAAACTATTTTTCGCCGAAGCCGGCGCTATGGGGATTCTGGGCGGCATCGTGGGTGTCGCGTTGGGCTGGGCGATCGGACAGGTCATCAATCTGGGAACCAACTTCTACCTCAAGCGCCAGTCCCTGCCACCGGAACACTTCTGGGCGGTTCCGTGGTGGCTGGTAGGGGCCGCCATAGTCTTCGCATTCGTTGTGAGCCTGGTCTCCGGCTTGTATCCGGCCGGGCGCGCGGCCAGACTCGATCCCGTGCAGGCGCTGCGCTACGAATAAACTGATCCCATGACGCGCGCCTCAAGGGTTGCCTGCTGGATCCTCTTGCTGTGCTTCTTATTTGCCTGCGGCTCAGCTGCCGCGCAGAGCCGGATTGATTGCAGCGCTCTGAACAGCCGGATACTGAAGCGAGTTGTCCGCTATTGCGTTTATCTGCCCGCAGGCTATGACGCCGGGGCGACGCAGCATCCGGCGCGGCGTTATCCGGTGCTCTATTTTCTTCACGGCCTGGGCGACAACGAGCAGACGCTTTTCAACAGCGGCGGCTGGACCCTGCTCGACGATCTGCGCAACCAGCACCGCATGGGCGATTTTTTAATCGCCGCCCCCGACGGCAAACGCGGCTTCTACATCAACTCGGCGGACGGTGCTGTACTCTACAGCGATTTCTTTCTGCAGGAGTTCCTGCCCCACATCGAGGGCAAATTCCGCGTCCGCGCCGGCCGCGCGGGACGGGCCATCAGCGGAGTGTCCATGGGCGGCTACGGGGCGCTTCGATTTGCCTTCGCGCATCCGGAACTGTTCTCGGCGGTAAGCGCGCAAAGTGCAGCTCTGATCACCCAGTCCCCAAAAGAACTGGATGCGGCATCGGGAGGAGGTTCGCCTCTGAGTGGAGTGCTGGGCGAGCCTTTCGGCAAGCCCATCAACGTGGCTCACTGGAGTGCGAACAGTCCTTTTGTTCTGGCGAAGACCAACTCGGCGGCCCTGAAAAAGCTCTCAATCTATTTCAACTGCGGACAGGACGACAACTACGGATTCGAAAAGGGAGCCGCGGCGCTGCACGATGAACTGCAGAGGGAAAGCGTAAGCCACGAGTATCACCCCTACCCCGGCGATCACAGTCTCAGCTATTTCCTGTCTCACTTCGCGGAAGTGATGGAGTTTCATTCCAAGGCATTCGGGCTGCAGTCGCAGGCAAATCAAAAAGCGTTCAGAGATGAACGACGCGCGAGATAAAGCGCAAGGGTGCACAATCCCGCGGCCGCCCCACGAGATTCATCTCACCTGATATAGACTAACCAGACGCTCCAGTAGCCGGAGAGGTGGCCGAGTGGTTGATGGCTCCGGTCTTGAAAACCGGCATACCCGAAAGGGTATCGGGGGTTCGAATCCCTCCCTCTCCGCCAGCTTCTACAATTCAAAATCATGGTGACAGTGGAGATCAAGCCAAAACACGGGAGCATGTGGGACCTGGTGAGCCTGGGCGAAGTCATGCTGCGCCTCGACCCCGGTGATCAGCGCATCTCCACCACGCGTCATTTTCGCGCGTGGGAGGGCGGGGGCGAATACAACGTAGCCCGCGGCCTCAGGCGCTGTTTTGGAATGGATACCGCCATTGTGACTGCGCTGGCGGATAACGCTGTGGGACGTCTGGTTGAAGACTGCATGCTGCAAGGAGGCGTCGGGCAGAAGTACGTGCGGTGGGTGCCCTTCGACGGCGTTGGCCGCGCCGCGCGCAACGGGTTGAATTTCACTGAACGGGGCTTTGGCATTCGCCCCGCGCTCGGATGCTCGGACCGCGGACATACTACGGTCTCGCAACTCAAGCCCGGGGAGATCGACTGGGATCAGATTTTCGCGAAAGACGGAGCCCGCTGGTTTCATACGGGTGGAATTTTCTGCGCGCTCTCGGAGAGCACGCCACTCGTCGCCCAGGAAGCCATGGAGGCGGCCAAGCGAGCCGGCACCGTGGTTTCCTACGACTTGAACTACCGCGCGTCGCTCTGGAAGTCGATTGGCGGAAAATCGAAGGCGCAGGAGGTCAACCGCCGCCTCGCGCCCCTGGTCGACGTGATGCTCGGCAATGAGGAAGACTTTACCGCGGCGCTCGGCTTTCCGGTTTCCGGTCTGGACGAGCATCATTCCAAGCTGGATGCGACCGGCTTTAAGCAGATGATCGAGAAAGTCGTAAGGGAATATCCTGCGCTCGCCGTGATTGCTACCACGCTTCGACATGCCAAGACAGCCACCGTGAACGATTGGGGCGCGCTCTGCTACTGCGACAGAGCTTTTTATCAGGCGCCTGTGCGTGAGAATCTGGAAATCTACGACCGCGTCGGTGGAGGTGACTCCTTCGCTTCGGGGTTGATTTATGGATTTCTGTCGGGGAAGGAGCCGCAGTGGTCCGTCGAATGCGGCGCGGCCCACGGGGCGCTGGCGATGACCACGCCGGGCGATACCACGATGGCAACGCTGGCGGAGGTGCTGCAGGCGATGACATCACGCACCGCGCGGATCGAGCGGTAACGCCTCGCACAGCTAAGACACGGGAAACAATACATGACCATTGACGACGTGATCCGCAAGATCGGAGAGATTGGAATCATTCCGGTGGTGCGCGCGGCAACGGTCGAAGAGGCCAACCGAGCGGTCCAAGCGATCTGCGCCGGCGGCATTCCCATCGTCGAAATCACCATGACCGTGCCCAACGCCGTGTCGGTCATCCGCGAGGTTGCGCAGCAGTATGGGAACGACGTTCTCATCGGAGCGGGCACGGTCACCACCGCCGAACAGGCCGAACTCTGCGTTCTTTCGGGGGCCGAGTTCCTCGTGAGCCCGGGCTTGGCCGTTCCTGTTCTAAACGTTGCGCACGCCGCTGGAAAGCTGGCGATCCCCGGAGCGTTGACTCCAACCGAGTTGATGAATGCTCAGGGCCAAGGTGCGCGGCTAATCAAGATTTTTCCTTGTGGGAATGTTGGAGGCCCCAAGTATTTGCGTTCGCTCAAGGCTCCGTTTCCGGATGCGTGCTTGATTCCAACAGGAGGCGCGAACGCGGCGAACGCTGCGGATTTCATCGCTGCTGGAGCGTTCGCACTCGGCGTCGGCGCGGACTTGGTCGACCCGAAAGCATTGCGCGACGGGAACCTGGAGAAAATTACGACGGCTGCGCGGGAGCTTGTGCGCGTCGTCGTTGCTGCACGCGAAGCAGCGCGCTAGTATCGGTCCAAGTCAGATTACTGGTTCACGGCGCTCGCCAGGACGCCCCCGTCCACGGGCAGTACGGTTCCCGTGACAAAGCTGGCCGCGTCTGAAGCCAGGAAAATCGCGGCTCCCACGAGTTCCTCGAGTTCCCCAAAGCGTTTCATGGGAGTGCGCATCAGTACCTCGTTCCCGCGGCCCGTACCGACCAGGAGTTTTTCGCTGAGCGGCGTGCGAAAATATCCCGGCGCGATCGCGTTGACGCAGATTCCATGGCGAGCCCATTCGATAGCTAGCGACTTGGTCAGCGACGCCAGTCCCGACTTGCTCGCAGAGTACGCTGCGACTTCGAAGAGCGCCAGAAACGATCCCATGGACGCGATGTTGATGATGCGCCCGTAGCGGCGCTCGATCATGTGACGTCCGAAGACCTGGCAGGCCCGCAGCGTGCCCGTCAGATTCGTATCCATGATCCGGTTCCAGTCCGCTTCGGAAAAATCCAGGGTGGGCGCGCGCTTCGTGATCCCGGCGGCGTTTACCATGATGTCGACTTTTCCGAACGTTTCCACGCAGGATTGCAGCAGCTTCTCCAGCGAGTCGCGGTCGGCCACGTCACAGGTCACGCGCAAAGAGCGGCGGCCGAGGGTCTCGATCTCGTCGGCCAGTGCGTTCACCAGTTCGATGCGCCGCGCACTCGCAACCACATCAGCGCCAGCTTGAGCCAGGCCGAGCGCTAGCGTTTTGCCGATTCCAGAACTGCCTCCAACAACGACTGCCACCTTACCGCCGAGTTCCAGCTGCTTGTAACCCATATTCCCTCGAAAATGAATGTGACTTTCTCCCGCCTCTACCAGTTGAACATCGTCCCGTCGATTTTGCGGTTCACGGGCAAGTATGCGCGCTCGTACGGAAACTTTTCCGCCAGCTTCTCGTCGTAGTCGACGCCCAACCCGGCCGCGTCGCCCGGATGCAGGTACCCGTTCTTGAACGAGTACGAGTGCGGGAAGACTTCGTCGGTCTGGGGAGTGTGGCGCATGTATTCCTGGATCCCGAAATTGTTCACGGAAATATCGAAGTGCAGCGCCGCCGCCATGGCGACCGGCGACAAATCCGTCGCCCCATGACACCCGGTGCGCACGTGATAAATCTCAGCCAGGGCAGCGATTTTCTTGAGATGCGTCAAGCCTCCGCCGTGTACCACCGTCATGCGGAGGTAGTCAATCAGTTGCTCGGTGATGAGAATGTGCGCATCCCAAATCGCATTGAAGACTTCGCCGACTGCCAGGGGCGTGGTCGTGTGCCGGCGAATGATGCGGAAACCTTCCTGCAGTTCGGCGGTCACCGCGTCTTCCAGCCAGAACAGATGATAGGGCTCCAGACTTTTTCCCAGACGCGCCGCTTCGATCGGCGTCAGCCGGTGGTGGACGTCGTGGAGCAGGTGAAGATCGTCGCCAAACTTGAGGCGCAGCGCCTCGAACAGCTTGGGGACATGCAGAAGATATTTTTCCGTCGACCACACGTTTTCGGGAGGCAAGCCCTTCTCTGCCGGCTCGTAATACAGCTTGTCGCCTGCCACTCCGTAGGTGGAAGGCAGGCCCGGGATTCCCGTTTGCGCGCGAACCGCAAGATAGCCCATCTCTTTATACTTCGCGACTTCATCTCCGGTCTCTTCGATGTCGCGACCATTTGCGTGCCCGTACACCAGCACTCCCGTTCTGCTCTGGCCGCCGAGCAGGTTGTAGACGGGCGTATTCAGGGCCTTGCCCTTGATGTCCCAGAGAGCCATATCGACTGCGGCGATTGCCGTCATGGTCACGGGGCCGCGTCGCCAGTAGGCGCCGCGGTAGAGATACTGCCACAGATCTTCCGTCTGGAACGGGTCGCGGCCGGTGAGGCAGGGTATCAAATGATCGGTTAAGTAAGACGCAACGGCCAACTCCCGGCCGTTCAAAGTCGCATCGCCTAATCCGTAAACACCCGCGTCGGTCGAGATCTTCAAGGTAACGAAGTTCCGATCCGGGCAACTGACGAACACCTTGGCGCTGGTGATTTTCAAACGTATCCCCTCACACTGACACCAAATGAGTGTAACCAAAGCCTGGAATCGGCGCACGGCGCACGAATTCCTGATTCGCGACGTTGCTGCGCCAGCGGCGTACGGAAGATCAGACCTGCGCTGGTTTGAGCCGCGGTGCCAGTGCCTGCACGAAACAGAGCGCGATCAGATAGGCCACACCGGCCATCACGAACACAGGGACGTAGGAACCGGTGCGTTGCAGAATGTACCCCACAGCTTTGGCGACCAACATTCCTCCGATGGCTCCCACCATGCTGGCAAAGCCCACCACGGCCCCCACCGCGCTTCGGGGAAACATGTCGGAAGCCAGCGTGTAGAGATTGGCCGACCAGCCTTGATGCGCTCCAGCCGCGATCGCGATGAGAAACACGGCAAGCCACGCATCCGTGGTGCGCGCGGCAATCATGATGGGCGTGACCGCCAGCGCGCAGACCAGCAGAGCCGTCTTACGGCTCGCGTTCACGGTCCATCCTCGCTTCAGGAGAGAGGATGAAAGCCATCCTCCGCTGATACTTCCGATGCTCGCTCCGGTGTACACGACGAACAGCGGTAACGCCATGCCTCGCAAATCCAATCCGAGATTGCGGCTCAGAAAATCCGGCATCCAGAATAGATATACCCACCAGATCGGGTCGGTGAAAAATTTGCCCAAGGCCACCGCCCAGGTCTGGGGGAGCGTAATCAGGGTTCGCAACGGGACTCTCGGCGCGTCCCCCTCGCGATCGCTCTGTATGTACGCCAGTTCCGAGGATGAAACCAGACGGTCTTCTTCCGGGCGGTGATACACGGCGAGCCAACACACGATCCAGACGAATCCCAGGGCGCCGGTGGCAATGAAGGCCATGCGCCATCCAAAACGATAAGTGATCCAGGGAACCACGAGAGGCGTCACGATCGCGCCGACATTGGTGCCGGAGTTGAATAGGCCCGTGGCCAGCGCTCGTTCGCGCTTGGGAAACCACTCCGCCACAGCCTTCACCGATGCCGGAAAACTGCCGGATTCGCCAAGTCCCAGGCTGAACCGCGCCACTGCGAACTGAAGTATCGAACTTGCGGCAGCATGCGCCATGGCGGCCAGGCTCCACAGCAATACCGCCAGGGAAAAGCCCTTACGTGTGCCGAGCCTGTCGATCAGCTTTCCCACGAACAGCAGGCCTGCGGCATAAGCGCACACGAATGCGAAAACGATGTTGCCGTAGCCGATGTCAGTCCAACCGAACTGGACTTGCAGCGTCGGCTTGAGCAGCCCGATGACTTGCCGGTCCATATAGTTCACCGTGGCTGCAAAAAACAACAGACCGCAGATCAACCAGCGCCGTCGACCGATAGGAGCCACGGGCGAGCCTGGCACACTCTCATCAGGAGTGGCGGGGATGGGGCGTGTGTTCAGTGGATTGTGCTTATTGGCGATGTTCATCACTAGACATCGTGCGAGTCGCTCCCGTCAAGCATCGGCTGAACTGATATGATTTCTGGACTTGAATTGCTAATTCCGGCTCGGCCCCGCCAGGCCGATGTCAGAAACCGCGCGAGCACGTGCCCATGAAAGGCTTTCTCACCGAAGACTTCCTGCTTTCGAACGATGCGGCGCGGCGCCTCTACCATCAGTTTGCCGCTCCGCAGCCGATTCTTGACTACCACTGTCATCTGCGTCCGCAGGACATTGCCGAGAATCGCCGTTTTGCGAATCTCTTCGAGATATGGCTCGAGGGAGATCACTACAAATGGCGGGCCATGCGGGCGAACGGCGTCGCCGAACGATACGTCACCGGCGATGCCAGTCCGTACGAAAAATTTCTGGCCTGGGCGCGAACCGTCCCCTACACGCTGCGCAACCCGCTTTACCATTGGACGCACCTGGAACTGCAGCGCTATTTCGGCATTGCCGAATTCCTGGATGAAAGTTCAGCGCCGGCCATCTGGGAGCGAGCGAATGCCCAGCTGTCGGGCGGGCTAACCGCGCATGCCATTCTGCAGAAGTTTCGCGTCGAGGTTGTGTGCACGACCGACGATCCCACCGACGACCTGCGGCATCATCAGGCGATCGCAAAATCGACTCTGCCAACGCGAGTATTTCCAGCTTTTCGTCCCGACAAAGCCCTCGCCGTCGGCGAAGCTGAGTTTGTGTCCTGGATCGAACGGCTCTCAGAAGCGACGAACGTCGACGTGCGCGACCTGAACGCTCTTCTTCAGGCGCTCCGGAGCCGGCATGACTACTTTCATTCCATGGGTTGCCGGCTCTCCGACCATGGGTTGGATCATTGCTATGCGACGCCATGTTCGGAACGGGTGGCTGCAGCAATCTTCGTGAAAGCCCGCGAAGGGCAATCCATGACCGAGGATGAGCGGAATCAGTTCGCTTCTTTTATGATGCTTTTCTTCGGTCGGCTCGACGCCGAAAAGGGGTGGACGAAACAACTGCACCTCGGCGCGCAACGCAACGTCAACACGGCCGCCCGCCGCAGACTTGGAGCGGACGCCGGTTTTGACGCGATTGGTGATTTTCCTCAAGGCGGCCCGCTCGCCGCCTACCTCGATCTGCTTGCGCAAGAGAACGCCCTGCCGCGCACGATCGTCTACAACGTGAATCCGGCGGACACATTTCAGTTCGCGACGTTGATTGGATGTTTCCAGGACGGAGAAGTCCCGGGAAAGATACAGTACGGCAGCGCCTGGTGGTTCCTTGATCAGAAGCAGGGCATTACCGCGCAACTCGAAGCCCTGTCGGATACTGGGCTGCTGTCGCGCTTCATTGGCATGGTCACCGATTCTCGCTCATTCATGTCCTACCCACGCCACGAATATTTCCGCCGCGTCCTCTGCGACGTCGTGGGACAAGATGTCGAGCGGGGTGAACTCCCGGATGACAATGCACTTCTTGGTCGGCTCATCACCGACATCTGTTATGCGAATGCTAGGCAGTACCTTCAATTGCCGCCCGCCCGCATCCCGTAAGATCGCCAGGAGATGCTCTAGCCGATAGCCTTTTTGTCGAACTGCCGAAGGCCGACCACCAGCAGCAACACATCGAATACCGTCAACGCCACCAGAATCACAGGCAACGACAGGTGCGGGAACTGGGGCACGAGCGTGGCGCGCAGTCCTTCGCTGGCGTAGGCGAGGGGGTTGAGAAGAACAAGCTTTTGCAGGATGGGGAATTTGCTCAGAGCGCTCCAAGGATAATAGGTGCACCCGAAGAATATCATCGGCGTCATGACCATGCTGAACATCAGGCCGATGTGCTGCTGATTGACGCTGCAACCGAGCGCGAGGCCGCCGCACGCCGAGAACCCCGCAACCAGCAACGTAATGCAGGCGAAGAGAAGCGGATTCGTCAGATGCAATTCCAATCCGGGGCGAAGAATGATCCACGCCAGCGGAATCACGGTGAGGCCGGCGACCAAGGCCTGAATCAATCCGGCGACTACCTTTTCCACGGCTACCCAGGAGATCGCGATTGGAGCCAGCAGCCGGTCTTCAATCTCGTGAGTGAACTGGAATTCTCCAATCAGGGGCATGGCGACGGCCCAGATTCCCGTGAACACCATGCTGATGGCCATGATGCCCGGCAGCAGCAGGCTCTTGTACGACTGCGGCATATAGCCGCTGCCCACCATCACGCGGCCAAAAACAAAAACGAACAACAGCGGCTGCAGGAAGGTCTGCAGAATCAGGGGAATCAGATTCCGCCTGGCTACGCGCGCGTCGCGAGCCAATAACGCCAGAAACGTGCTGTTCATTCGCGCAAGCTCCTTCCGGTGTGATGAAGAAACAAATTTTCCAGGCTGGGTTCTGAGATGTGTACGTCGGACAGTTCCACGCCAAGCGCGGCGGCGGCGTTTACGATCTCCGGAATCAAAGAACCGCCTCGACCGGCGTAGAGGTCGGCCCCGCTTTCTCCCGAGGCGCGCACTTCTGTCACGCCCGGCAACGTGGCCAGGCGTTCAAGCAACGGCGGAGAGTTGTGCCCAAAGCGCAGGCGCAGAAGAAATCCTCCAGGAATCGAAGCCTTCAGCTCGGCGGGCGTGCCCGACGCGATGATGCGGCCATGATCAATAATGGCCAGGTGCTGGCACAACGTGTCGGCCTCTTCCATGTTGTGCGTGGTCAACAGGATGGTGCGGCCTTCGCGGTTGTACTCGCGGATGATTTCCCAGAGCAGCAGCCGGGTCTGCGGATCCAGTTTCACGCTCGGTTCATCGAGGAATAGGACATGGGGATCGTGCATCATGGCGCGTGCGATCGAAACCCGCTGCATCATGTTGCCGGAAAACCCGCGCACGAGTTGGTCGGCGCGATCGGTCAGCTTGAAGCGATCGAGCAAAGTTTTTGCGCGCTCGCCGCGCTGTTGCGAGCTGAGGCCGAAGTATGCTCCGTGAAAAAGCAGAATCTAGCGCGCGGTCAGGGAGAAATCCAGGTTGGGGCGCTGGGCGACGACTCCAAGCTGGCGCTTGGCCGCCGTTTGATCGAGCCACACGTCATGTCCGCCAACCCATGCGGTACCGCTGGTTGGGCGAACGCGGGTCGTGAGAATCCCGACAGTGGTCGATTTTCCTGCGCCGTTGGGACCGAGCAGACCGAAGATCTGTCCGGGAGCAACGTCGAGGTCTATCCCGTCGAGAGCTTTGATCTGCGGTTTTGGTTCCTTGTTGCTCTTGCCCTTCGTGGCGGACGAATCACCGCGCCCGGCGCCTGCGGGCGGAGCCGAGTTGTAAACCTTGCACAGTTCCCGGGTGCGAATTGCCGAGTCCATTCCAAGAAATTCCTTTTTGAGATCGCCCAGCGGTGACGGTCGACGTCTGGAAATCTTAGCAGGCAGTATACATTGCCCCGCGGCGTCACTCTGAAGCGTGATTGAAATCACACGTTTCCTGCTTCCATCTCTATCCAAATGACTTAGGACTGGTAGTTGGCGGCTGCATGCGCTGCTCAGTGCCTGTTTTCGAGAACACTAATAGATTCCTAGTAATGATCGGGCGTTGGCGGCTTACTAGAATTGCGCCGCGCACATGAATCCAAAATGGAATGGCCAGTTTTCGTGCTTCGATCTCGTCGCCCGGATCGGCGGGACGATTGCTGAGAAGCCTGGTGAGAAGACCCGCGAGCAGCGCACCATCGTGCGAGTGCGCGATATCGAAATCGGCGGCAGCGATTTCGTGGTCATGGCCGGACCGTGCGCCGTCGAGTCCGAGACCCAGTTGTTGCAGACGGCCGAAGCCGTCGCCGAAGCGGGCGCGCGCATCCTGCGCGGCGGAGCCTATAAGCCTCGGTCTTCGCCCTACGCGTTTCAAGGCCTGGGCGTGGAAGGTCTGAAGCTCCTGCGCAAAGTGCGCGAAACGACCGGACTCGCCATCGTCACCGAGGTGATGAGCGAAGAAGACGTTGACCTGATCGCGGAATACGCCGACATCATGCAGGTCGGCACGCGCAGCATGGAGAACTACACGCTGCTGGAGGCTTTGGGCGGATGCGGCCGTCCCGTGCTGTTGAAGCGCGGCATGTCGGCGACGCTGGAAGATCTGCTGCGTTCGGCCCAGATCATCGCCATGGCGGGAAATCCGCAGATCATCCTCTGCGAGCGCGGCATTCGCACCTTCGAAACCGCCACCCGCAACACGTTGGATATCGCCGCGGTCCCCGTGCTGAAAACCGTGTCGCATCTTCCCGTCATCGTTGACCCCAGTCACGCCGCTGGGGTTCGAAGCCTGGTTCCCGTGCTTTCGCGGGCCGCCGTCGTCGTGGGTGCAGATGGATTGCTCGTGGAGGTGCACCCGTCTCCCGAACAAGCCTTGAGCGACGGAAATCAATCGCTCACCTTCGACGAGTTTCGCGACATGATGGACGACCTTGGTCCTTACCTCGAGCTGCAGCAAGAGGCTCGGCTGCTTCGGCCACAACTCCTCGCCGCCGGAGGAGCAGACTAGTGTCGGCGCGGCCCATCGCAGTCTGCATCCCCTTGCTGTTTGCCGCCCTTCTCACAATGACCGGGGTGAAAGCCTCAGGCGCCAATGATTCGCCATCATTTCTCTACACGGTTGCTAAACATTACGAACCGCTGGCCTGGATGCGCGGTGAAGAGCGCTTCGATTCCGGCGCGACCATCTTTGTGCGCGATGGAAGTGGGCATCATTCACTCGTTCCAGATTTCGCGGCGTCTGCCGACTCCGCTGTTTCGTTCGATGGACAACGCGTGCTGTTCGCCGGGAAGTCGAAGGCCCAGGATCCGTGGCAGATCTGGGAGATCGCATTCGCGGGAGGAGAGCCGCGCCGCATCACCCCGGGCAGCGAGGATTGTATTCGGCCGTTTTATCTTCCCGAAGACCGCGTGGTCTACGCACGAAGAGTCGCCGGCCGATTCGTAATTGAAGTGGTGAGCCTGACCGGCGGTAAGCCACTGGCCCTGACCTACGGCCCTGCAAACTTCCTGCCAACCGATGTTCTGCGCGACGGGCGCATCCTGTTCGAGTCTTCCTATCCGCTGGGAGCGGATGTTCCTGAAATTTACACTGTGTACTCCGACGGCAGCGGAGTCGAGTCCTATCGCTGCGATCACGGCAACGCTCGCCACCAAGGCAAGCAGGTCAGTTCTGGCGATGTGGTTTTCGCCAGCCGTGCGGGTTTGGCGAGATTCACTTCCGCACGTGCGCAGGAAGTCGCAATTTCCGCCCCGGCCGGAGAATACGCCGGAGAACTTGCAGAGACGTCCTCGGGCGATTGGTTCCTGCCCTGGCGCGCCGACGCGAGAGCGCCCTTCCAACTGATGCTCTGGAGTCCGGGTGCTGCCGCACTGCGTCTCTTGGCGGCTGAACCAGACGCGAATGTAGTCCAGCCGGCTCTGATTGCCGAGCGCGCGGTGCCCAACCGTCATCCCTCAGGCTTGCATGACTGGCCAAATGCGAACCTGCTTTGTCTGAACGCCTACACCTCGAAATATCAATTTGCCGCAGGTTCCATTCATTCCGTGCGCCTCTACACGCGTGACGACGCGGGACACCCCAAGCTGCTCGGCACCGCTCCCGTCGAACGCGACGGTTCATTCTTCGTTCAGGTGCCCACCGAGCAGCCGCTACAGATCGAACTGCTGGACATCGCGGGCAATACACTAAAGCGTGAATCGGGATTCTTCTGGATGCGTCGCGGCGAACAGCGTGCCTGCGTGGGCTGCCACGCAGGTCCGGAAACCGCGCCTGAGAACGCCGTTCCCATGATCCTGCTCAAGACGACGACGCCCGCCGACATGACCGGCGCGACGCCACACAACGCCTCGGGAGGGAACTAGCGTGAACAAGCGAATTCTCGGCTTGCTGGTGCTGTCCTCCTCGTTGCTGGCGCAAACCCCGCAAGCCAGCACGCCGAACACAATTCGCTTCGCGGACGCAACAGCAAAGTCCGGCATTCAGTTCACGCACAGCTTCGGCGCACAACAACTTGGCTCGCTGCTGGAGGGCACGGGCTCGGGCTGTGTCTGGTTCGATTACAACAACGACGGCCTGCCCGACCTTTATGTCGCCAGCGGCAAGCCGCTGGAAGACGGGATGCATCCGTATCCACTCAAGCAGCCGCCCGCCAGTGCGTCTCACAATCATCTCTACCGAAATAACGGCGACGGCACCTTCGCCGACGTCACCAACCAGGCTGGCGTGGCGGCCAACATTTATGGAACCGCCGCGATTGCCGCCGACTTTGACAATGACGGTTTCGTCGACCTCTTCGTCACCGGCTACGGCCAGGCGATTCTCTACCACAACAATGGCGACGGAACGTTCACTGACGTGACGGCTAAAGCCGGGATTAAAGTGGACGGCTGGTCCATCGGTTCGGCCTGGCTCGATTACGATCGCGACGGTTGCGTGGATCTGTTTGTCGGCCGGTACGTGAAGTTCGATCCCAAGTACCGCAACTTCTACGCCGCCGACAATTATCCCGGCCCCCTCGACTACGCTGCCGACACCAACCGCCTCTACCACAACAATTGCAACGGAACGTTTACCGACGTGACCGACAAGTCCGGAATCGGAGCGTTCAAAGGCCGTACCATGGGTGCGACCGCGGCGGATTTCGACGGCGACGGTTACCCCGACATATACGTTGCCAACGACAAGACCGAGAATTTTCTCTTCCGCAACAAGCACGACGGCACGTTCGAAGAGATCGCCGGCGACGTGGGAGCGGCCTACGGCCAGAACGGCGAAAGCACCTCGGCCATGGGTCCGGTCTTTGCCGACATCGACGGCGACGGGCGCATGGACTTGCTCGTTACGGACTCCAAGTACAACCGCCTCATGCGCAACGCCGGACCGAACGGGTTCGAAGATATCGGCCCGAGCTCCGGCATCTCGCAAGCGACGGCACAGTACACGAGCTGGGGCACGGGCATCTACGACTTCGACAACGACGGCTGGCTCGACATTCTGATCTTCCACGGTGGATTGATTCACCTGGTCCCACAGGAGCAATCGCTCTTCCGCGGCCTGGGCAGCGGCAAGTTCGCCGATGTATCGCGCGAGGCCGGACCGGTGCTCGACGTGAAGACGGTCTCGCGTGGCGCCTGCTTCGCCGACTACGACAACGACGGCAAGGTCGACGCCTTCGTCGTGAACCTGGGCGCACCCGCCACCCTGCTGCACAACGTCAGCCAGAACAATAATCACTGGCTCACCGTGAAGTTAAAGGGAAAGAAAAGCAATCGCGACGGCATCGGCGCACGCCTGGAATTGTTGGCAGCCGGCCGCAAACAGATCGCCGAGCGCACCGCGGGGTCAGGCTATCTCTCGCAGGACGACGGCCGCATCCATTTCGGCCTGGGTGCGGCGAGCAAAGCGGACAAGCTCACCATCCACTGGCCCAGCGGCCAGGAGCAGGTTTTGGAGAATCTCTCCGCCGACCGCGTGCTCACGGTGGAGGAGCCGTAGATGCCAGTTCGTCCCACGCACGCAAGCTTTCGGTGGATGGCCAGGGTCGCCGCCGTCTTCGCGGTGTCATTCTTAGCCATCGCGGCCAAGCCCGCGGCGAAACAGTCCGGCGCGCTCCCAAAGCAGCGCTATCTTTCGCCGATTGAAATGGCTCTGTCCCCGGATGGTCGAGTGCTCTACGTGGTTTGCCAGGACAGCGACGAAGTTCGAGTGGTGGACGCGCAATCCGACAAAGTCATAAGCAGCGTTCCCGTCGGCCACGTTCCGCGTGGAATCGCGTTGTCGCCCGATGGCCACCAGCTGTATATCACGAATGCCTGGTCCGACTCGGTCTCTGTCGTCGACACGGCGTCGTTGAGCGTAGTGCAAACGCTGCCCACAGGTTTTGAACCGACCGGAGTTGTTCTCGACCGCAGCGCTGAGACTCTCTACGTCGCAAATCGGCTGAGCGATGACGTTTCGGTCATCGACCTCAAGACCGGACAAGAAACCAAACGCCTTCTCGCCGGACGCGGCGCCAGTTACCTCGCCATCTCTCCCGACGGAGAGTGGATCTATTGCACGCACATCTATCCCAATCCCGGAGCCTTCCGCACCCAGCCGAATTCCGAAATCACAGTCATCGATACGGCTCGGCAGACCGTGGTTGAGCGCAAACCACTGCAGAACGTGGCAGGCGTGTTTCACGTCGCGCTATCAGCCGACGGCAAACTGGGCGTGGCGGCGCAACTCAGGCCGAAGAATCTGACCCCCCTCGCGCACGTCGAGCACGGTTGGGCCTTCGGCGATTCGGTGACTCTGTTCGGGGCAGATGTTGGCGGAACGGTTCAGATTCCGATCGACGAGCTCGACCGCTACTACGCTCTGCCCTGGGGCGTCGCGATTGCGCCCGACAAGTCGAAGATCTTTCTGACCACGGCTGGATCGCAGAGCGTGACCGCCATTGATGTTCCCCGCCTGCTAAGCGCCGTGCGCACACGCCGGCAGCCATTCGTCAATGATCTCTCCGCCTCCGCCGACTACGTGCAAGCCAGGATTCCCGTCGGCCACAATCCGCGGGGCGTTCTGTTGTCGGCAGACGGCAACCGTCTCTATGTCGCCAACCGGCTCGATGACACCATCTCGGTCATCGACACGGTGGCGGATAGAGTCGTATCGACTATCGACCTCGGCGGCCCGAAGACCGTCGACGCGCTTCGCCGCGGTGAGCGCCTTTTCTACACCGCAGACTTCGCCTTTCAAGGTCAGTTCGGCTGCGCCAATTGCCACCTCGACGCCACCATCGACGGCCTGCAGTGGGACCTGGAGCCCGATGGTTTCGGCAAGGACATCGTCGACAACCGGTCGCTCGAAGATCTTGCCGGCACCGAGCCTTTCAAATGGAACGGCGGCAATCCCGACATGCCTACGGAATGCGGCCCGCGCACGGAAAAATTCTTCTTCCGGTCTCAGAGTTTCACGCCGCAGCAATTGACCGACCTGGTGACCTTCGTCTTCTCGCTCCCGTATCGCCCCAACCGCTACCGGCTTCCCACTGGAGATTTAACGCCGGCCCAGGAGCGAGGCAAGGCGATCTTCGAGCGCACGAAATCCAAGAACGGTAAGCCGATCCCGGAAACGAATCAGTGCGCCTATTGCCACAGCGGGCCCAAGTACACCAGTCAGAAACAGATCGACATTGGCACTGGCAAATCTACTGACCGCTCGCCCGTGGTCGATGTTCCTCAACTGCCTAACGCCGCGTATTCCGGGCCGTACCTGCACGACGGCTCGGCGCGTTCGCTGGAAGAAATCTGGACCGTGTTCAACCCGAAAGACACTCACGGCGTCAGCAACGATCTGACCAAAGACGAATTGAACGATCTCATCGAGTACCTGAAAACGCTATGAAGCCGAGAATACGCTCGACGAAAATTCGGTGGACGACAATTTGGATGACGACGCTGGCCCTGCTCGTCGCGGCCTCCCTCGCCGCCGCCCAGGACATGCCGCGCTTCCACTGGGAAAACTTCACCACCGCGAACGGCCTCCCCGACAACCACGTCTTCTGCGTGCTCGTAGACGGGAGCCGCATTTGGGCTGGAACGGAGAACGGACTCGGCCTCTACGAAAACAGCACGTGGAAAGTCTTCCGCCCCGTTGAGGATCAGAAAGATCAAAGCCTCGCGCACCAAGCCGTCCTATCGCTCGCCCTCGACAAACGCACCGGCGATGTCTGGGCCGGCACCATGGGCGGCCTGAGCCGAGTCTCCGCCGGACGCATCGACACCTTCACGCAACTGAACTCCGGCCTGAGCAACGACATTGTCTACGGAGTCGGCGTGCAAGGCGATTTCGTCTGGACCGCGACCGCTGCCGGCGCCAGTCGCCTGAACACGCGCACCGGACAATGGTCCTTGTTCAACGAGCGCAACACGCCCATGTTTGAAATTTGGACCTACTCCGTTAGTCCCGCGGACGACAAGGTCTATTACGCGGTCTGGGGCGGCGGCGTGCTCGAATACGACGTAAAGACCGAGCGCTGGAAGGACTACAACGATCCCGACGGAGAGACTGAGATGGTGCTCATGAAGGATCAGGGCCTCATCCACGAGATCACCACTTCCGTCAGTTACGTCAACAAGATTCTGTGGGTCGCGACCTATTTCGGCGCGAGCCGCTACGACGGCCGCTACTGGCATAATTTTCTGCAGAAAGACAGCGGCCTGCCCAGCAACTTCCTTAACCAGATCAAGGGCATCGACGCCAATCGCGCCTGGTTCTCCACCGACAAGGGCCTGGCTTATTACGACGGCACAAACTGGGCGGTCTACCGTCCAGCGCTCGATACGCACAAGCCAGAAATGCTGGTGCGCGACGCGGCCGGCACCGTGAAAAAGATTCCCGTGCAAAGCGCCCCCGCCCACAACTACGTTCTCGGCGTCGACTTTCAGGGAGACGACATCTGGGTCGCAACAGCCACGGGGCTGAGCCACGGCATACGTCAGACAAGTTCTGTACAAACTGCGCAAGCATCGAGCACGCACAAGGCAACGCACAAGAAATGAAACGATCAGGAGCCAAGCAAATGAACGTCCATGAACTATTCGCCGAAGTAGCCACCGCCCCCGTCGTGAAGCGGGCTATCACCAATCACACAGCGCTGAACGAAGCTTACGATTACGGCAGCGCCTTCTCCCGCGGCATGCGGATCGATCTCAACGGCCTCACCATCCTGCTGATCTCCGGCACCGCCAGCATCGACGACGCAGGACGCACCGTGCACGTTGGCGACCTCCGGGGCCAGCTTCGCCGCACTTTCGACAACATCAGCAGGCTGCTCGCCTCGGAAGGCGCGACGTGGCATGACATCGTGCGCACCACCTGCTACCTCCGCGACATCGAGCGCGACTACCAGGCCTTTAACGAAGAACGCACTACTTTCTACAAAGAACAGGGGCTGGACCCGCTGCCTGCTTCGACTGGAATTCAGGCAATCCTATGCCGGCCGGATCTGCTGATCGAAATTGAAGCGATTGCTATGTTCCGGCGGGAAACGCCCGCAGAGTAGAAACAGCGGAGTAGGAGTAGCGCCATGCGTCGAGTGTTTGTTCTTGTGTTTGTTGTCACCGCGCTCGCCTGTGCGGCTTGGGCCCAGACGCCTGTTCCTTGTGCGTGCGGCCACAATCCGCCGGGCCCTCCCGCGACCCGTTCGCTAAAGCCCTACACTGGCGCGCCCGAAGACTTGCGGCCCTTCTCTAAGTTCACCGCTCCCTATCACGAGTACTATCAGGATCTCGTCGAATACAACGGCGCGGCCCGCGACGTTCCCGATCCCAACCTCAAGGATTTAACCGAGATTCGAGTCGGTTTTCTGGCGCCGCTCTACGACCACCCTGATCAAGTGCTCGGCAATCGCATGCTGAACGGCGCACAGATGGCGATGGACGAGGCCAATGCTGCCGGTGGTTATGGCGGCAAACCTTTCCGCCTCGTGACCCACAACGACTACGACAACTGGCAGAACAGCAAGTCTGCCACTGCCGGCGTCGCAAAAGACTCCGCCATCTGGGGCGCGGCCTCCAACGACGCCGTCCGGATGATCTATGACGACAAGGTGTGGGCCATGTTCGGCTCCATCAGTTCCGAATCCACTCACATCGCCTTGCGTCTGACGTTGAAAGCCGAGACTCCACTGGTCAACAGCGCGTCCACCGATCCCACGATTCCAGAAACCGCGATCCCCTGGTACTTCACCGACATTCAGGACGATCGCCTGCAGGGCTACACGCTGGCCCGGCACATCTACACCGAGTTGGGCTTTAAGCGAGTCGCGATCCTGCGCGTGAACGACCGCTACGGCCGTTTCGGAGTCCTGAAATTCCGCGATGCCTCGCGCCGCCTCGGGCACCCTGTTGTGATCGAGCAAAAATACATGCGAGGCGACACCGACTTCCGCCGTCAGTTGCAGGTTATCGAAGATTCCCGCGTCGATGCCATTGTTCTCTGGACGGACGTCGGTCCCGCGGCGATGATCCTGCAGCAGATGCAGGAACTCGGCATGAAGCAGCGGGTGTTCGGCAGCCACCGGACGATTTCCGGCACCATCGGCGATGAACTCATCAAGCTGGCGGGAACCGCAGCCGAGGGTTTCGAGGCGGTCTTCCCTTACGATCCGACTCGCACCGACCAGCGCTGGCAGGACTTCAGCGCTCGATACGAAGCGCGTTTCCACGAAAAGCCCGACCACTTCGCGGCCCTTGCCTACGATCAGATGCAGATTCTGCTCAACGCAATCTGCCGCGCAGGCCTGAATAAAGGCCGCATTCGCGACGCTCTGACTGGAACGGAGAGCTACAAGGGTGTTACCGGCGACATGGTGTTCGACCCCAACTGCAAGAACATCGCGCCGCTGTACCTCGCCCGCGTCCACAACGGGATGATCGACTACCGCCGCATCACGATGGAAAAGCCCTACGCCCGCGTCGGCGAAAACGGCGTTCAGTACTCAGGACCATCCACGCCCGACGAAAAGGCGAGCACGCTGCAGATTGGCGTCTTCGGCCCGCGTGCCGATGAAGTTGTGCGCTCCGCTGAAGTTCTTCGCCTGCTGAGCGCGTTTAACAGTATGGGCAAGCATCTTTCTCTCATCCCGATTCCGTCCGAAACATCGTGGGGCAAGGCCTCCAGCGATCTCGTAAAGGCTGTTTATCAAGACCACGTGCTGGCCCTGATCGCGCTGGATCGTCCATCCAGCCATCTCGCCGAACAGATTGCCGTGAAGTCGTTCGTGCCGATCGTGGCCATCTCTTCCGACCGCGCGCTCACCTCGACCAACATACCGTGGATTTTCCGCCTGCCGGAAGGCACTCCGCTCGCTCAGGCTTTGCGCAGCCTGTCCGCAGCGATCGATCAGGCGGGACCGAACCGGGCAAGAATCAGGGAATCCCTTGCATCCGGGACGCCTGTGGCAGGTGTCCGATTCGAGTCAACCGGAGAACTCAGCAAATAGGCCACTATTTGACGCTGTGTCCGGATCCGAGAAGTTTTCCTACAACGCAACCAGTCTCATGGAACGACCTTGAAGATCGTCCCGCAGCCGCTTCCGTTGCCGCAGTTCAAGTCTCCGCCGAAGGCTGTGGTGCCGTAGAGAGCGCCGCCGAGACCGAAGATCACTCCGCCCTCAGGCGCGTCACCGCCGCTGCCGCCGAGGAAACTGTAGAGCACAGTCTCGGTCCAAGCGCCGCCTTGGGTGCTCGGCGGGATCAGCTCGAACACCACTCCTCTTCCCGATTGGCCTCCCTGCGAGGTTGTTCCGTAGAGGTGGCCGTTCTGGCCCAGGATCGGCCCTGACCCTGGTTCGTAGCCGGTGCTGATCGGATTGAAGTTGTAAAGAACCGACTCCGTCCACTCGCCGGTCTGCGTGGGACTTAGTTCGACGACATTGCTGAAGGATCCTGCGGGGGTGCCTAGAGTCGCGCCGTAGAGATTGCCCGCCGCGTCAAAGACGAGCCCGAAATCAGGGAAGGCACCGTCCCCGGTGGAACCGTGAAAATCGTAGATCGCAGCCTGCGTCCAGCCCTTTCCATTTGCCGGAGGATTCAGCCGGAAGACTCCGCCAAATCCATATGCGCCCCCGGGCCCGGCGCCATAAAGATTGCCAGCCTTATCAAGAATCGGACCTGCGTAAGCATAGTAGGGCCCCGGGAAACGGTAGATTACGCTCTCGGTCCACTTGCCACCGGAGTTCTTCAGCGCGAACGCCGCCCGGCTGCAGGAGGTGCCCGTCTCATCGGTCTTGCAATGTCCGCCGCTCCAGGCGAATCCGTACAGGATTCCGCCCTGACCGAATGCCAATCCGGCCGGCCACGCGGCGTCGCCGTTTCCCTGGCCGCTAGGCACGCCCTGAAAACTGTAGAGGACTTGATAAGTCCAGGTCCCGCCGCCTGCCGGCGACAGTTCGAAAACCGTTCCGCAGCCGTTTTGCTGGATGTCGTCGCAGTTGCCAGTACCTCCAGCCGAAGTTGTGCCGTAGAGATTGCCTGCCGCGTCAGTGATTAGGGGTGAGTAGGGATACGCGCCGTCAGTCCCACCCTGGAAGCTGTGAATCACCGTCTCGGTCCATGGGGTGCCGTGCTTGGCCGGCGGCGAAAGCTGGAATACTGTACCGCAGCCGGTCGCGCAATTCGCGCTTCCCCCGAGGTTGGTCGTGCCATAGAGATTGCCAGACTTGTCGACAATCAGGCTGGCCATGGGAGAGTTCCCGTCGCTGCCGCCGTGAAAACGGTACAGCGCTTGCTCTTTTGGACCGGCCGCGAACGCAGTACTCACGAATAACAGGATGGCGAAAAAGCTGGAAGAGAGCGTGGCTCCAGCAGATGACTTCTTGCGTTGCATGGCGGGCGTACCTCTCTGAGCAGATTGTCCTCCCGCCCCAGTTGTGCGTCAATGTGCAGGATTCTGCAACCAGAGCAACGGAATGTCAGCCAGAGTCCTACGGGTTAGATCGCGTGTCGCTGGAAGTTCCGCCCGCAGCAGGAACGTAGCACTGCAGCGTGTAATCCATCACCATGCGATCGGCGTTGAAGCGCCAGCCGAGCGTGCGGATGGTCCGCTTCATGCGCTTGATCCAGCCCCGCGGCAGGCCATCGCGATCTCGCTGGTAGTAGAGTGGAATCACTTCCTCTTTGAGCGTGCGCAACAGATCTTCTCCGTCACGGGCATCGTGGACGTGCATGTTGGAGTGCGTTCGCCCGGTACCAATGGCAAAGCCATTCATGCCGTCGTACGCCTCGGCCCACCAGCCATCCAGTATGGAGAGATTCAGTCCGCCGTTCAGCACCACTTTCTGACCGCTCGTACCGGAGGCTTCGAAAGGCCGGCGCGGATTGTTGAGCCATACGTCGACGCCCTGCACGAAATGGCGTCCCACGTTGATGTCGTAGTCCTCGACGAAAACGAACTTGTCGCGGAACTTGGGGTCGCGCATCAGCTCGGCAATCTGCTGCAAGACGCGTTTGCCGGGCTCGTCGAGCGGATGCGCTTTGCCGGCAAACACAAACTGTACCGGCCGGTTCGGGTCATTCACCATCGAGGCCAGCCGCTCGATGTCCGTCAGAATCAGGTTCGCCCTCTTGTAGGTCGCAAAGCGGCGCGCGAACCCGATGGTGAGAGCATCGGGGCTCAACACGCGTTCCAGCCGCTGCAACATTTCGGACGATTCTCCGCGGCGTGCCGCTTGATCCACCGCTCTCCGGCGCACAAATTCGATCAGCTGCGACTTCAGGTTGAGATGGGTTTCCCAAAGCTCGCCGTCGTCCACATT
>Ga0075017_100000450_pt1 | contig 22801 bp, 21 predicted proteins | sample AleBraG_ABR_2012_FD_71475 | JGI IMG/M metagenome (GOLD analysis project Ga0075017, IMG submission 71475) | Freshwater sediment microbial communities in response to fracking from Pennsylvania, USA - Alex Branch Run_MetaG_ABR_2012 | ecosystem: Environmental > Aquatic > Freshwater > Creek >... | reverse complement strand
TTCCGAAGATGGTGTCGGCCCCGAGGAGATTGCCAACCGTGGATTTCAGGAGCTGATTCTCCCTGACCAGACTCGTCCGCTCACAGGCCCGCCGGACGGTCGCTCTGACGACCTCAGGACTGAACGGTTTCGTAATGAAATCAAAGGCTCCCTGCCGCATGCTCTCCACGGCTAGCTCAATCGTTGGAACCGCAGTGAGGACGACAACCGCCACCGACGGATCGCTCTCGTGCGCAATCGATAGAACCTTCAGCCCGTCTCCATCCGGCATCTTCTGGTCGGTGATCACTACGTCGTAATCACGCTCCGTCAGAAGGGGTGTTGCGGCTGTTACGCCGTCCGCCTCCTCGACCAAATGCCCATCCAGGCGAAGGTCTGAGCTTAAGACGCGGCGCAAGTTGGGCTCGTCATCCACAATCAGCAATCTACCCATGGTTGGTAGCTCCAGAGCCGGTGGGCTCTTTGTCAGAAACTGTCATTGCGAAGCATACGTGATCAGGCTCGTTCCGGGTCACGACCAGGTTGCCACCTTGGGCTCTCGCGATGTTTCTTGAAATCGCCAGTCCGAGACCTGTCCCATGCGGTTTGGTCGTGAAGAAGGGTTCAAAGATCCGAGACAGCACTTCCTTCGGGATCGGTTCGCCTGAATTCTCGACCTGCAATTCCAGACTGTTGGCCGATGGACGGTAGCTTCGGATTGCAACGCGCCCACCGGACGGTGTAGCGTCGATCGCGTTGAGCAGCAAGTTGAGCAGCGCACGCTGCAACTGGTCTCGATCCACGTTCGCCCGCAATCCATCCGCACCCTCGACTGCGATCCTGATTCCTCGTTTCGAAGCCTGCACATTGGCGATTTCCGCGATGTAACCCAACACTTGCCCTAGGTCTACCGGACTTCGATTCGGATGACTCGGTCTGGCATAGGACAAGAAATCACTGGTTAGTTTTTCCAACCGCGCGGCCTCGCTCCGCGCGATGCCATACATCTCTTTTCGTTGTTGCTCCCCGGCCTCTGGGCGGTCGGCGGTAACGAGCGAACTGGCAATGATTGAGACTGGGTTCCGAATTTCATGGGCCACGGCGCTGGAAAGGCGCCCTACCACGGCGAGTTTTTCCTCGACCATTAATCGTTCCCGCGTGCGCTCCAATTCCTCGAGGTTTTCTGCAAGGCTCCGCTGATCACGGCGAAGCTGGTTTACGAGCAGCCAGACCAGCAATCCCATGATGGCGTACACAACGGAAAGGACACCTGCTTCAAAGTACTCGCTTGCCCGCATCGGAGGATGGAACTGCTCAAAATGCCAGACCCAAAAGAAGGTCATGGAGTCCGACACGATAATCACGCCGATGCAGGTGAGAAGCCGGAAACGATAAGCCGATTGCAAGACCGGCAAAGCCAGCAGAACGAAGTATGGACTCTCCCCCCGATTGGTCATGAATGTCAAGAGAATGGCTAAGGCGATATTCAGGAAAATCGAAATCCAGACAATGGCATCCGCCAGTCCTTCGCTAAGCGAACGGACGCGCGCCCAGAGCCAAAGCAATTCCAACATTTTCAGGAGAAATACAGCACCAAGAGTGACCAGCAATGCGGGCGAGGGCTCGCCCAGAAGCGAAGAGAACAGGGCATGAATAAGGAGAAGCGCAGCCAGAACAAAGAGGTTCAGAGTGGCAAAAACCATTTCCTGCTTACGGAACGACTCGAAGTCGAACCGCGTCAGCGCAGGAATGGTCCGCGACTCTGGGGTGTCTTGTGCCACTTTCGATTAGATTACTCCCGGATCGTCGAGTCAAGAGAACAAGACTCCAGTTGCAAAGATGGCGGTCAGCTCTGCCAGCCTGGCCGCCATATATTCCTCGCGAGTCATCGCGAGCTACGCCTACGGACAATTCTCAGCCCCGCGCCCAACGCCAGCGACAAGAAGCCAAGCATTCCTGCGACCGGTACAAGACTCGCGGTCTTCGGGAGTTCTTGCGCCGGTGGTTCCTCGACAGAGGCGGTTAAGGCCGGGACCTCCCGAGCCGGTTCAATGAGCATGGGGCCTTCGAACGCCACGTTCGGCGTTGGGGGCGCTTGACCGGTCACAACAGTGTGCATGGTAACGTGGTGCTCAGGTGCCACGGTCAGCACCGTTGCTGAAATTTCCATTCCTTTCCGTAGATCGAATACTGTCGTGTCTTTACCGTCCATCTTGAACACGATTCCTTCCGGTACCGTGTACGCTTTGTTCTCACCCTCAGGGAAAGACAAGATCAAATGCGGTGGGTTGATCTGCCACACCCTTCCATTCACAGTTCTGAGGGTTGTGACTTCTTTCGGAGTAGTAATCGTATGAATCTCCTGAGACAGCTTCGTCCCCGGTGTCAGTTCGTGCACGGTCAGGTCCTTGCCATCAACTTGGAACGTCACATCGTCGCCTAGATTCAACAGTTCGAATTTGCCGTTCTCAAGTTCAACAACCACCTCATGACCTGAAACGTGGATGACTTCCGCGTTCTGGACATGAGTCGGTTGAATTGCATGCGTCGGCGGTTCAACTGTTTTGGTGGTGGGTGGGTGCGTTATGTCTTGGGCGGCAGCGCCCGCGGTCAGGGCGCAAAGAAACGCCATTGCGACGAACGCTAAGGTGAATATGGTGCGCTCGGCTTGTTTCATTGTTTTTCTCCTCTTACCAGACTTGAGCTTCTATTTGCCTGCGAATCATCACGCTGCTCCGTTGGATAACCTGATTGAGCGCCTAATGTTTTTGTTCCCGGTACCTTCTATCTATGCGGCCACGGCCTTTACGTTCGGTTGAGTCATCTCCGACTGTGCTTGGAGCCAGTCGTCGAGATCGTGTCCATCCTCTCCTCCGCGTTGCTGGTACAGTTCGTAAGCACGGCAAAGGATTTGCTCATTAAGCGCACTGCTGGATTCAGTCGATTGTTTAGTTGTGCTCAGCGGAGTGGGCATTATGGGGGTACGCTTCATTGTGATGGCGCTCCTTTCAAAGTGTTAGTTGACCGTTTTCTTAACAATTCTTCGCCCCTGCTTCATTTCGCACGGCTCATTGCTTCAAAGGCGCTTCGACGATGTAACGACTCGGAGCGGAGCCGACGAAATAAAATGGGTAGCACGTTACCAGCGTTAACGAATCCTTGGTTCGAGGGTGCAGAACACTCACGTCGTCTGGGCTCGTAATTCGGATCCGATCCACTACGTAGACATCTGTTCCGGACGTGGTAACCAACTCGACGTTGTCTCCCATGCTGATGTCTTTCAGGGCGCGGAAAAAGCCGTCCCGATGTCCAGCAATACCGATGTTGCCGCCTTGTCCTGGACGCGAGGTGCCGCTAATGCGTCCCACCCCACGGTTCAATGTGAGCTCATCAGTGCCCTCTAACACGGGAACCTCCAAGTGCAGCGCGGGAATCCGTAAGACGGCGAGCGGTTCAATGCGTTTGGTGAGACTCGCCTGATACAAGTTGGCACGCTGAGCTGACCAGAGTGAGTAGTCAGTCTTCCGCGTTCGATAAGGGTCATTATCGCGGCTATCGCTGTCTACGGCTTTCTCTCTCTCATCTCTATCCTTTGCGGACTCAAGTTGCTTGGCTCCGAATCTCGCCATCTCAGCGCGGAACATTACGAGACGATGAATGTGCGCAATCGCGAACATGACCAGCAACAGTGCGCCCAGCAAGAGGAGTCCACGTTCAATGATTCGAAACGTTTTGGGGGAGGTCCTCATTTCGACTTAGTCCCTATCGCGTTCGGTCTCCGTCGGAAGCGCGGTGTTAGCTTCCATAGGTGTCGTAGTCACCATCGCCCGTACGCCGAATTCATGTACCAGCCTGCCTCCGTTGTGGGCTGTATTGCCTAGCAGCAGGGCGCCCACGCTATACAGAACGAGGAATGCAAGAGGCAGGATAGTTGTCGTCAGGCGGGTGTCTGCTCTTTTCAGCAACCAGGGCGCTGCCAGCAGCGCAACGAATATCACCGACAACACACTGAAAACTGCTTGTGTGCGCTCGGCCAGGGATTCGTGATTCTCAAGAACCTGTTCCATGCCGGGGGACCTTTCCGCGAGTTTGCCGGCTGCTTCTCCAGTCTCGACGGCGACGAAGATTGACGCGGTTCCCACCAACAGAAGAACCATTGCAGCAATCAGGTAAGCGCGCCCCTTGGCCGGCGTCAGCGCCGCACCGACTACGATGAAAAGGGGGGCGACTAACAGGAGCGCGATCGGAAAGTGAATAATGAGTGGGTGCAGAGCATCCCAACTCGGAATTGGCGGAAAATGAAGCATAAGGGCTCCTCACTGCGAAAAAAAGGCCGCCCTTTCGGCAGCCCGGTTGCTAGCTGACTTTCTCGTACTTATCTTTGTGAGTGAAACAAGACGGACACTTTGAAAAATCAATCTGGGCCGTCGTGTACCCACAAACCGTGCACACGTAGTAATCCTTGGCCTTCGACCCTTTGAGTTTGGCGAGGTTGTTCAGGGCCTCGGAATACAGCTTCGCGTGCTCAGCCTCTGCTGTCTTTGCGTAGTTGAACCTCTGGACAGCATCCCGGTTCCCCTCGGCGCGAGCCTGCTTGAGGAATTCGGGATACATGGTATCGCGCTCGTAGGACTCTCCCTTAATGGCAGCTTCGAGATTTTCTTTAGTAGACTTAACGACCGGAGCGTCGATCTTTGCCTCCGGCCTGCCTCCCAGTTTCTTGATCACGACGGCGTGGTTGGCAGCGTGAACTTCTTCCGCTTTGGCTACCGCACGGAAGAGGCTCGCTACTGCACCATATCCTTCCTGGTCGGCTTTTTCCGCGAACGCGATGTAGCGTGCGTGGGCGTTGCTTTCGCCGTTGAATCCGGCCTGCAGATTGTCGAGTGTCGACGTGGCAGCACCGGCACCGCTTGGCAGGGCAACTAAGGCGAGTGTGAGGGCGAGCAAACCGTAAGCGAACTTCTCCATACCAGATATTCTCCGTTTTATTGAATGACGATCTTCTGTGTCCAGATCGCTCGTTGGGGAGTGGGGCACGGCATAGGCCAAGCACCAAGCTTCGCTAAGTTGCACGAGACAAAGTATGATCGTCGGGGCTACCTTCACCTTTCTCCACCGCGAGTCAAAGGAATCGGACAACGAATGTCAAAGCCATCGGACATCGCGGACAAGTCCTTATCTGATGCTTTGTGTGTTCCTGGGCTGAGAGTGAGTCGACCGGGTATCAGACTGTAGACTGTCTTTGTGCTTCGTTTTACGTGGCTGAGAGATCATTGGAAGGGTCAGATCTTGGTAGTGTTGCGGCAGTCACGGGAACACTTCATTCGGCTGGTGGAGGAGGTCTTGGACTCTCTTCCTCGGGAGTTCCGCGAACAGATCCACAACCTCGCGGTATTGGTTGAAGATCGGCCAAGGTTGAGCCAAAAAGTGCGGGCGTCTACCGGAAAAGCTGCTCCCCACCACAAGCCGCGCAGCCTGCTTCTGGGAGTCTTTCAAGGGGTGCCCAGGACTCAGAAAAGCGTGTTCGATCTCAGCGCGGGACCAAACCGTATCATTCTGTACCAGAAGAATATCGAGGCGATCTGTTCCAGCGAAGCCGAAATCCGTCATGAAGTCCGACAGACACTGCTTCATGAGCTGGGACACTACTTCGGCATGAACGAGGCCCAACCAAAGGATGTTTAGTTCCATCAGAGAGCCCCGCAGAGTCTCAGGGGCGCTGGACTCTTGTCCTTTCCCACTCACATCCAGAGCCTGCCCCATGAAAGAAGGCGTTTGACAGGGGTTCAATGCCTGGGAGTTTGTGGAGAACTCATTTGTCGGCTCCGATCGCGCAGAGGATTCCTAAGGCACTCGAAGCAGCGTTCATCTGGCGGCGCTCAGTAGTCTCTGTCGTCCCGGCGTACACAATTCCCGAGCGCGAAGAGGGATTGCAGCTTGAGCGTGTGCCGCGCGGACTTTCACCTTCTTAGGGTCTGGTTCTAGAACAGCTTCCCTGTAAAGGGCCAGCCAATTGTGATGTCCGTCCAAATTTGCCATGGGTGATCAGACACAGAACTCTTCCGTAATGATTGTTCCTCTCGTTTCCAGGCACGGCGCGGGCCAAGAGAGGTCGAGCGCCAAGCTGCACAGAACAAATACCGAGGATGCCGCCCGTTCCACTTGCGATCGACCACACGTCAGAAGAATCGGACGGCGAATGTCAAAAGCATCGGACATCACGACACTTCAGGTCGCTCCTCCGATGTCCAGGGGGCGAGCGCTGGAGGAGGGCTTCGAACGGGTCTGTCGCCTTTGTTGTCTGTCGTTTGGCATTTGCCTTCGTCGATTGAAAACGCCAGCGCGTACAAGATTCGTCGCTCCCCTGATCTTCGGCAGTGCTCGGTACTCAACATGCACCGACCCTGTTGGAGGGTCGAGATGCAAGTTGAAATTCGGGGACGAGAGATTTACATCACGAAGACGCCGCGAGGACACATCGAACGACGGCTCGGGTTTGCCCTGCGGCGCTTCTCGCGATGCATTCGGAAGGTAGTGGTGCGCGTAAGGGACCTGAATGGGCCCAAAGGCGGTGTTGATAAGGACTGTCACGTTGCCGTCATTCTGTCCCCCTCGACGACCGTCGTCGCGGAAGCCAGCGATTCAAATGTCTATGTTGCGGTCGATCAAGTGGCGGACAAGGCCCGTCGGTCCGTTGCACGGCAGTTGAAGCGGCCTCACGGTAAACACCACCTGATGAAGATCACTCAAATGCTGTCGTAGGACACGGTGAGTCCAGTCGTCAGGCACAAGCAAACTGGGAGATAAAGGCATGAAAGCGGCAAGGAAAAAGATTCTGGTAGCCGATTGCCACGAAGACGTCCTTATCGTTCTCGAAAAGCTGCTTGAGGATGCGGGATTTGACGCGACCACGGTGTGGACCGCAAAAGATGCCTTAAGGCTCGTGGATTCGCATGCATTCGATCTTGTGCTGGTTAACGAATATCTGCCAGATGCAAGGTGCGAGGAGCTGTTGAGAGAGCTGCATAAAAGACGGGAACCCGTGATCTGTATCGTCATGCAACCGGGTGCGCCAGAGATGACTGACTTTACGGCTCTTGAGGCGCTCGGAGCTCGCGAAGTTGTTTGTAAGTACTGTTACCGGCAGATCATCGAGACGGTCAGAGAGTGTCTCGCCTGCGACAAGAAGTCGCAGCCGGCCGCTTGAGAAGGACTGCGAGTCGGAAGCATGGCGGTCGTAGAGGAGGGTTTTGCTATGAATCCCGATTACATGCTCGCCTGCGGCATCGTCTGGCGAAAGACTGGCGATCCGGAAGCGGGGTTGCAGCTGGTAGAAGGTCTCGAATCTGGAGATCCTAAGCTCCGGTTGCTCGCGCAGGCAATCCTGGTTGAGAGCGGAGAAGTCTCGATGGGTTTGCTGGAGAATGCTCTCGTGTCGGGAGTCGTGACCCCCGACACCGTAGGCCCGTGTATGGCCGAGATTCTGCGAATTCAATACATCAGAGGCAATGGACAACCCAAAGACTGGATTGGCGTCTTGCGTGCTGACGCATGAGCAGGAATTGAAACAGTTCGAACAAGGCGAAGGGGCCCTTCACCAGAACCGGACGCCCGAATCGACATAATATTTGGAGGATGCTATGAAAACCACGGTAATGCTGGCTGTTCTCTTGTTCAGTGTGGCGGTATGCGCACAGGATGTGAACCCCCAAGATTCAAAGAACAACAGCGCGCAATCAACTCGCGGCGCGGAGTTGAGTCAGAAAGGAGTCGACCGCATCATCAAAGAAGTGCACCACGAACTAGTGATGCTGCCGTTCTATGGAGTGTTTGACAATCTACAGTACAAGGTATCGACGGATGGCACGGTGGCGTTGCTCGGAGAGGTAAGCCGTCCGGCGCTTAGGTCTGACGCGGAAAATGTGATCAAAGATATTGAAGGCGTCGAGCAGGTAGACAACCAGATCAAAGTCCTGCCTGTATCACCCAACGACGATCACATCCGGCGAGCGACCTATCGCAAGATCTTTGGACATGCCGTGCTATCGCAGTATCAGCTACGCGCTGTTCCGCCCATTCACATCATTGTCGAGACTGGGCACGTGACGCTGGAAGGCGTAGTGGCTCGTCAGATGGAAAAGCAGATCGCCGGAATGCAGGCGAACAGCGTGTCGGGTGTGTTCTCGGTGACGAACAATCTGAAAGTCGAGAATGACTAGGTTGGGTGATCCCGCCGGGCAGCCCCCCACGGCTTGAACCATCTGCGAAAAAGGAAGAAGACGGAGGTGCGAGATGAAAACGCTAAAGTTGGAACGGCAGATAGCACTCAAGAACATCCTGTTTGCAACTGACTTTGAGGCTCCATCCAGTCGTGCTTTGCCGTTCGCCGTCGCAATGGCAAACCGATTTGGAGCGAAGCTTTACGCTGTGCATGTTATATCGCAGGAAGCCTATGCCCTTGCGTCTTCAGAATCTGTCGACCGAATCTTGAAGGAAACCAGGGACTATGCGGTGTATGCCCTGAATCAAATTGCCGGCCCGTTACGACATCACGGTGTCCGTTGTGGGGTGCTGGTTGGAGAAGGGGATGTGTCGGAGGTCATCGAGGAGTTCATTCACACGTACTCTGCTGACCTGCTTTGCGTAGGCACGAGCAGCCGCGCGGGCTTGGGCAAAGTGCTCCTGGGGTCGGTAGCGGAAGAGCTGATTCGAGAGTCGGCCTGCCCGGTTCTGACTGTCGGGCCCCAGGTCGTGACTTTGGCCTCAGCCGGAGTTCATAGCATCGTCTGCGCGACGGATTTCTCTCCAGCATCCGCGCGAGCTACGGAATTCGCCGTCTCACTGGCAGACGAGTATGAGGCACATCTCACCTTAGTGCATGTCATCGAAGGAAGACTCAAAGATCTTCCGCAGCTGGCGATACAAGTGACCGAGCGGCGACTGCGCGAGACTATTCCTCCAGAACCTGAGCTGCTCTTCGAACCTGAGGTCGTAGTAGAAACCGGAGCCGCAGGAGGCCGTATTCTGCGCCTTGCAGCTGATTTAGCTGCCGACGTAGTCGTCATCGGTGTGCGGGGTGCGGGAGCCTTCGCCCACACGGCAAGTCGATTCGGATCGATCGCGCACGAAGTTGTGTCCTTTGCACCGTGTCCGGTGTTGACAGTCAGCGCGGAGCAGAAACCCGAAGGTACGTAACGGAAGGAGGCTCCTTATGGACCCGGCAACGATTCTGGTGGCGCTGCTGTGCGCGGGTGTCGTAGCCCTTCTTGTTTGGTTCGAAGTCAACTCTCGACGTAACAAAGCCGCCAAGCAGCAGAAGTCGGACAGAGTCCCATCCTGGTTTGAAGCCTTACCGAGGGAAGACCAGCCCAAGGTTGAATCTGGTAATGGGAAAAAGAAGGCAGCTTAGCCCGCGAAAACGGCAAACGCAAAAGGAGTTCATCATGAAAGATCGTCCTCTTATCGTTACTGATGCTGATATGGAGAGGCTCACCCGTTTGGTTCGGGCTCTCAAGTACTCTCTCTTCCGCGATCAGCAGCAGCTTGACGTGCTCGATCAAGTGCTGGAGAACGCAGAAGTGAGGCCTCTGGGCCGAGTTCCCGGCAACGTAATCAGAATGAACTCCTGCGTCCGGGTTCGCGATTTCGAGACGCATGAAAAGGAATCGTATACGTTGGTGTTTCCGGAAGAGGCAAACATCTCGCGAGGATTGATCTCGGTTCTTGCGCCGCTGGGGATCGCACTGCTCGGCCGCAGGCAAGGAGATGACATCGAGGCGAAAGTGCCGGGAGGCACCAGAACACTAAGAGTGGAGCACGTCCGGTGCGAATCTGGAGTGGCAAGACAAGGAATGCAGGAAGTACGTCCGACGAGGCGTAGAAGTTATGCCAGTCGAACCCTGGAAACAGCTCTAGCTGTCTGATCTGGATCGGCGATTGGTGAATCAGTCATGAACCATGCGTCTACCTCGTCAGCGGTGTTGCCAAGAACCGTGGAAAAGAAATCCTCTGTTGTGTCTGCCGCGGAGCTGTTGGCGGCCCCGCAACTGTCCGGGGTGTCTGCCGCCGAAGCAGCAAAACGTCTGCAAAGAGATGGACCGAACGAACTGCCTTCCTCGAAACCCCGAAGCGCTGCCGCCATCGCATGGGAAGTCATCAAGGAGCCCATCTTCCTACTTCTCGTTGCCTGTGGCGCCATTTATTTGTTCCTGGGCGACAAGCAAGAAGCGTTGATGCTTCTCGGCTTTGTTTTTGTGGTTACGGGCATCAGCTTCTACCAGGAGCACAAGACCGAGCGAACGCTGGACGCCTTGCGAGATCTCTCAAGCCCTCGGGCACTGGTGATTCGTGATAGAAAGCCAGTCCGCATACCAGGTCGCGAAGTTGTGAAGGGCGACATCCTCATTCTATCCGAGGGCGACAGGGTCCCCGCCGATGCCCGCGTTTTGTCGTCGACCAACCTCTCAACCGACGAGTCATTGCTCACCGGTGAATCTGTTCCAGTACGGAAGAGTGAGAGTGCCACACCGGTGAAGGCCGTTCGTCCAGGAGGGGACGACCTGCCCTTCGTTTACTCCGGCACTCTGGTGGTGCAGGGCCGCGGAATCGCAGAGGCAGAGGCGATCGGGCTCCACACCGAACTCGGCAAGATCGGAAGAGCGCTGCAGTCTGTAAACCTGGAGAGAACCCACCTGCAGCAGGAAACGGCGCGCTGGGTCCGGATTCTGGCCATTGTCGGCGGTTTGCTCTGTTTAATTGTTGTGCTGCTTCATGGCCTTGCGCGTGGAAGTTGGCTCAATGGCGTTCTCTCGGGCCTCACCCTGGCGATGGCCATCCTGCCTAACGAGCTGCCTGTTGTTCTGACCATTTTTATGGCGTTGGGAGCTTGGCGGATCTCCAAGCGCCACGTCCTTACCCGCCGCGTCCCGGTCGTGGAGACGCTCGGTTCAGCATCCGTGCTGTGTGTAGACAAAACCGGCACGCTGACTATGAACCAGATGTCGGTGCGCAGAATGTTCGCAGAAGGCGACCTCTACGAAATAGATGAGTCCGCTTTGTCGCCGCCACCTGAGAAGTTTCATCATTTGGTTGAATTCAGCGTCCTGGCGAATCAGCTTGATCCCTTTGACCCCATGGAACGAGCGCTCAATGATTTTGCCAAGTCCAGATTAGCCAATACCGAGCACCTGCACGACGATTGGGTTCTGGTCCGCCAATACCCTCTCTCGCCTGCACTGATGGCTTTATCCCAAGTCTGGAAATCCCCCGCCGGACAGAAGTTTGTGATTGCGGCAAAAGGCGCCCCCGAGGCGATCATCGATCTGTGCCATCTCAAGAGCTCCGAAACAGAAAGCATTCTCGCTCGCGTCAGTTCGATGGCGGAGCGCGGTTTGCGGGTCCTCGGTGTGGCACGGGCGTACTTCCAGGAGTCCGAGTTACCCAGCCAGCAACACGATTTTGATTTCGAGTTCTTGGGTCTCATCGGCCTGGCCGATCCAGTTCGTCCAGGCGTCGCGGACGCAGTTCAGGAATGCTATTCGGCTGGCATTCAGGTGGTCATGATCACTGGAGACTATGCGGGGACCGCAGTGAACATTGCCCGAGAGATCGGACTAAGAAACCCGGAGCGGTGTATCACGGGCGCGGAACTGCAGTCGATGGAGGATGAAGAGCTGCAGCGACGCGTTTCCACCACGAACATTTTCGCCCGAGTCGTTCCCGAACAGAAGTTGCGCCTCGTCAGGGCCTTCAAGGCGAGCGGCGAGATCGTGGCTATGACTGGGGACGGTGTGAATGATGCCCCGGCATTGAAAGCCGCAAATATTGGCATCGCCATGGGAGGGCGAGGCACCGATGTAGCCCGTGAGGCGGCTGCTCTGGTGCTGCTCGACGACAACTTCTCATCCATTGTGCATGCCGTCAGACTGGGCAGGAGGATCTTCGACAATCTCAAGAAAGCCATGGCCTACACCCTCGCCAGTCACCTTCCCATCATTGGACTGACGCTAATCCCCGTAATGCTGAAATGGCCTCTCATTCTGCTGCCCTTTCATGTTGCTTTTCTACACCTCATCATCGACCCCGCATGCTCCGTCGTTCTTGAGGCGGAGGGGGAGGAGTCAACGGTGATGCAGCATCCCCCGCGCGCGGCAAACGAGCCCTTGTTCGGGAGGCGAACCTTCACGATCAGCATTCTGCAGGGTGTCAGTGTTTTGGGCGTCGTGCTGATGGTATTTGCTGCGGCCCACTACAGCGGAAGAGCCGACGGTGAAGCACGGGCACTTACGTTTACAACCCTCGTTCTCGCGAACCTGGCACTGATCTTTACTAATCGATCCTGGGGTAGAACGATTGTGGGCACGCTGCGCTCCTCCAATCCCGCCCTCTGGTGGGTGGTTGGAGGGACAATGGCGTTCCTCGGTCTCGTCATCATTGTGCCCTTTTTCCGTGATTTGTTCCGCTTCTCGGCTCTACACCTGCATGATTTCGCTATTTGTTTTGGCGCGGCGGTCTTCAGCATTTTTTGGTTCGAGGCTTTCAAATTGTGGAAGACACACAGGGCGTAGTGTTCTGGTCAGTACCGCGCATCAGTTGGGAGATGGCCAATTGAAGGAGGGGGCCGGCATGTCGCACCGTCCAATGATCTCCGGGTGGGAGGGCATACAGCCGCGGAAGGCCCACTACCCAGTCTTTCTGCTCGCGCTCACTTCCATTGCGCTCTATCTCTGCTATCTCTTACTCGTTCCTTTTTTCCGCGCAATTATCATCGGCGCTGTTTTGGCGATCATCTTCTATCCCGCCCACGCACTGATCCGTCGCAGAATTCGGAATGCAAATGTTGCGGCATTGTTGTCCACGACCTTAATCATTCTGGTCCTTAGCTTGTCCTCTCTCCTCCTTACCAGCGCGGTTGTCAGCGGGCTACGGGACATGTATCAGGCGGTGAGCAGTTCGGCCGTTGCGCGAGGAGGTTACGCTCCTTACTTCTACCTTTTCGATCGTGTGCTGGCGTACTTGGGCCCTCACGTTCCGATTACAGCCTCTACTGTAGAGGAGACGATTGCTTCCCAGTTCGAGACTGCCCTGTCCGCACTGCTGGGTAAGACTGTAGTGGCAGTCGGCAGCATCACGAGTTTCCTCGTCAACGGTGTCATCGCTTTCTTTGTTTTGTTCTTCTTCCTTCGGGGCGGCAGGTCGATGATGCGCCGTGCCATCGTTGTGTTTCCGCTTCGCCTCGCGCAGACAAAAAGACTGGTCACTTGTGTGAAAGACACGTTGTCTGCGGTCATCTACGGCACGCTCGTTATGGCGGCCTTGCAGGGAACTCTCACCGGAGTCGCCTTCTGGATCTTGGGTCTCCCATCACCCGTTCTTTGGGCGGTTGTCACCGGTCTATGTGCGCTCCTTCCGGTTTTCGGGACTGCCCTTATTTTCGCACCAGCATCTCTTATGCTGATCTTGGGTGGCTATTGGGTAAAGGGATTGGCCCTTATTGCCTGGGGACTGGCAATTGTCCACCCGGTGGACAATATCTTGAGGCCATATTTGATAGGAGACCGCGCAAGACTGTCCGCACTGTTTGTGTTCTTTGCGTTGGTTGGAGGGTTGAAAGCTTTTGGTGGCGTGGGGGTTTTCCTTGGACCTCTCATTCTCGCTGTCACGATGGCGTTATTTAGGTTCCTTCGAGAAGAAAGGCGGGCCGAAAGCCGGCGCCTGCGTATGGAGTCGCCTCCGGCTCAACGTTCAGCATAACGGCTCGATCACTGAGTCGGTTAAGGCGTCGAGTGCGCCTCTGCAACACGATCCTCCCCTGGAGGCGAACGAGCAGGTTCCGTCTCGTTCTTCGCGGTCATGCTTTCCTGCCAATTGAAACTGCGCAGCCGAGGATGAATTTCACCTCATGCCATCCCTTGTGTTGATGGGCACTAGCCGATGCCAAACATTCAGGTTCCAAGGCACCGGCGCTGATTTGCTTGGGCGCCACGTTGCGGGTGCCACCGGTCAGTATTCACTGAATGCCCGAGTTGGGAGGAGCCAGTGTCAACCATGGGTCCGCCGTCTTCCCAGAGGAACAGGAGTTCCGTGGTGTAACCATTCGTTTTCCCACCTCACTGCACTTGGAGCGTGGCGCTCGTGGAACGCACGAGCGAGCCCGTCGCTGCCCCCGAAGTGCCCGTTACCGTAATGGTGTATGAGCCCGCGGGTGTACCAGGATTGCCGACGTGACTGCTACCGCCTCCGCAAGCCACCTGGGACGCAACAGAGACGCAGAGCACGCAACCGAGCAACATCGCCATGATCCTTCGTTGCTTCGAGCCGAAGCTCCCGATGCCAACCAGCCCCAGCAGAGGCAGCCACAGGGCATACGAGAGGAACACTCCAGAGTTGGAGGTCGCGCGAGCGCTCGGGCCTGAAGTGGTGACCGTGACGGTCGCCGGAGTGCCGGACGCTGCGTTCACCGAGCATTGTGGCGCTTGCGCGGAACTCGGCGACACCGAGCACGCGAATGTCATCGTGTCATTGAATCCGCTGACTGTAATAAGGTCCAGAGTTGAAGTTGCCGACCCTCCCGCAGCCACGGTGGCTGGGGTTAGCGCGAAGGCCGCTACAGCAAAATCCGGCGGTGTGGTCAACTTGAACACGGTGCCGAGGAAATTAGCACCACCCTTGTAGGTCGTGCCGTAAAGGTTGCCGTTTGAGTCCTGCACCAATTCACCCGACGCCAGATTGTCGTTGCCGGTAAAAGTGAACAGCACCGACTCCTTGCCGGTGGAATCCAGTTTGAAAACGTTGCCACCGGCCAGGCCGTAGAAATTTCCGGCCGCGTCCTGCACCAGGCCATCGGCGGGCGTCGCGGCCCCGCCGGGAGTGAAGGAGTGGAGCAGGGTTTCCTTGCCAGCGGGTGTCACCTGGAAGATCGTGCCGCAACCGGCCGCCACGAAACACGGAGTTCCCGTGCCCCCGACACGGGTGGTGCCGATGAGATTGCCGGTCGCGTCCAACAGCAGGCTGGATGTGGGAGTACCACCGTCCGGCCCCGTGCTTGCACCCTGGAACGAGTACAGCATGCTGAACTGGCGGGCCGTATCCACTTTGAAAACCGTGCCGCATTTGCCGAAGAGAGTGCCCGCACAGTTCATCACGCCGCCGGTGGAGGCGGTTCCAAAAAGATTTCCGGAGGTGTCTTGCGCCAGGCCCGCGAGCGGGAAAGCGCCGTCAGTTGTATTCGTGAAGCTGTACAGGATGGTTTCGTTGCCGTTCGCATCCACCTTGAACACCGTGCCGCAACCGACTTCCGTCAGGACCTTGCCAACGAAGAGCTTGCACCCACTGTGACCGCCCATCCCAGTGGTGCCGAAAAGGTTGAGTGAATTGTCCAGGATCAGTCGCCCCTGGGGACCGGTCCCATCGGCGCCATTCGAACCAAAGCGGTGCAGCACGGTCTCCGTTCCGGCCGGATCGAGCTTGAATACGATTCCACAACCGATAAGATACGGACAGAGGATCGAGCTGCCACCGTTGAGTGTTACCCCGAACAGATTCCCGGCAGCGTCTCGCGCCAGCCCGGCTGTCGGCAGGTTTCCGTCCGGCGGGCCGGCGAAGCTGTAGAACACGGATTCGTTGCCGTTGGGGTCCACCTTGAAGACAGAACCGTATCCGATCGTTCCGCCGAAGGTGGTCGTGCCGTAGAGGTTGCCCGCAGGATCGAGCAGCAACCTCCCGAGCGGCAAGGCCCCATCAGGCGTGGAGGTAAAGGTGTGGAGTACAGTGAGGGTTTGCGCTTGTGCGCGCACAGTGGAAGGGAGCGCCAACAAAATGATTAGCGCGATTCCAGTAATAGAGGTAAGCTTTGCGAGTTTCATCGTCTCTCCCCACATCTTCTGTGCTACTTCGGCGAACTACTGCCCCGCGATTGCGGGATTGCGGCTGTTCACCTTCACCCTGGGTCGGAGAGCGGCAGCCACAGGCACTATCGGGAATGTGTCCATAAAATCGCATTGCGGGTTGTGATACCCGATGATCGTCGTCATGTTTTCGTCCAGCTGGAAGATGTTGTCGTTGGCGTCGTAGGGCAACCAGGGCGTTGCTCCCGCGCCGTTCGGATCGCCCGTTGCCGCGAAGCGCGTCCAGTAATCCATTATCTGGTTCGAAAGAGTGACCTCGGCGGGGGTTGGCGTGTAGGGTGTCTCGTTATAGTAGATTTTTGAAAGGTTTCCAAACACAAAGAAAAGTTCGGCCCCGTGGAAGGCGCGCATCGAGTTCAGGAACGGGCTGGTCGCCGCGTCGTAGCGGTGGGTGTAGAGGTAGCGCCACACTTTGTTCGGTCCAGCCGGGTTCGGTCCCGCCGCCACCCGCGCCACGTCTCGCGTCCATTCGGTGAAGTCCCAGTCGGTTTCGACGTCCACGTGCGCATACCGGGGGTTGTTGTCGTAGTATGGGTTGGTGCTGGGATAGAACCCCAGTATCGTAGTTCCCGACCCAGGCAGAAGTGGATCGAACTGGGCGTGAATCTCGCTTTCGTAGGTAGGCTCGTCGAGAGGCGGGACCATGTCGTCCTCGCCCGAGGCAGCCGCTTCTTCGGAATTGGAGCCAATGAGCAGTGGCACGGGCGAGCCATTCGCCATCAGCGCGTTGAACGGATCCACCGGAAGGACGATCGGCTCCAGGTTGGGAAAGATATTCGGGAACTGCCCGGAGTTGAGCTGCTCGGTAATGATGGCGCTCGCTGACGCCGCCCGCAGGCACGCCAGCTCGTCGCTCGCTGTATTGCAACCGAGCAGCGGCGAAAGCTGCGCATACTGCGCGTAGGCGGCCGACAAATCACTGACCACTGGGGCGCCAATCGCGCCACTCTCCATTCCCGCCCGCGCGAAAAGCCCCTGCGCCGGAGGAGCAAGCAGCAGGAACTGTACATTCACCGAACCCGAGGACTCTCCGAACATCATCACGCGGCCGGGATCGCCGCCGAACGACGCAATATTGTCGTGCACCCACTGCAGCGCGGCAATCATATCCATCAGAGCATAATTGCCCGAGGCGCCTCCCCCTTCCGTGGTGAGCTTCGGGTGCGCAAAAAAACCCATCAAGCCGAGCCGGTATTGCGCTGTCACCACCACCACTCCACGCCCGGCCAGCGGTGGCGCGTCCCGGTAAGGCGGGGTCCCAGAGTTGCCCAGGACCTCGCCGCCGCCGTGGAAGAAAACCATGACCGGCTGTTTCGGGTTGGGCGTGGGGTTCGCGCTGTAGATGTTCAAGGTCAGGCAGTCTTCGCTACCCGTGGGCGCAGGGGGAGTGTTGAAATCCGTCTGAGGACACGGTTGACCAAACGAGGCCGCGCTGCGCACGCCCTGCCAGGCCACCGGCGCCACCGGTGGCCGCCAACGAAGATCGCCCACGGGCGGCGCCGCGAAGGGAATACCCCGGAAGGCGAGCAAACCGTTCTCCACTGTGCCCTGCAGTTGCCCTTGTTGTGTGCAGACGGTCGTGGGAGAAGAGCTGGTGCAACCCATTACTTGCTTGGTGCTGTAGCCCCCACCGCCGCAACCGGCCAATGCAACCGCCAGCACTAGGAGCCCCAAAAAGTTGATCTTCATCACCGCAACGCCTCCCGCTCTGTGATGGAGGTAAGTCGAGCGCATCTCATCGTCTCCTCCTAACTATTTCTCGACAGTTATCTGATCGGCGATTGCAGGCCGCGCATGGGATACCGACTGCTCCGCTGCGAGTGAGGCAGAGGCTGTGTCGAGCTCGGGATGTTGCGGGGGGCCGCACTCACCGCCGTCTCCGCATCCACCAGGCTGTAGTCGCAGCCCTCGACGCCGAGATGATTCTCGTCGCAGGGAATCAGCAGGACGGCGTGGTTGTTGCCATTGGCGTCCACTCCATTGCCGGCGATCTCTCCGCTGTTGTTGATTTGTAGCGCCTCATGTAACTGAATGCCCGAGTTGGGAGGAGCCAGAGTGTTTAGGTCAACCATGGGTCCGCCGTCTTGCCACACGAACGGGAGTACCGTGCTGCAACCATTCGGCCCCGACATGCCGACCACCTGCCCGGACGCGTTACTCGATGTGCCGAAGGCACAATCCCCGGTGTGAAGGCTGCCGAGATAAGTTGCTTGCCATTTCCCTCCTCTTTTTTCCCAGAGCAATGCACTGGGCTGGCCGTCTGGACCATCCCCTTGGCCGACGATCTTCCCTTCATCGTTGATCGCGCTCGCGCCTCCGTAAAGGTTCGCAGCCGTTGGCAATTGCTTAATTCCAGCCGCACCATCCCAAACGAACCCAACGTTAGTCGGGTCCCCGACCTGGCTGGACTGGCCAACGACTTGTCCCCGGTTGTTAAGGTCGTAGGCGACAGTGCACGTGCCTCCGAGAGTGCCGATGCTCTGCATCCCATTTTTCTTGTCCCAGATGAAAGAGCCGGTGGTGAAGGCGAAACCGATTTGGACGCCGGAACAAAAAGCGCTGGGATTCGAATCGACGTAGGACACGCCGAGGACTTGTCCGCGCTCGTTGATCAAGAGCGCAACCGCGTCGGTACCGGTGCCCAGAGTGCCCAGATCCTGCATAGCTCCTTTGTTCCAGTAAACTGCCCGCGACTGATACCCGTAGCCATTGAAGGAGTAGGGATCTGGAATTGTGTTGAAGCCTTGCCCGGCGACCTCACCGCGGCTGTTGACGGCAATGGCCCACAGGTCATCCGCACCTCCCGGCAAGGTCCCCAGATCGATCATTTGCCCGTGATCCCATAGCACCCCGTGTACTTGCGGAAGAGCCGGGTTAAGAGGGTCCGGCTGGCCGTTGTCGGAGATGCCCGCCATCAGCCCGTTCGCGCTGATCCAATTGACCTGGCTGCCAATGCCGCCGGGCAGCACGCCAAGATTGGTTGTCGCACCGTCATGCCATCGGAAACCGTCGGTGGCGTAGCAGTCGGATGACCAGTAACAGAACGGATCCACCGCAGACGTGTCGGCTGAGGCGGCGAACGCCCCTTGATTGTTGAGGAACCCGGCCCGCGCCCACTCCGGATTGAACGTCCAACTCTGGGGCCCGCCGAACGTGCCCACGTCGATGAGTTGGTAGTGATGGTATTGGTGTGGGTGATGTAGCTTAGCGGTATCCTGCGCGGCCAGCAAAACCGGCATTGCCACACCGAGTAAGATCATCGCGACGATAGAGGTCAGCCTTCCGGGTTTCATATGCACTTCTCCTTTTCGTTCGGTAGTTGCGCCTTCCAGCGCCCTGCCAATATGGACGTAAGTTTTGCGAGTTTCATCGTTTCCCCCGATTTTCTCTGCGGCTTCGGCAAGCTATCTGCTTGGCGCTTGCAGGCCGCGCATGGGATACCAACTGCTCCGCTGCGAGTGAGGCAGATGCTGCGTCGAGTTCGGGATGTTGCGGGGCGCCGCAGTCACCGCCGTCGCCGCATCCACCAGGCTGTAGTCGCAGCCCTCGACGCCGGGATGATTCTCGTCGCACGGAGTCAGCACGAACGCATGGTAATCACCGTTGGAGAAAGCTCCGAGGGCGGCAATTTCTCCGGGGTCGTTGATATAAGCAGCCCAGACCAGCTGAACACCAGGGTTGGGAGGGATCAGGGTGTTTAAGTCGGCCGCGGGCTCGCCGTCTTCCGACAGGAAGGCGTGCCCGGAGGGGGAAATTTCGTTATAGCAATCCCACCCGTACCCCACTACCTGGTGTTTTGCATTAATGGCTAGCGCGAAGCTGCACAGATCGCCGGCTGGCGTCCCCAGGTCCGTCATGACACCCTTCCTCCAAAGAAACGCGTGCGCCGGCGTACCAAACTGGTCGCACCCCAATACGCCAGGCAAATTCGCCTTGCCGACCACCTCCCCGGCATCGTTGACAGCAATGGCTTGTCCGCTATCTCCTCCCAAGGTGCCGAGATCCTTCATCCCTCCGGTCTTATCCCAAAGAAACGGGTGGCAGACCTGGTCCCCAGCCAGGTCCGAAAAGCCGGCGACCTGACCGCGGTTATTGAGAGCAAACGCATGACCGCAGGTGCCTCCGAGCGTCCCCAGATTGATCATTTTGCCGTCGTCCCAAAGGAAGGGAGCCATAGTTGGGATGTTCTGCGAAAAGAAGTTACAGTCGGTGAAAACAGGATTCGGCGTCGTGTTGGTGAACGACCACCCGGCCATCTGTCCGCGCTTGTTGATCAAGACGGCAGCGCTGTCGGAGCCGCCGAGCGTGCCTAGATCCTGCATGCCCCGGGATTTGGTCCAGCGAAATGCGTGCACCTGGGTGGCGCCGCCAATGTAAAAGTTATTGAGATTGCTTGTATGGGGGTCGGGGATTGCATTCAGGGCCTCGCCGGCCACCTGGCCCCGATTGTTGACTGCGTTCGCGGTGCTTTCGTTACCCCCGAGCGTCCCCAGATCGGTGAGGTCCCCGTCCTCTCCCCAGAGAGCCGCTTCCCATGCCGTGCTCCCGGTCAGTGGATCGATCCCGTTTTCCGATACACCAGCCACCAGCCCTTTATCGTTAACCCAAAAGGGGAAGCTACTGTTGAAGCCGGGTAGCGCGTCCAATTTCTGAATGAAGCCATCGTGCCACTTGAATCCGTAAGAGAGATAGCAGTCTACGTTCCAGCAGCTCGCGGGATCGAGAGTGGAAGTGTCGGCTCCCCCAACCGCTACCCCACTGTTGTTCAGGAGCGGTACCAAGGACAGGTCAAAGCTGCTGTCGGGCCCGCCGAATGTGCCCATGTCGTTGATTTGGTAGTGATGGTATTGGTGAGGGTGATGTAGCTTAGCGGTATCCTGCGCCGCCAGCGAAAGCGGCGTTGCCACACCGGACAAGATCATCGCGACGATAGAAGCCAGTCTTCCGGATTTCATGCGCACTTCTCCTTTTCGGTTGGTAGTTGCGCCGGCTGCAGCAAGGGGGAACCGCATGGGAAGTACCGTCGGCGTTTCGAGGCGCAACTCTGACCCAGTTGGATCCGATCGTCAATGGCGTGCGCATTGCCTCCGTGTGACATTTTTGTTCCCTGCGTAACTAGCGATTCTTGAGTTACTTAGAGGGATTCCGGGTGCTTCAGGGAGTTCCATTCGTGCTACACTTTCCGAGCCGTTTTTCTCTCCCGAGCAGGCTCGCCAAATGGCGAATCCAGCCGATTCCACTCAAATCGTCCTCTTTGGCGAGTTCGAACTCGACCTGCGCGCTGGCGAACTTCGAACCAACGGTCAGCGCCTCATTTTGCAGGAAAAGCCTTTCCAACTCCTGATCGTTCTGCTGGAGCGGCCCGGCGAAATGGTCAGCCGTGAGGAACTGATCAAGCGACTCTGGCCGTCCGGCACGTTCATCGATTTCGATCTGGGACTGAACAAAACCGTGAACCGGCTTCGCGAGGCATTAAACGATTCCGCCGAGCAGCCGCATTTCATCGAGACTTTTCCCAAGCGTGGATACCGCTTCGTGGCACCCGTCACTCGTAATGGCGCGAGGCCGGCGGAGCCGCCGATGGTCGACAGGCTTGCGACTGACGGCTCAGTTGTAGGCCAGCCGGCGGCTAAGCAACCTTCCCTACGTCGTTTCCTGTTACCTCTTGGAATTGTTCTTGGCGTGGCATGTCTGGTTGCTGCGGGGCTGTGGATGCGCGATCGCAGTGCGCGGTCACCAGAACCGGTGTTTCAGCGGCTCAGCTTCGGCCGGGGAACGATTCTTTCAGCACGCTTTACTGCAGACGGACAGAGTGTCGTTTACGGTGCCGCCTGGGATGGAAAACCGTTCCAACTCTTCTGGACGAGGACCGGCAGTAGCGAATCCCGTTCACTCGGGGTGGACGCCGATATTCTCGCCATCTCTCCTTCAGGAGAGTTGGCTGTCCTGGTGAATCCGACTTTTCGCGAGATAAGCCGTCGAGGCACGCTGGCCCTCATGTCGCTCACCAGCAGCGCGCCCCGTAAAGTGCTCGACAACGTCCAGGATGCCGACTGGTCCCCGGACGGTTCGAAGCTCGCGGTTACCCACTATGTCAACGACGGGTGCGCCCTTGAGTTTCCGCAGGGGCACGCCTTATATCAGACGACTGGCGACGCGTGGCTCAGTCACCCCCGCGTTTCTCCCCGCGGAGACCGGATTGCGTTTTTAGAGCATCCCGTGGGAGGAGGAGATGATGATGCCGGCTGGCTGGCGGTGATCGACCTCGCTGGACACAAGAAGACCCTGTCACGACAGTTCGGAAGTATTGCAGGACTGGCTTGGAGCCCTGACAGCGAGGCCATCTGGTTTTCTGGCAGCGAAGTAGGTTCCTATCCGCGCGCACTGTTCAAAGTCACGACCACCGGCCAGCAACTCCTGGTGCGACAAGAGTCCAGCAACACGGTTCTGCATGACGTCTCTCGAGACGGCCATCTCCTTCTGACCCGCGACACCATTCGCGGTGAGGTGTTCGGGCGCATCTTTCCAGAAAATACGGAGCGCGAACTCGGTTGGGGCGACAATTCGTTTGCCTCCGATCTCACCCCTGACGGCACCAAGATCGCGCTCTCCGTGCAAGGAGAAGCGTCAGACCGAGGTTACGACGTGTATGTTCGCAAGACCGACGGTTCACCGGCTGTCCGTCTGGGCAACGGAATACCCACCCAGTTTTCGAGCGATGGCAAATGGGTGCTAACGGTCTATCCCTATCCCTCGGAGCCAAAGCCGGCATCGCCACCGCAGTTAATGCTATTGCCTACCGGCGCAGGGCAGGCTGTCACCTTGACCCACGATTCCATCGAGCACGGTTTTGCGACACTCCTTCCGGATGGAAAAAGATTCCTGTTTGATGGCGTCGAACCGGGACATGCGCC
>Ga0075017_100000449_pt1 | contig 22816 bp, 22 predicted proteins | sample AleBraG_ABR_2012_FD_71475 | JGI IMG/M metagenome (GOLD analysis project Ga0075017, IMG submission 71475) | Freshwater sediment microbial communities in response to fracking from Pennsylvania, USA - Alex Branch Run_MetaG_ABR_2012 | ecosystem: Environmental > Aquatic > Freshwater > Creek >... | reverse complement strand
AGCGCTCGTGGTGCGCTTGCTGAAGAGCTCGCAGCACGACGCTGCTCAGGCCGCTCCTCTCCCTCGGAGCGTCCATCCATGCTGATATGTGGAGGCGACGAGCACCGACGACGATCAGGTCTCTGCGTGGACGAGTGGTCGGTGAGAGGCGGAGGAGAGATCGCGATGACAGAGAGCTCCGAGCCACGCGCAGCTGGGGTCCCGCTCCACCCGGACGAAGCGCCGGTCTCGAAGCGCCCTCCGGTGCGCCGCATCGGCCGGACCTTGGTCGCCGTGGCTGCGGTGATCATGCTGTCGGGCCTGCTGTTCGGCTACGACCAAGGCGTCATCTCAGGTGCCCTCTCGGGGATCGAGAAGGACTTCCACGTCAGCACCTTCTTGCTCGAGGTCATTACCAGCTGGGTCACCTTGGGTGCGATGGCCGGGGCCCTCGTGGCCGGGTGGATGGCCGACAGGTTCGGTCGTCGCCTCACCATCGTGGCCGCCGCCGTCCTGTTCATTCTCGGAGCGATGATCGAGGCGCTGGCTCCTGGGGCCTACGTGCTGGTGGCGGGGCGCCTGCTGGTGGGCTTCGGGGTGGGCGTCGCCTCGGTGGCCGCTCCCCTCTACGCGTCTGAGCTGGCGCCTGCACATCTTCGAGGACGGATGGTCTCGCTCTACCAGCTCGCCATCACGATGGGCATCTTCGTCGCCTACTTCGCGGACTACCTGTTGATCAACGGGAACCAATGGCGGGTGATGCTCGGGATCTCGGCCATCCCGGCGGTGCTCTTGGCTATCGCCATCGTGCCGTTGCCCGACTCGCCTCGGTGGTACGTGAAGATGGGCAGGCACGCCGACGCCCTCGCCGCGCTCAAGAGGGTGGAGCCCACCGAGGACTTCGACGCCGACCTCAAGGCCATCGAGGACCTCAACGCCAAAGAACAGGTCGGATCATGGATCGAGGTGTTCGCTCGACGGTGGCGACGTCCTTTGATCATCGGTGTGGCTCTGGCCGCGCTGCAGCAGTTCACCGGGATCAACGCCATCATCTACTACGCCGACAAGATCTTCGCCGCCGCCGGGTTCGCCTCGCCGTCCTCCCAGAGCCTGGCCACCTTGTTGGCGATCGGTCTGGTCAACGTGGTGGCCACCTTCGGGGCGGTGGCGTGGGTCGACCGCTTCGGTCGCCGTCCCCTCTTGCTCATCGGCACGGTGGGCATGGGCGTCAGCCTGGTCGTGGTGGGGATCATGTTCGAGTTCCTCGACGCGCAGACGACCACGTCGACGGGCACCTCGGTCTACGGCATCGTCACCCTGGTGGCCCTCGTCGTGTTCATCGCCTCCTTCGCCTTCTCGCTGGGCCCAGTGGTCTGGACCATCATCAACGAGATCTATCCGTCGCACATCCGAGGCAAGGGCGTAGCGCTGGCCACCGCGGTCAACTGGTTCTCGGCCTGGCTGGTCAGCCAGTTCTTCCTCTCCCTGGTCGGTGCCATCACCGAGGCCGGGACGTTCTGGCTCTTCGCAGGGTTCTGCGCTGTCACCTACGTCTTCGTGCTGCGCTTCGTCCCCGAGACGAAGGGCAAGTCCCTTGAAGAGGTCCAGCGACTCTGGGGTGGCGACGATGCTGTCCCCGAGGGTGTCGCCCCACGCTGACGGATCGCTCAGCGAGGGTGACCTGCGTCGCGTCGACCTCTCGCTGGCCGCGATGGTCTGAGCGATCTCTGCACAGGGTCGAGAACCCGTGCGTTGGGGCGTATTCCCCAAGGGAGGCGAAGACGGTCCGAGAGCTGACTTGGAGCACCATCGATGACGTACCCTTCGAACGCCCCACCAGTGGACGTGCGGCCGTGATCAGGAGAACAAGATGACCACCAAGTCCATCTCTCGAACCGCCATCGTGACGGGAGCAGCGTCCGGCATCGGGCTGGCCATCGCAGAGCGCCTCGGAGCGGAGGGCCATCGGGTCGTGCTCTTCGACCTCGATGGGGAGAAGGCTGAGCGGGTGGCACACGTGATGACAGAGAAGGGGTGGCGCGCGTCCGCCTACGCCGTCGACGTCACCAAGCGGGACGAGATCGTCGCTGCCGTCGGCGACCTTGCCGCCAACGTGGGGGCCCCCACCATCCTCGTCAACAACGCCGGGCTCCCTGGCTCCAAGCCGTTCCTCGAGATCACCGTCGAGGAGTGGGACGCCCGCATCGACGTCAACTTGAACGGGACCTTTCACTGCTGCCAGATCGTCTTGCCCTACATGATCAAGGAGGGCTGGGGTCGGATCGTCAACATCTCGTCCTCGAGCACGCACAGCGGCGTGGCCCAGATGACCCACTACGTCGCCGCCAAGTCTGGCGTCAACGGGCTGAGCAAGTCGCTGGCCAAGGAGTTTGCCCCCCAGGGGATCACCGTCAACGTGATCCCTCCCGGCTTCATCGACACGCCGATGCTTCGGGCTGCCGCCGCAGAGGGTTCGGTGGACTTCGCGTCCTCGCTCAAGATGACGCCCGTCGGTCGCGCCGGTCAGCCAGAGGACATCGCCGCGGCGTGCGCCTTCTTGGTGAGTGAGGAAGCCAGCTACATCACCGGCCAGATCCTGGGTGTCAACGGAGGGCGCAACACCTGACCGAAGTCGCCGGGCATCGGAGCTTCGAGGCCGAAGCTCCTCTTGCTCGTCGCGCCGCGGTCAGTCGAGAAGGTCTAGCGCTGCTGGCTGAGGATGAGGTCCTGCCAGGGTTCGTCGTGCTCCAAGACTCCTTCGACGGCGTTCGCCATGCGGACGGCTTCGTGGGATCTCGCGCTGCCCGGCGGCGGCGAGCTGGCTTCCGTGCCAGCAACCGCCTCGAGAAGCATCCTGCGAAGCTGGACGACCGCAAGGTCACCGGACGAGAGATGCTCCTTGGAGCGATCGACGACCGGGCCCATGCTCGTCTGGACTGCGGCGTCCTCTTCGAGGAGGTTTCGTCCGAATCCCGTGAAGTGCCCCGAGTCGAGGAGTGCTCGGTCCTGGCCCCAGGCGTTCAGTCGGTCCCCTGACAAGCCAGCGAAATCCCGAGGATCGGGGAGCTGTCCCGGAGCGACGAAGCCGGGCTGGACGTCGGGTGCCTCCAAGGGCGTGTCGCCGAAGGCGCCGAAGAACAGCAGGTGGTTCTCGTCGTCGACGGGACAGATCACGAAGGCCGCGCCGTCTCTGGGCTGGGTCCTGCCGACCGTGGTCACCGTGACGAAGGGCATCAGGTGCTCGGTGACCCGTGCGTAGGTGCGTCCGTCGGCCGTCGATCGAAGCGCTGCGGCCCGAAGGCCGTTGGTGGTCAGCTCGGTCTCATAGAACGGCGGTCCATCGAGGGCCATCGCCAGGTTGGCGTGCTTGGCCATGTCCGCGGTGACGCGGTGCCACGTCTGATGCAGGACCCCCACGTGAGCGGAGTCGATGGTTCCTTCCAGGCCTTGGAGCCAGTTCGACGGCATCCGTGACACCGTCCACCACCGGTGAGGGACTCGGCCGTCGGCGAAGGGGAGGTCGGGGAAGGGGGGTGCGTCCCCGTGCCCTAGCCAGACCCAGGCCAGACCGCCCGACTCGTGCACAGGAAAGTGGATGACGTTGATGCTGGCAGCGAAGCGCTCGGCTCGGAGAATCTGGGTCGGAGCCTCGACGACGCAACCGGACACGTCCATCTTCCACCCGTGGTAGACGCAGCGGATCGCGTTGCCCTCGAGCCTTCCGAGCAGCAGAGAGGCGCGCCGATGGGGACAGAGCTCGTCGAAGAAGCCGACGCGACCGTCCTCGGCACGAAAGGCGACGTAGTTCTCGCCGAACAGCCTCACGGGGAGCGGAGCCTGACCCGCACCCAGGTGCGCGGAGATGGCGAAGGGGATCCAGTAGTTGGCTCGCATGAGCCGACCCATCTGGGCGTCTCCCTCGATCGAGGTCAACAGCTCATTCTCTCCGCTTGTGACCATGACCCCGCCCCTCACGCTCCCTCGACTGCAGAGCCAGATCGTGACTCAGGGCTCGACGCTCCGTGCCGCACGACGTGTCCTCCACTCTCGCACCTTTGGCCTCTGTGTGGTGCCCGAGCAGGGTCCTCGAACCACTCGCCCGGGAGCGTTCCGGTGCGGCTGGGGATCTCTGCGTAGAGTCCCTCCCGAGGGGAGTGCTCCACGCCAAGGTCTCGTGCCCTGTCGTGAGCAAGAGCGATCGAGGCATCGAGCATCGAGCATCGAGGGGGGCGTATGAGTCCGACGCACGGGTGGCCAGAGGTGTATGAGAAGTTGGAGTACGCCAGTCCAGAGTGGGTCGCCATGTTGCGCGATCTGATCGTGGAGCATCTCGCTGACGAAGATCTCTCAGGTATTGAGTTCGCGCTCTGCGAGGAGTACACGAACCCGCCCGAGCACCTCCTTCCCGAGGGTGCTGACTCGATCGGTTTGCTGATCCGCGTGCACGACGGGAAGGTCGAGGTGACCACTGACGTGGTCGACGGCGCTGAAGTCACCAAGAAGCTCATCAGTGACTATGAGTGGGCGAAGCGCTACTCGATGCGCTATCCCGATCCGAAGCTCCGCGATCAGCTCATTCAAGAGGGGATGATGCGCTTCGAAGGCGAGGGTGACATGTCGAAGCTCCCTGCCTTCTGGCTCAGCATGGACACCACGAGCCTGATCAGGCCGCGCACCGCCTGGTAACGCTCAGAGCCCCGGGAGCTCGTACGGGGACCGCGGCGAGCTGGCAGAAGGCGTGACCATGTGGGTGGTGCGCGTCGGCGACGATCTCTTCGTGCGCTCGGCGGGCGGCCCTGATCGGCCCTGGTATCGACGAGCGAGGGCACGCGCTGGTGGTCGGATCCGCGCAGGCGGCGTCGAGCGCGAGGTGGCGTTCGAGGACGCGGCAAGCAGCGCCGCGGCCTGGATCGGCGAGGCATACCACGCGAAGTTACGACGACTACGGAGCGACCATCGTCGGCCACGTCACGGGTGAAGCGGCCCACGGCGTCACGAGTCGGCTCGTTCCGCTGGACGCCGCCGGCTAGCTGTGAAGGGAGCTCAGCGCTGCTTCCCAGCGAGATCGTCGAGCAGCGAGGCAAGCTCCTCCGGCATGGTGTGCTGCGGGTTGTGACCAGAGACGAGCTCGATCACCTCTTGAGCATCGAAGGCGTCGGCCAGCCGGCGCTGGCCGTCTTGGGAGTAGATCCGATCACGGGTGGTTCGCACGTAGGTTCGGGGCAGTTCGCTTCGCCTCCAATCGAACGTTGAGACGACGCAGCCAAGGACAATCGAATCGAGCCGTGCGAGCGTGCCGCTCTCGCTCAAGGGGAGCAGGCCGTCTGGCAGCACGTCGTCGGTCGTCGAGAAGCTGTGGCCTCGGAGCTCGCTGCGGAGCGCCGACGCCGTAGGGAGCAGCTGGTCGACGAAGTCTTGGGACACCGTGGAGAGCGGCAGGACGCCCGGGGGTGCGCAGACCGCGGCGAGGTGGACCACCCCTTGGACGCGCCCTCCGAGCTGCGAGACGAGCCCTGGGGTGAGCGCCCCGCTGATGGAGTGGGCCATGAGGATGACGGGGCCAGTCGTCGTCGACTCGATGTCCTCGGCCGCTCGAGCACCCACGCGCTCAAGTGTGATCTGGCTCAGATCCGAGGGGTTTGATCCTCGACCGAGGAGATCGATGGCCACGCTCGGCGTCACCAGGGCGTCTCGGACTCGACGCCATGCTGCTCCCGACTCACCGGCTCCGTGGATGAGGACGATCGTGGACATGGTCCGCCAAGTGTGGCCTGAGATCCTGGCAACGACAATCTCTGGGCAGCTTTCGGGGGCGAGCTGCCAAGAAGGTCAGCGCCGGTGGAGCGCTCTAGCCGAGATAGCCATCGACGAGCTGGCTGCGCAAGACCTTCCCGATCTCGCTCCGCGGGAGCTCGTCGATGCCCACGAAGTCGACGGGGACCTTGTAGGGGACGAGGTGGAGGCGGCACAACGCCTCGAGAGCGTCGCTCTCGATTGTCTCGCTCGACACCACGAAGGCCACCGGGACCTGTCCAAGCCGATCGTCAGGCACTCCGACCACGGCGACCTCGTCAACGGCGGCATCTAAGAGCAGCACCTCTTCCACCTCTTCGGGGAAGATCTTGTTGCCCCCTCGGTTGATCAGATCGCCTTTCCGGCCCTCGATCCAGACGAAGCCATCCACGTCGATCTTCGCCAGGTCACCGGTGTCCAAGAAGCCCTCGTCGTCCACTCGCTCGGTGAGGTCATCTCCTGAGGCGTACCCGGCTGCCATGGTCGGTGGCCGGACCAGCAGCTCGCCCACCGAGCCAGCGTGGAGCGCAGCGCCATCGTCTCCGACGATCTTGAGAGCGACGCCAGCATGCGGTCGACCCGCCGCGCCGATCTTCTCCGGATGCTCCTTGGCGTCACTCGCGGTCCAGCCGATGACCTCTCCGATCTCTGCCTGTCCGTAGCTGTTGAGGACGAAGGAGCCGAAGCGCTCGGTGAAGCGACGAGCCTGGAGCGGCGAGAGCGGCGCAGTGATGCTTCTGACGTAGCGAAGCGGCGTGAGGTCGCCCACGTCAGGGTCATCGTTCAACATGGCGATCGCCGCTGGCGGCAGCACCGTTGATCTGATTTCGAATCGTCGGATGAGCTCAGCGAAGGTGTCGGTGGCGAAGCGATCCATGATGACGAGCGGCGCGCCCGCCATCAGGCCGAACAGGGCGTTGTAGATCCCGGCGTTCAATGCCAACGAGACGGGGATGAGGTTGGGAGAGCGAGGTCGCGAGTTCGAGTCGGGCTTGGCGCTGAGCGGACCGAGGACTCGGGTGAGCAGCTCGCGGTAGCCACCGTGAGTGTGGATGATCGGCTTCGGGCGCCCGGTGGTCCCTGATGTCCACAGGATGAACGCAGCGGCGTCTTCATACGTGGCTGGGTTCGCCCGCGTGTGGAGACCCTCGCTGTCGAGCAGCGCTGCGGGTGCGGTCGGTTCGAGCACCGCCTCGATCTCTGAGGCCGGGAGCAGTGTGTTGAGCGGCACGAAGACCGCACCGGCCAGCCAGATGCCGGCCATCGCTGTGATCACGGCCGGTCCGTTAGGCAGGCGGACCGCCACTGCTTGGTGCTCCTTCACCCCGGCCGCTTGGAGCTGTGCCGCGATCGCAAGCACCTCGGCTCGCGCCGTTCCCGCGGACATCGAGCCGTTGATCGTCGAGAGCAGGGGCTGCTCGTCAGGGAACGGATGCTCCATGACCAGGCGACCGAGATTCTCTGCCGACACACCTGTTGCCCACTCGGACGCCGTCACGTCACCTACCTCTCAGCCTGGGTGGCGCCGGGTTTCGGGAGTGGTCCATATCAGTTCGGTACCATGGCTTTCTCGAAGCGTTGAGAAGCGGTTCCTGGCGTGGCTGATCGTACCGTTCGCGATCGCTCGCAGAAGAGGCAAGGTTGTGGTGGCAACGGTTCGGGGTCCGGGGGGTCAGGTGGCGACGTCGCAGCAGTCAGAGAAGAGGTCACGTCTCCTGCATGACATCTGTCAACCACAGCGATGCGCGCTTCTCATCCAAGAGATGCAGAACAACGTGATCGGCGCGACCTCAAGCCTGCCGTCTCTTGCGGCAGCTGGGGTGCAGGTCGGTCTCATCGAGCACGTAGTCGCGGTCGCCGCCGCCGCCCGTCACGCTGGCGTGCCAGTCATCCACGCCACGGCCGAGAGCATGCCTGGGGGCTTCGGCTCCAACCACAACGCCCGACTCTTCGCGGCAGTCCAGAAGGCCGCCACGAACCGCCCTCCTGACGGCGAGGCGTCTCGACCGATCCCTGAGCTCGGTCCTGCACCTGGCGATCTGGTGTTCCCTCGCCACCACGGACTCAGCCCGCTGAACGGCACGTCGCTCGATCAGCTTCTCCGAAACGCTGGGGTCACGACCCTGGTCATCGTCGGGGTGTCGCTCAACGTGGCGATCCCCAACCTCGTCTTCGATGCAGTCAACCTCTCGTATCAGGCGGTCCTCGTCTCCGACGCCGTGGCGGCCACGCCGGTCGAATACGGCGAGCAGATCATCGAGCACAGCCTCTCGCTTGTCGCCACCGTGGTCTCGAGCGCCGAGCTCGAAGCGGTGTGGGGCCGGGCCTCAGATGAAGAGAGCGTGAACGACCGTGGCTGAGCGAGGCAAGATCACCGACGCCGGCATCGAGCAGCTGAGGGAGCGGATCGGCATCGCCCAGCCCAACCCCGTCCCCCCGCACTACGCAGAGCCCGGCATCGACTCATTCCGTCACGTCGCTGTCTCCTACGGAGATGACAATCCGCTCTGGTCTGATGAGGGCTACGGCAGAGCGTCTCGCTGGGGTTCGGTCATCGCTCCTCCTCCCTTGGTCGGAGGTGACTCGCTCATCGGTGTTGACGAGGTCGCCTCGCTCTCAGACGAGCATCGAGCGCTGCTCCACGGTGATCCGCTCAGCGGTGTGCATGCGTTCTACGCGGCGAGCGCTCGAGAGTGGTGGGCACCACTCACGCCTGGTGGGAAGGTGAAGCGCCGCAACGCCTTGGTTGGCGTGTTGGACAAGCCGAGCGAGTTTGCTGATCGGGCAGTGCACGAATGGACCGGACAGGTCTTCCAGGTCGAAGGCGGACCGTTGCTGGCTGGTCAGTATCGACTCATGATCCGCACCGAGCGGAGCAAGGCCCGTTCGGCCAAGAAGTACGACGACGTCGAGATCCGACCCTACGCAGATGAGGAGATCGATCGCATCGACGCGCTCTACGCCTCAGAAGGTCCTCGCGGAGCAGAGACGCGCTGGTTTGAGGATGTGGGAGAGGGCGACGTCGTCGGTCCCATGGTCAAGGGCCCCTTGACCGTGACCGACATCATCTGCTGGCACGTGGGGATGGGGATGGGGCTCTATGGGGTGAAGCCGCTTCGTCTGGCGTTCCAGAACCGACGCAGGATCCCGCGCTTCTTCCACCGAGACGAGCTCAACATCCCTGACGTGATGCAGCGCGTGCACTGGGATCCCGACTTCGCTCGCCGCTCTGGGAACCCAACAACCTTTGACTACGGCAGGATGCGTGAGACGTGGCTCATCCACCTGTGCACCGATTGGATGGGTGACGAGGGGTGGCTCTGGAAGCTGGACTGCGAGTTTCGCAAGTTCAACTACATCGGGGACACGCAGTTCCTCTCGGGTCGCGTGGTGCGCACGTATCTGACCGACGAGGGGAGCCCAGCCGTGGACGTGACGATGGAGGCGACGAGCCAACGAGGCGAGACCACCACCTTGGGTCACGCCACCATCCTGCTGCCGAGTCGAGAACACGGTGCTGTGCGGTTGCCCGAACCTCCGGGAGGCGCCACGGACCTCACCGGGGCACTCACTGCCATCGCCGACGGCTTCGCCGCCGGGACTGCGGCGCCGCTGCGATGAGGACCGATCCTTACGAAGGCAGCGACGGCCTCGGCATCGAGCTGGTGGAAGGCATCCTCCACCTGAGGCTGAGCCGACCTGCGGTTCGCAACGCCATCGACGACGAGATGATGGTCGGCCTCATCGACGCCATCGATGCAGCCGGACGTGACGAGCAGGTTCGAGCGATCTTGATCAGTGGAGAGGGTGAGCACTTCTGTGGCGGCGCTGACATCGTCGCTCGCAACAACCGCAAGGAGGGTGCCGCCCGACCGCAGGTCGGCTCCATCCAGCGTCGAGTCCCGTCACTGGCGCATCGACTGATCCCGCTGCTCTGCAGCGTGCAGGTCCCCCTCGTGTGTGCGGTGCAGGGATGGGCGGCGGGGATCGGCCTGCACATCGCTGCGGCGGCTGACCTGACGGTGGCGGCGAGCGGCGCCACGTTCTGGGAGCCCTTTGCATCTCGGGGCTTCACCCCTGACAGCGGGGCCACGTGGCTGCTCCCTCGCCGAGTGGGGCTGCCGAGGGCACGAGAGCTCCTCTTGTTCGGTCGGCGACTCTCTGCATCGGAGGCGCTCGAGTGGCAGCTCGTGGACCGGGTCGTCCCCGACGCCGATCTCGCTGTTGAGGCGCAGTCTCTCGTTGCGGAGATCGCCTCTGGACCGACCGTGTCGCTGGGGCTCACCAAATGGCTGCTGCATGCCGGAGCTTCGGTCTCGCTCGACGAGCAGCTTCGCAACGAGGCGTTCGCCCTCGAGCTCTCCTCGCGCAGCGAGGACTTCCGAGAAGGACTCGCTGCCTTCAAGGATCGCCGACCACCGGTGTTCAAGGGTCGCTAGTGACGAAGGAAGCAGAGATCGTCTTTCGAACCGGCCTCGGCGCAGACGAGCTCGAAGACAGGGTGCGGTCGTGGATCGAAACGGCGATTCCAACGCCCTGGCAAGAGGCCGCACTGCGGGGTGGGGGATCAGCCATTCGAAAGATCCGCTCGCGCACGGAGTACGAGGCGTGGTATCCCACCTTCGCCTCGACCGGACTCGTCGCACCGACCTGGCCGGTGGCGTACGGCGGTGCGGGCTTGACGCCCGAGGAGGCCCGGGAGGTCGACGCCCTCCTGCAGCCGTACAACCTCGGGAGGCTCAATCCACTGGGCCTCAGCCTCACCGCACCAGCGCTCTTCTCCTTTGGTACCGAAGAGCAGCGGCGACGGTTCTTGCCGCCCATCGTTCGCAACGAAGAGACGTGGTGTCAGCTCTTCAGTGAGCCAGGAGCGGGCTCGGACCTCGCGTCACTCTCGACGAGGGCGATCAGAGACGGCGAGACCTGGGTCATCACCGGCCAGAAGGTCTGGAACACCTGGGCTCACCACGCAGACTTTGGGGTGCTGCTCGCCCGCACCGACACCGACGTCCCGAAGCGTCAGGGCATCACCTACTTCTTGATCGACATGCGTCAGCCAGGGGTCGACGTCAGGCCCCTTCGCCACATCACGGGTGAGGTCGACTTCAACGAGGTCTTCTTGGATGGGGCGCTCGTGCCGGATGACCAACGAGTCGGAGAGATCAACGAAGGCTGGGCTGTCGGGAACGCGACGTTGAGCGGGGAGCGCCAGATGGTCTCTGGCTCGGGGTCTGGGGGCGTTGATCGCATCGGGGGCAGCGGCGCCGAGCGACTGGTCACGCTGGCCAAGGCCAACTCGACCGACGGTCTGTCTCCTGGATGGGAGGACCCTCTGATCCGACAGGAGATCGCGCAGCTCGTGCTCGAAGAGCGCGTTCGCAACTGGACGAACCAGCGGGTCCGCGCCGGAGCGAAGGCGGGTCGGCCTCTTGGTGCCGCCAGCTCGGTGGGCAAGATCCATCAGGGAAGCCTCAACCAGCGCGTCCAGCTGATGGCAGTCAACCTCTTGGGCCAGCGCTCGATCGCGTGGCCTGCTGGGGCCGATGCGACAGGGGCCGACCCGAGGGACCTCTACGCAGAGGGCCTTCCCTACGAGGTCAAGAGCATGTTGCGGAGTCGGGCCAACACCATTGAGGGCGGCACCACGGAGATCAACCTGAACATCGTGGCCGAGCGAGTGCTGGGTCTGCCGCGCGAGGCCGACCCGTATCGGGACCTCCCCTGGCGCGACGTGCCGCGGAGCTGAACCGATGGACCGGACCATTCTGGCGAGCTCCTTGGCTGGGGTAGATCCACGTGGGATGACGAGACGTGATGGAGAGGAGCGAGATGAGCGAGACTGCTTTCGAGTTTGATGAGGTTCAGCGCCTCTCGACGCTGCTCGTCGCAAGGCGAGGGGCGGTTGGCTGGCTGATCTTCAATCGTCCCGAGGTGGGGAACGCCATGAACGCCGCGATGCTTCGTGAGCTCGAGGAGGCGTGGACGACGCTCGACGCTGACCCAGAGGTACGTGTGATCATCAACACGGGTGAGGGCACCGCGTTCCAGACGGGCCTCGACGTCTCCGAGCTCGCTCAGGACAGAGAGGCGCTGCGTGAGCAATCCAGGCGGACGAGAGACGCCGAGCTTCGACTCACGGCGTGGCACAACCGCGTCGCCAAGCCCGTGATCGCCGCGGTCAACGGGACGTGTGCGGGAGGAGGTCTCCACTTCGTCGCTGACGCGGACGTGGTGCTGGCATCGACGAACGCCAGCTTCGTCGATCCGCACGTCTCGCTCGGCCAAGCATCGGCCTTCGAGGTCATCGCGCTCGCTCGCAAGATCCCCGCCGAGGCGGTCTTCCGCATGGCTCTCGTCGGAAGCCACGAGAGGCTCTCGGTTGCTCGGGCCCATCAGCTCGGCCTGGTCAGTGACGTCGTCGATCCCCCGGAGCAGCTGCGAGAGGTTGCCCAAGCGCTGGCGGAGAGGATCGCTCGGAACTCTCCTGCGGCCATGGCTGCGACCAAGCGGGCGATGTGGCGAACCTTCGAGCTCGGCCTCACTGACGCGTGCAAGGCGGGTGCTGGCGACATCGTGTCGGTGTGGGGCCATCCTGACCAAGACGAAGGTCCGCTTGCCTTCTCTGAGCGCCGCGATCCTGTGTGGGTCGCCCCGGAACCAGCTGGTACGGGCGAGCCCGTGGGTGATGACGGGGCAGCGTCCGGAGCGGAGCGTGCCTGAGCGTCAGCTCGTCGAGCTCCACCTCGACGAGCACGAGGTCGCGTGGGTCCGGCTCACCAACGCCTCGCAGCGCAACGTCCTGTCGACCGAGCTCAGCTGGCAGCTTGCCCACGCGGTGGCGGAGGCCGTGGAGGCGGGAGCCGGTGCGCTCGTGCTGGTCGCCGACCCGCCTGTCTTCTGCGCGGGGGGATCGCTCGACGGGCTGCTCCATCGAGACGCACCGCTTGAAGAGGCCTACCGAGGCTTCGAGGCGCTTGTCGCTGCGCCCATCCCCACGATCGCCGCCGTCGGGAGCCCCGTCATCGGGGCGGGCATCAACCTCCCGCTTGCTTGCGACGTCGTGCTCACGTCGCCCGGGGCGACGTTCGATCCCCGGTTCCTCGACGTGGGCATCCACCCAGGGGGAGGCTGCCTGTTCAAGCTCATCGAGCGTGTCGGAACACAGGGTGCGGCCGCGTTGATCTTGATGGGTGACACCCTCGATGGCGAGGAAGCGGCCGTGACCGGCCTCGCGTGGCGATGCGTGCCGAACCACGAGCTCGATGAGCGAGCAGCGATGCTGGCTCGCCGGGCTGCGGGCCGTCCTCGAGCCCTGGTCGAGAGGACCAAGCAGACCCTGCGGCGAAGCCTTGAGCTCTCGGACTTCGAGCAGGCTTCGGCACTGGAGCTCGAAGCCCAGGCGTGGTCGATGGAACAGCCAGGTTTCAATGAGCGCATCGTGGCGATCAAGGCGTCGCTCGATCGACGCAAGGCGTCGTCGTGAGGGCACGCCATCAGACCCGACGGCATCGAGGAGGAGACCGGTGAGCTACTCACAGTTCGATCACCTGCTCGTGGAGCGCAAGGGACCCGTGGGCTGGCTCATCAACAACCGTCCAGCACAGCTCAACGCCATGAACGCCAAGATGCGCGACGAGTTCGCCGTGGCGTGGCTCGAGCTCGAGGCGGACCCTGACGTGCGTGTCATCGTCCACACAGGGGAGGGGCGTGCCTTTCAGACGGGAGTAGACGTCTCAGAGATCGCTGAGGACGAGCTGGGCATGGCCATGTACCGAGAGGGCCTCGAGGAGCTGGACCTCCACTTCACCGCGTGGCATCAGCGCGTCACCAAACCGGTGATCACGGCGGTGAACGGCGTCTGCGCCGGTGGCGGGTTCCACTGGGTGGTCGACGCCGACATCGTCATCGCCTCGTCAATCGCCTCCTTCCTCGAGCCCCATGTCTCTGTCGGCCAGGTCGTGGCGTTCGAGTCGATCGGACTCCTGCGCAAGATGGCTGCCGAACCGGCGATGCGCATGGCGCTGGTGGGCCGCCACGAGCGCATGAGCGTCGAGCGGGCCTTTGAGCTCGGGATGATCAGCCAAATCGTCGATCCTCCTGAGGATCTCCGCCGAGAGGCCCAGCAGCTCGGCGAGAAGATCGCCAAGAACTCACCCGCTGCGCTGGCCGCGACGAAGCGGGCGCTCTGGCGATCCTTCGAGCTGGGTCTGACCGAAGCATGCAAGAAAGGAGCGAGCGACATCACGTCGCTCTGGGGCCATCCCGATCAGGTGGAAGGGCCCCTGGCGGCGGTCGAGGGACGAGAGCCCCGATGGATGGCTCCGCAAGCCAGAGAGGCGAGCGATGGGATCGCCTGAGACCATCCCCCAGGTCGTCCGAGCCGCCGCGGCCACGTTCGGGGCTCTCGAAGCGGTGGTCGATGGCAATCGGAGGATGAGCTTCCGCGAGATCGCTGACCGGGTCGAGGTGCTCGAGCGTGCGCTCATCGGCTCGAGCGTCGAGGCGGGCGATCGAGTTGCCATCTGGGCGCCCAACAGCCTCGACTGGATCCTGCTCTCCTTCGCCATCTACGGCGTGGGCGGGATCTTGGTGCCGATCAACACTCGCTACAAGGGCGACGAGGCTACGGGCGTCCTCGAGACTGCCGGTGTCGATCTCCTCTTCACCGTCACTGATTTCCTCGGTGCTGACTACCTGAGCTATCTACGCGGGAGCCGAGGGCTCGACCTGCTCCGCGAGGTCGTGGTCTTCAGCGGACCGGTCCCACCAGAGGGCACGTCGCTCGAGGCCTTCGTCGAGCGAGGAGCCTCGGTGGCGCCGGCTGAGGCCAAGGCCCGAGAGGAAGCCGTCGTCGCCGAGGACCCGAGCGACGTCATCTTCACCTCGGGGACCACAGGGCTGCCCAAGGGCGCCCTCCTCCGGCATGGAGCGAGCGTCGAGACCTATCGCCAGTGGTCGAAGGGGGTCGGCATCGAGCGTGGAGACCGGATGGTCATGGTCTATCCGTTCTTCCACACCGCGGGGCTCAAGTCGGGCATCCTGGCGAGCTTCATCCGTGGCACGACCCTGATCCCCTTCCCCGTGTTCGAGACCAAGGCGGTCGCTGATCTCATCAGCAGAGAGAAGATCACCGTCCTTCCTGGACCTCCCTCTGTCTTCCAGTCGCTCCTCGGGGATCCCCGCTTTGCCTCCTTTGACCTTGGCTCCTTGCGGCTCTCGGTCACCGGTGCCGCCGTCGTCCCTGTCGAGCTCATCGCCCGCATGCGAGAAGATCTCAACCTTGACAGCGTGATCACGGCCTATGGCCTCACGGAGACTCACGGCACGGTGTCCATCTGCGAGACAAGCGACTCGATCGAGACCATCGCCACCACCGTGGGTCACCCGCTCGAGGGCCTGGAGGTCAAGATCGCTGACGACCAGGGAACAGCACAATCCACTGGCCAGCAGGGTGAGATCTTGGTGCGCGGCTTCAACCTGATGAGCGGTTACTACGGGGATCCTGCAGCCACGGCCAGCGCCCTCGATCCTGAGGGTTGGCTCCGCACCGGGGACATCGGCTACCTCGGAGACGATGGCTATCTCAGGATCGTTGACCGAAAGAAGGACATCATCATCGTCGGCGGGTTCAACGTGTCGCCCGCGGAGGTCGAGGCCATCATCTTGCGCCGAGAAGAGATCGCTCAGGCGGCGGTCGTCGGCGTCGAGGATGCTCGCCTCGGGGAGGTCTGCGTCGCCTTCGTGGTCCTGCGCGTCGATCATGACCTTGAGCCGGACGAGCTCATTGGGTGGTGTCGAGAGCACATGGCCAACTTCAAGGTGCCGCGCCTCGTGGTTCTGGTCGAGAGCCTGCCGCTCAACCCCAGTGGCAAGGTCCTCAAGACGGAGCTCCGAGCCCTCGCCAAGGAGCAAGACCCCAATCACCGAGGATGAGCACCGAGCTGTCTCATCGCCATGGCGTCCCCAGGTATCTCAACCGGTCTGATCTGACGACGCTCGTGCGGCGCCGTGCTCAGCTGACTGCGTGGGTGCCGCGCACGAAGGGGAGCTCCCCGAGGTTCACGATGCCCGGGGGTGCTTCGAACACAGCCGGAATGGCGTTGACCAGAGGCTGCGCCGTGCTCAGCGAGCCGCTCCATCCTTCCCCCGGTTCGATGCGCGCTCTGAAGGACGGCGTACCCTCGACGTCGATGACGTAGCCATGCTCAACGGGCCAATCGGGGGTCGTGTGCTTGCCGAGCTTCCACACCGAGCGACACTCGATGCGCGACCGTCCGCCAGACCAGCCGCCGATGGTCCCACGGATCGCTGCGACACGCCCGACCCCGACCGTCATGAAGCCGAAGTCCGTGTCCTCGGCTGCCACAGCGAAATCAGCATGGAAGCGGATCTCGTCTAGGTCGAGCGCCAAGGCATGGGCCATGACGGCCACCTGATCTCGGAACGAGCCACAGGCCGCTTCGATCAGCACGGCCGCCTCCGGATCGGTGGGTTCTCGATCGATGCCCATTGCTCGATACATCTGCTCATTCTCGTAGCCACCCAGATCCACGGACTCGAGCATGGTGATCTTCTCGATGTGGGAGGACACCGCCGTGAGGGCGAGCGCCACGCCGCCGACGTAGCCGGGGTAGGTGCCGCTGGCATAGAGAGATGACTGACCTCGCTCGGCTGCAGTGACGATCCGCTCGAAGTCCTCGTCGCCGTAGCCGCGGCCCGTGAGCTTGTACAGCGACGTGACGACGTTGCACCCCGACTCGAGGATTCGCACGACATGCTCGGTGCTGGGTCGATAGGGCGTGTAGATCACGCAGTCCGGCTTGAGGGAGAGCAAGCTCTCGATCTCGTCGGTGGCAGTGATCCCGAGCGGTCCGATGTCGCAGAGCTCCCCGACGTCACGACCGACCTTGTCCCCTGACCACGCGAAGCACCCGACCAGGTCCAGCGCCGAGTGTCGGACGACACCGCGGACGGCGGCCTTTCCTGTCTTGCCCGTCGTCCACTGGACGACCTTGAGCGTGCCTACTCCCACGCTTCGAAGAGGCCCTCGAACTCGAGCTTGCCGTCCTTGACGCGACCGTAGAGGAGCCAGTCGCCGCGGAACATGCCATGTTCATAGGGTGAGCACGCGATGTGCGTCTGCTTGCCTCCTGTGGTGCTGGGCATGAAGCGAATGGCCTCGAGGCCTGCCTTCAAGCCCGGCCCGGAGAGGATCGGCGCGCGATAGAGCCCTTCGACGAGAACTCTGGCGGTGTCGTAGGCGAGCCCCGGGATCGCGTTGGGCCACAGGGGTGGTTCTTGGTCGTAGCGCTTGACGAAGCGCTCGTGGAACGACTGCGTGAGCGGATTGCTTGGATCGAGCTGGTCGATGCCGACCCAGCCTTCGAACTTGTCGAAGCCCATCAGATAGAACATGAAGGACGTGCCCATGATGCGCGGCGGGTCCCACTGCAGCTCGTCGAGTGCCTCGCGCAGCAGGCCGCTCGCCACGAGCACGCCGTAGCCCATGTAGACCAGGGCGTCAGCGTTGACCTGGCGCAGGTTGTCGAGGTTGTCCGCCAGGTGCTCAGGCGTCTGACTCACGGTCTCCACGGCTGCGATCGCGATGCCACGTCGGCGGCACTCTTGCCGGAAGTAGCGGAAGTACTCCTCTCCGTTCGGGGAGACCTCGCTCAGAACGGCGACGCGCTTGAACCCCTGGCGAGCAAGCCAGGCCACCACCAGAGTGGCGTCGCCTCCCACGTCGCCGTTGCCCAAGCGGAAGCAGTAGTCGCCTTGCAGCCTCTCGGTGCCAGCCCAGCTGAGAAGCGGGACCTGGAGCTCATTGGCCAACGGTGCGACGGTGATGGCGTTGTCCGAGCTGTAGGCGCCTGCCACCCCGATACATCCTTCGTCAACGAGATAGCGAAAGCCATCGGTCGCGTTCTTGGCAGAGCCGTTGGGCAGGCCGTCTTCGGCGTGCAAGACGAACTCGTACGGTCGACCGAGCAATCCAGACTCGACGGCCTCGTCAAAGGCAAGGCGGTGGATCTTGTCGTAGCCACCACCGGGTCCATCGAGCGCTGAGCCAAGCCAGCCGATCTTGATTGGGTCGGGCATGTCATTCCCCCACGTCGCCTTGGCAACCGTCCACGCAACTGATGCCGGTGTTCCTGGATCTTCGCACCCTTTGCGTCGCTCGGCTCACGGATCAGATGGTCAGCGACGTGCTCACCGTGACCGGCAGCGTGCTCTCAGCCTGAGCCCCTATGGGACACTCATGCCTCGGTTTCAGCGTGACTTGTCGCTCTTTTGGATCGTCATGTTTACTGGGGAAGGTGAAATCCCACAGCCACCCAGTTCGAGATCACCTCACGACGGCCATCCTCGAGGCATCTGCCACGGTGTTCGCGGAACAAGGCGAGGGGGCCAGCATGGCGGACGTCGCCGCGGGAGCTGGCGTCGGCCGAGCAACGCTCTATCGCTACTTCTCCTCGCGCGAGGAGCTGCTTCGCGCTCTCTCAGCGGCGGCCGTGGAGGAGACGAGTGCCCGTCTCCAAGGCGCCGATCTCGAGGGCGTGGCGCTGCCTGAGGCGCTCGCCCGCATGGCTCGGGCCCTCATGGGCAGCGGAGCGAAGTACTCGGTCATCGTCGAGGAGCCTCAGTACCTCGACGTCGCCGACATGGAGCGGCGGGTCGGTGCACCCATCAGGGCGGTGCTCGAGCGAGGGGTCGCCGAAGGTTTCTTGCGCGCCGATCTGTCACTCGAGCTCTTAGAGCTCATGTGGCGTGGGCTGGTCGGGGGCTCACTCCGATCGATGAGGACAGGTGCCATGGGTCTTGAGGGTGCCAGCGCCGCGGTGACCTCGGTGTTCCTCCACGGTGCAGGCAGTGTCTCGTCGATCCAAGCGGAGCTGGCCCGTGGCTGAGCCGATCGATGAACGTGAGCGACGAGAGCTGTGCGATCTCGTCGAGGAGCTCGGCCCTGACGCCCCGACCTTGTGCGAGGGGTGGACGACACTGGATCTGGCCGCACATCTCGTGCTTCGGGAGCACTTCAAGCGCTGGACGGACGAGCGGATGGAAGCCGAGAAGGCAAAGGGGCTGGCTGACATCGTCACGCGCCTACGAGCCGGAGCGCCCGCTGTCCCGTGGCGTGTGCCGAAGCTTCGAACGTTCATGAACGGGACTGAGTACTTCATCCACCATGAAGACGTCCGTCGTGCCAACGGACTCGGCCCACGGACCGATCGTCCTGATCTTGAGGCCCTTGCCTGGAAGATGACGGGCCTCACCGGAAGGCGCCTGGCTCGCCAGATCCGTCCCCATGGCTTGGAGCTGCGCCGCCCTCAGGGTCCCGAGCGCCGCTATGGAGCTTTGGATGCGGCGGTGCTTCATGGCGAGGCGACCGAGCTCCTCTTGTTCTTGAGCGGTCGTCGCCTGGCCGCTCAGGTGATGCTCGAAGGCTCGGACGGCGCTTGTGCGGCCGTGCAAGGGACGGACTCCTCCCTGTGAGGTGTGCTGCATATCGAGAGCGATCCTCACGCAAGCAACCCTTCTCACAAGGCGACGCGCATCTGGGTCCCTTCGAGAGGCAAGCGATCGGTTTCTACCGTGAGAGGGAAGGTTCAGCGTCATGAGCTCAGAGAAGCAACCTGCCGGCGGTGCGCTCCTCGGAGCGCTGGATTCCGAGACGGCACATCACCCCCAAGCGATGTACGAAATGCTGCGCGAGAACGCCCCGGTCATGAAGGACGAAGCCACCGGTGTGGTCGTGAGCCGAGCATCGGACATCGAGAGGATCCTGCAGGACCCAGAGCTGTTCTCGTCAGGCAAGGGAGCCCCGAGCTTTGGGAACCTCCGCCCGATGATCCCCCTGCAGATCGATCCACCGGAGCATCGGAGCTACCGAAAGCTCCTCAACCCGCTCTTCTCGCTCCAACGGATGGCCGAGCTCGAGGAGTCGATGATCATGCTGGTGAACGAGCTGCTCGACACCTTCGTCGACGAGCAGGAGATCGACTTCGTCAGTCAGTTCTCCCAGGTCTTCCCCTCCCAGGTGTTCTTGACGATGCTCGGTCTGTCGATGGACGAGCTGCCCGAGCTGCTCGACATGAAAGACGGGATCATCCGTCCTCACCTCAAGATCGGCGCCGACATGTTCTCTCCTGAGGCGAATGCGTACCGAGATGCCACGGGCCTCAAGGTCTACGAGTACTTCTCTGACGTTCTTGATCAGCTTGAGCCCGGCGGCGAGGATCTCTTGAGTCGTCTCTTGGAGACAGAGATCGATGGAGAGCGGCTCTCGCGCGAGGAGGTTCTCGACGTGTGCTTCGTCTTCCTCATCGCCGGTCTCGACACTGTGTCGGCCTCGCTGGAGTGCTTCTACAGCTACCTCGCTGATCACCCCGAGTTCCGTGCAGAGATCGTGCGCGACCCCGCGTCGATCCCAAGCGTGGTCGAAGAGCTGCTGCGCTGGGAGTCGCCTGTGATGGTGGTGGGACGCACCGCGACCGCCGACACCGAGATCAGCGGCTGCCCTGTGGATGCTGGTGAGCAGATCTTGCTCATCATCGGGTCGGCGAACACCGATGACGAGGCGATCGAGGAGGCACAGGACGTCACGTGGGACCGCACACCGAACCGCCACGTGGCCTTCGGCGGAGGCATCCACCGATGCCTCGGCTCACATCTCGCTCGTCTCGAGCTGCTGGTCGCCCTGCGTGAGTGGCATGCCCGCATACCGCACTACCAAGTCAAACCAGGGATCGCTCTCGAGTTCACTCCTGGGATCCGCTCGCTCGAGACCTTCCCCATGGTGCTCGGCGTCTCGTCGTAGAGCCACGCAGGCGCCTCTTGCTCGTCAGGTGGGAGCTAGCAGCGCACGAAGGCGGGAGTCGTTCCTTAGAGAGCGAGCGGAGGTGACCTGCTCCGATCAGCCGGTGGCCTCGACGACCTCGACGGTGTTGCCGTCGGGATCTTGAAGGATCGCCAGGCGGGTCTCGGGGCCGATCTCGATCGGTCCGAAGGTGAACGTCACGCCACGTGCGGTGGCTCGCTCGATCACCTCGGAGAAGTCGTCCACCGAGAGCGTCACGTAGCGCAAGCCCGTGGCGGCGAAGAAGGGGTTGACCGGTTCGGTCACCGCCGGTGGTCGGTTGGGCACCATGACCTTGAGCACCACGCTGGCCAGCTCAAGGCGGTGGACCGTGCCTGTAGCGGAGTCGGCGCTCGGGAGGCGCTCCAGGCCAAAGACCTCCGCGTAGAAGTCGACGAGCGCCGTGTCAGCGCTGACCAAGCCGATCTGGACGTTTCGCACTGGCATCTCAGCAGACCGCCTCCGCTCGCGTGCCTCAATCGTCCCAGAAATCGAGTGTCTTGGCTCTCTCAAGGGCTCGGAGCAGCGAGCTCGAACGGGTCCGTCCTCACAGACGACGGGGCGAGTCACCGGCGTGGCCATGGCTCGCCAGTCGCGGGTGTGTCTTGGTCGCCATCACCGCCTGCACCTCCGGCGGGCTCAGAACGGCTTCTTGACAGTGCCTCCGTCGACCAAGATCGTCTGGCCTGTGACGAAGCTCGCCTCCGCGGAGCAGAGGAAGAGGGCCATGTCGGCGAGGTCATCCATGCGACCGAGGCGCTTGATGACCTGACCGTTCAAGAGCCAGTCCTCCATCCCGGAACGCTCGCTCATGAACTCGAGGGCCGCCTCTGAGTCGGCGAAGCCAGGCGCGATCCCGTTCACACGGATGTGATCAGGACCAAACTCTGCAGCGAGGTTGACGGTCAGGGCGTTCAGAGCCAGCTTGGAGACGCCATAGGCCCCGCCGCCCATGTACGCCGCCATCGAGGAGTGGTTGATGATCGACCCTCCCCCTCGTGCTGCCATGTGCGGTCGACAAGCCGCAGCACAGACCAGCGGACCGAGCAAGTTCACGTCGAGGAGCGTCCTCCACTCGGGGAGTGCCTCAACGGTGAAGGCCAGCTGCGCATGCTGGAGGTGGATGCCCGCGTTGTTCACGAGGACGTCAATGCCACCGAAGAGCTCAACGCCACGCTCGACCATGGACACGACCGCGACATGGTCAGTGACGTCCGTCTCGCAGCTCAGCGCAGCACGTCCCAGCGTTGCGAGCTCGCCCACGACCCGCTCTCCCGCTGCCACGTCGAGATCAGCGATCACCACGTTCGCGCCTTCGCTGGCGAAGCGGTGAGCGTAGCGCCGACCGATGCCCGCGCCTCCCCCAGTGATGACGATGGTCTTGTCTTCGAAGCGCATGGTTCTGCTCAGCTTTCTCTTAGGTCTCGCGGAGATCGACGTTGGTCAGCGCTCCAGCAGCAAGAGGGTCTGGAGCGCCCCCTCGAGGAGCAGCACGGGTTCGGCGAGAACGTCGACGTCGACGTGGCCAGCTCGAGTCGCTCTCGCTCGACAGGTGTCAGGGTGGACCGTCGAGTGGATGGCGATGACGCCGCCGGGGGCCGCCATCCCGGCCAAGACGCCATCGTCCCGCAAGATCACCTCGTCGACGTCGGCGTCGCCCATGACGCAGATGCCGACGATGTCGGAGCCAGCACCAAGCTTCGCGGGCGAGAGAGCCACCTCGACGATGTCCTCGAAGGGCGCCGTCAATTGAGGGCGCCTTGCCCAGAACGTGAGCGCAAAGTCGCTCTCGCCAAGGTGTCGCGCCATCGGTCCACCCTGGCTCCCCAGTCCGATGAACCCGACCTGCAGGTCACTGGACGCGCCGTTGTCAGCCATCGTGTCGCTCACCTCGGAGGACGTCGCTAGAGCTCAGAAGCCTGACCGGCACGGCGAATCTGCTCGACGCGTTTGTTCGCTTCATCTGAGCCCCCCTGCCCTGCCGCTGAAGAAGCGGTGGGGCGAGAGGAGATGGTAACGCTTAGTCTCAGCTTTCGGGCGTGAAGGATCCCTGGATGTGCCAGCAGCCGATGAAGCCGTTGACGGGGCCCCTGCCGATTCGACGCTCGCATGTATCTACGAGCGCGTGGGTCTTGGCAACGTGTGCGCCGCTGATCGGCGACGAGGGCTCGAAGCCAGGAACGCCCG
>Ga0075017_100000447_pt1 | contig 22827 bp, 21 predicted proteins | sample AleBraG_ABR_2012_FD_71475 | JGI IMG/M metagenome (GOLD analysis project Ga0075017, IMG submission 71475) | Freshwater sediment microbial communities in response to fracking from Pennsylvania, USA - Alex Branch Run_MetaG_ABR_2012 | ecosystem: Environmental > Aquatic > Freshwater > Creek >... | reverse complement strand
CGGGCCACCAGAATCTCATCGCCTTTACGGGGCTTTTCACCCCCGCCGCGCTTCAAATCACGGATCAAGGCGGCGCCCGCCTTTGGGTCCGCCGCCGAAATGCGATCTGCAAACCACTTGACGGTGCGAAGTTGCGCAACCTTTTCTGCTATCGCCACGTTAATCAGCTGATTTACAGCTACCCCCTCGGCTTCAGACAGTAATCGCAACTCCTCCAGAAGTGAGGGCTGCAGCCGCAACGCGAAGTTACTGTTTCTCATAGATGTCCCTTCAGTTTGCCGAGCGCCACGGACGGCGTCACGACTTCAATCCGCAAGGTCTTCGAGGCTTCCGTGAAATCACTTTGATTGAAGGTCACCAACAAATCCGCCCGTCCGTTCATGGCCAAATCCAACACATGTTCATCGTCCGCGTCAGTGAGTACCGGACGCCATAGAAAATGTATGAGTACGGGCTCCGCCACAACCGCCAGCGCGGCCAGGGCATTCCTGACTTCATCGGCCGTCAGGCGCATCGCGGCCAGTTGCTCGGTGCGCGTCAGTACCGCCTCGTACTCCAGCCACAATGCCGTAGACACGAGCAACGTATATCTTGCTTCGAGAGCAGCCAACAGCAATGCACGCGACGCACCACGTTCGCTGCGAAACGCAGCCACCAAGACATCGGTGTCCAGCACCATGCGCACGATTCACTTTAAGATATCGCGGGCGATATTACCAGCTTCTACCTTGAATCTTGCGGCTTGGGTCCAGCTTGCATCAGCGCCTTCTCCGTCATCGACATCCGACAACGACCAGGGCCGTCCGGGGACAGCCGATCAAAACCAAGGGTACTGCTGGGGGTATCTACGGATACCGATCACAAAATAGGTATTCCAATCAATGTGTTAGGGGTCCAGTTAAAGTGACCCCGCCTCCACCAAGAAATTATCAATTAAATCATGTTGTTAATTTGATAATTAAATCCTATTTCTGCAATCTAGCTCTGCACGGTGTGCGACCCCAGGGGCCACATTGCAGTGCAGGTCCGCTTCAGCCTGCCGGCCTCTCCATGAACTCAGGCGATCATGCGGGAGCGATGAGTCGCACCGTTGGGAAATAGCTGCGATAACGGTTGGCGTCGCGCGTGAGCAGCGCAAAGCCGCCGACGGCCGCATGCGCGCCAATATAGAAATCCGGCAGAACCCCTTGCTTGATTCCCCGGCGGCGGCGGTAGCTGAGAAACGCCTTGCCCGCCAGAAACAGGGCCTCGCGCGGGATCGGCTCCAGACCCAAGGACGCATCGGCAAGAACCGCCTCGAGTTCCTCTATCCGCTCAAAGGCCATCGATAGTTCCGAGTAGATCACCGCGTTGACAGCAAGCGAATCGGTCAGACTTGCGCTCTCCAATTGCCCCTGCGACCAATCCGCCCACTGCGGATCATTCTGCAGCACATCCAGCAGTACATTCGTGTCGACGAGGACCATGACTCACGCGCCACGCGTAAGAGCCATGATCTCCTCCGTCTTCATCCGCACAGTCGCCCTGCCCCGCAATTTGGCAAAAATGCTGGGGCGCGCTTTCTTGCCAGACCTGGCCGGGCGTAGAACGATCTCGCCATCGTCCAGACGCTCAAATGTCACGGCGCTCCCGGCCTTGAGACCCAGATAGTCCCGAACACTCTTTGGGACAGTCACCTGGCCCTTGCTCGTCACGTTCGTAGGCATTGAGTAACACCTCGCAATAGTTAGGTATTACTTTAACGAATTGCCGCACAGATTCAAGTGCAGGGTCTGCCTGGCCATCGCGAGGACATTCATAGCTTCAATGATTGAATAGCCAGCGTCGATTCCATCAACTTCCGGCAATGTCCGCCAATGCCCGCGGACAGCCAGACGAAACCAGGGGTGCATTTGGGGGTACCTCCGCACACCGCTCAGGAAATATGCATTTCAATCAAGGTCTTGCAGGCGCTATTAAAGTGACCCCGCCTCTACCAAGTAATTATAAATTAAATCATTCATTTATATTTGTAACTTAAATCGAAATCTACGAGCAGGTTCTGCGCCTGTAGACCCAAGTGGCCACCGCTCCGTTCGATTCCTCTCCCCGTCTTAGGCGTACCAACCAGCTCGCGATCTTTCAGGCACCGCAAATTCACCGATGGCACCATTGAGCTATGTGCCGCGATCTTTTCTGCGGCGCAATAGCAGGTACGCAGCCGGAATCAGGAACATCGACAGCAAGGGCGCCGTGATCATGCCGCCGACCATCGGGGCCGCAATTCGGCTCATTACTTCAGAACCCGCGCCGTGGCCCCAGAAAATGGGCAACAGGCCGAGCGCAATCACCGCTACCGTCATTGCCTTGGGACGCACGCGCAGAACTGCCCCCTCACGGACGGCGTCCTTTAGGACCGAGGGGGTTAGCTCAATTCCGGCCGACTGACGTGCCTCCGCCGCGTGTCTCAGATACAGCAACATGATGACGCCAAACTCGGCGGCCACGCCAGCCAATGCGATAAACCCCACGCCCGTCGCGACCGACAGGTTGTAGCCCTTCAGGTACAGGAACCAGACGCCCCCCGTGAGCGCGAACGGCAACGTCCCCATGATCATGAGCACTTCATCGACCCGCCGGAAGGTGAAATAGAGTAGCAGACCGATGATGCACAGGGTCGCCGGGACCACGAGTTTGAGGCGCGCATTGGCGCGCTCCAGAAACTCAAACTGCCCCGAGTACGCAAGACTCATGCCGGGCGCCAGGATCACCTGACGCGCAATGGCCGCCCGCAGATCGCCGACCACGGAACTCAGATCACGTCCATGCACGTCGATATAGATCCAACCGGAGGGCCGGGCATTTTCGCTTTTGAGCATCGGCGGTCCTGTACTGATGCGCACGCTTGCGACCGCCCCCAGGGTAATCTGCTGGCCGGTGGGGGTCAGGATTGGCAACTGCTCCAGTGCCGGAACCGAATCACGGAGCTCGCGCGGGTAGCGCACGCTGATGGGGAAGCGGGCCAGCCCTTCGACGGTCTCACCCACAGTCTCTCCGCCAATCGCTGAGGAGACGATGGATTGCACGTCGACAATATTGAGTCCGAAACGCGCCGCTGCGGCGCGGTCGATGTCGATGTCCACATAACGACCTCCCGTCAGCCGCTCGGCCAGGGCCGAACTCACGCCCGGAACCGCTTTGGCCACCTGCTCAATGGCCAGCGCCACCCGATCAATGTCGGCGAGATCGGCGCCGGTGACCTTGACGCCGATGGGGCTTTTGATACCCGTCGCCAGCATGTCGATGCGGTTTCGGATCGGGGGTATCCAGACGTTGGTCAGGCCCGGTACCTTGACGATGGCGTCCAGCTCAGCGATCAGCTGGTCCGGGGTCAGGCCGGGCCGCCATTGGTCGCGCGGCTTGAAGCGGATGGTGGTCTCAAACATCTCCAGGGGCGCGGGGTCCGTAGCGGATTCCCCTCGGCCCGCCTTGCCGAACACGGTGTCGACCTCAGGGACGGCCTTGATCAGCCGGTCAGTCAATTGCAGCAGCTCGGAGGCCTTGGCCGCCGAGAGTCCGGGCAATGCCGAGGGCATGTACAGCATATCCCCCTCATCCAGTGCCGGAATGAATTCCCCGCCCAGGCGGGACAGCGGCCACAGCGTCGTGAGGAGCAGCAGAAAAGCCGCTCCCAGCACGAGCTTGGGGTGGGCCAGCGCGCCATCGAGCAGCGGTCGGTACAGATTGATCAGCCCGCGATTGAGCGGGTTGCGATCTTCTCTGGGAATCCGGCCGCGAATCCAGTACCCCATCAGCACCGGGACCAGTGTCACCGCAAGGCCTGCCGCGGCCGCCATGGCATAGGTCTTGGTCAAGGCCAGCGGCCCGAAAAGTCGCCCCTCCTGGGCCTGCAGCGTGAACACCGGAATGAACGACAGCGTGATGATCAGCAGGCTGAAGAACAGGGCGGGCCCCACTTCTACCGCCGCATCGGTGATGACCTGCCAGTGCGCCTTGCCTTCGAGCGCCTGACCCGGATGTTCGTGCAGCCAGGCCTCAATCTTCTTGTGGGCGTTCTCGATCATGACGATCGCCGCGTCGACCATCGCGCCGATCGCAATCGCCACCCCGCCCAGGGACATGATGTTGGCGCTCACACCCTGATACCGCATCAGCGCGAAGGCGGCCAGGATACCCACCGGCAAGGAGATGATGGCCACCAGCGCCGAGCGCAGATGCCAGAGGAACACGGCGCAGACCAGCGCCACCACAATGAATTCCTCGGCGAGTTTGTCGGTCAGGTTGGCAACCGCCCGATCGATGAGCTGGGAGCGGTCATAGGTGGTCACCAATTCCACGCCCGGCGGCAGGCTTCGTCTCAGGTCTGCGAGCTTGACCTTGACGGCGGCGATCGTCTCGCGCGCATTCTTGCCCGAGCGCATCATGATCACGCCGCCGGCGACTTCGCCTTCCCCATTGAGTTCGGCGATACCCCGCCGCATCTCCGGTCCCCGCTGAATGGTCGCGACCTCGCCGAGGCGCACTGGCACACCCGTCGCACTCACGCTGAGCGGAATGGCGCGAAAGTCATCCAGGGATCGCAGGTACCCCGACGATCGGACCATGTATTCGGTCTCGGCCAGCTCGAGTACGGCTCCGCCGGTTTCCTGGTTGGCCCCTTGGATGGCTTCAATGACCTTGCGGTGAGGAATGCCGTAGGCAGCGAGCTTTTGCGGATCCAGGACCACCTGATACTGCTGCACCATGCCGCCGATGCTCGCGACCTCGGCGACGTTGGGGACGGTCTTGAGTTCAAACTTGAGGAACCAGTCTTGCAGGGCTCGAAGCTGTCCCAAGTCGTGTCCACCGGTCCTGTCCACCAGCGCGTACTCGTAGACCCAGCCGACGCCCGTGGCATCCGGCCCCAAGGACGCGCGCGCCGAGGCTGGCAAGCGGTCCTGAATTTGATTCAGGTATTCCAAGACACGCGAGCGCGCCCAGTACAGATCCGTTCCGTCCTCGAAAATCACATAGACGAAGGAATCCCCGAAGAACGAGTAGCCCCGTACTGTGCGGGCCCCCGGTACCGACAGCATGGTTGTGGCGAGCGGATAAGTGATCTGGTTCTCGACGATCTGCGGTGCCTGCCCAGGATAGCTCGTCCGGATGATCACCTGGACGTCCGAGAGGTCCGGAAGCGCATCCACGGGCGTCGTGCGAACGGCCCACACACCGATCGCCGCGACGATCACTGTGGCCAGCAAAACCAGGAATCGGTTGGCGATCGACCAGCGGATGACACGCTCGATCATGGCGTCGTATCTCCCGACCCGCTCGGCGGTGCGTCCTTCGGCGCCGGGCTCATCCGCGCCGCGACACCGCGCAGACTTGCCTCCGAATCGATCAGGAACTGCCCGGAAGCGACCACTTTCTGGCCTGCCTCAAGTCCCGACACGATGCTGGTCTGGGCGCCATATTCTCGGCCGACCGCGACGGCCACCGGTTCAAAGCGACCGGGGGTGGATTCGACGATGACGAGATCGCGCGTACCCGTGTGGATGACGGCTTCGGAAGGCACGAGGATCGCCAGGTGGCGATCGTCAGCGCCGAGCCGAATCTGGGCAAACATGCCCGGCTTCAATCGACCTTGGGGATTGGCGAGCTCAATGCGCACCCGGAGGGTGTGCGAATCCGTATTCGTCTGCGGCAGCACACCGATGATCCTTCCCTGGAATGGCACGCCTGGGTAGGCAGTGCAGCGGATCGCCGCTGAATGACCCAGCGCCGTCAGCCCCCCCAGTGCCTCCGGCACGGCCGCTTCAATCCAGATGGGATCGAGTCCCTGGATTTTCGCAATCGTCGTGCCCGAGCTGACCGTCATCCCGGCGCGCACATCTAAAGTGTCGATGACACCTGCGATCGGTGCGGTCACGGTAATCTCAGAGCGAACCCTTTGGGTCTGCGCGACTTGAGCGATCAGTAACTGGGGCATGCCCAGGAGCACGAGGCGTTGCCGAGCGGCCGCGACCAGCGAGGTATCGCCGCTCGCGACGAGGGCAACAAACTCGGTCTGCGCGGCAGCCCAGTCGGGCACCAACAGGTCCACCAGCGCCGCGCCACGATCGACGACATCCCCGGGTGCACGCGAATACGTCCGCGACACGTACCCCGCGGTACGGGCCTGAACCGTGGCGGTGAGTCGCTCGTCGAAGACGACCGTGCCCGGGATATCGAGCGACTGCGACACCTCGCCGCGTTCCACAGTGACCACACGAATCCCCAGGTTCTGAACCATTCTCGGATCCACGCTAATTCCCGATGACGCGCCGCCCTCATCGTCCACGTACCGGGGCACCATCTGCATGTCCATGAACGGGGACTTTCCCGGCTTGTCAAAATGCTGTGCGGGCTCCATCGGGTCATACCAGTAGAGGACTTTTCGCTCCGCCGGTGCGGTTGAGGCTGCCGAGACAGCGGCGGATTTGGCCGTTTGTCGTCCCCACTCGTAGCCGACCAAAGACCCCACCGCCCCCGCGACCACAACGGCCGTCATGAGGTATCGGAACTTTGCCTTCATGGTGCGCCCTCCACATAGCCCAGATAAATCCGGGCCGCTGCCGCATCGCGACGCTCCTGCAGATCTATCTCCATCATTCGCGTATCTATCAGCTCCCGACGGGCGCTGAGGACTGCGGTCAGGTCCGCCTTGTTGGAACGGTAGCTCGCCAGTTGGTAATCCACCTTTTGCCGTGCCAGTGGAAGGCGAATATCGTGAATACGGGTCAACTGGCGCGACATCACCTCGTAATCGGCCAACTCCCCTTCCAGCGCCTCGGTGTGATCACGCAGCATGTCTGCGCGCTCCGCTTCCAACCGGTGCATTTCCTTGCGGCTGGCGTCGATCAATGGATCCTGGCGCGTGGCTGCAAACAGCGGTAGGGCCAAGGTAAACTGTAGCGAGACCATGTCGCTGTACTGCGCTGCGCGCCGCGCGTAGCTGAGCTCGACACTCCAGTCCGGTACCTTGGCCGCTTCAGCTTCATGAATGCGCGCCTGGGCGACCGCGATCATCGGACCGTACACGGCCAGTTCCGGATGGGCGTGGACATGGCCACGTAGGTTCTCCGGATCAATCGCAAAAACCGGCGGATCGCCGGCCAGGGGTTCATCGCCCGCGGGACCGAGGAGGCGTCTCAAGCTTGCCCGGGCCTTCACAATCTCGGCCTGAACGGCATCGAGCCGATCGGCGAGGTCTGCCGCCTCTTGCTTGGGCGCGATCAGATCGGCCGGCGTGCCACGACCCCCGGTGAGCTGCGACTGAACATCGGCCGCGAACAACTCGTTCTCATGCCGCAGTTCGTCAAACAGCGCAACACGACGCTCGACGTACAACCGATTGAGCCACGCAAGCGCCGCGGCGGTCCGCACGGCCACGACGTGGACCCGCCGTTGACCTTCGGCCTGTGCGACGGCCGCGACGGCTTCAGCCGCGCTCGCTCGGCGCCGGGCGCCATTCGGGATCTCCTGCATGACGCCAACCTTGCGCATGGTCATGAAGTCCCGGTTCAACCGCCACTGGTCAGGGCCGGTGGCAGGCAGATTGTCGATGCCGAGTTCGAGGCGGGGGTCAGGCAGCGCGCCGGCGGCGACCGAGCTCGAACGGGCCGCGTCGATACTGGCCGACTGCGCCTCGAGGTCGGACGAGGAGTTCTCCGCCAGTGCCAGTGCGGCGTCGAAGGTAAGCGGTTCGGCGCAGACGAGTCCGGCAACAAACAGCAGCGGCAAAATCAATAGATTTCGGAACAACATGCTTCAACTCCATGGGTTGAAGACGCGCAATGCGCATGCCGGGACTCGCACCACAACGGCACGAGAGCACGGTTTACTCGAGACGGGGTACTACGCTGCGCGTGGAGGACGCCACAGCCCCTTGGGGCTGTCGGCGGTCAGGAGCGGCGCGATTAGGGAAATCGCGCGGTCGCTGATGGACTGGAACACAGGCATCGACATCGAGGGGCGTTCGAACGCTTGCACCTGAGCGCAACTGAAGGCGCACTGGCAGCCGGCGCTCAGGCAGTCGGAATGGAATACCTTAGCTGATGGCTGTGCAGGGTGATCCTGCTGATCACAGCAGTGCATGCCAGCCTCGGCTGAGGAACTCATCGCCGCGCGAGACGCACAGACTCTCGCGGGTGCCGCCGACGCGACACCGTATACTGGCAGCGTCAGTACCACTGCGATAAGGGTCAAAAGGCGGAATAGACGCACGTACGAATGATCTCTGCCCCGATTGAGGATTCAATGATAACTCGATAGCTGTCGACGTGGCCACACGGATTCAAAAAAATGTGCTCGGCGCACGAATTCATCGAATTTGTCCCGTGAATTCAAGTCAACGTCACCCGTGGGTCCAGGCCTCGGGGAGTGCCACCCTGTCGGTCCCGAACGACGTCTGTCTTGCGCGCCGTTCTCAGGCAAGTAGCCCGGCCGGCAGGCCGCGGGTCTGTTCGCTACCGACCCGACTCCACATTGGGCTCAAGGGCAAAATGTATGCTCGCGATGAACAGTCTGCATCTGCACTGAGGGTCTGCACCATGAGCGAATCGGGATCGCGGCACCATGAGGCGTCAGAAGGTGCAACGCTTGGCCACGTTCACGAACACGGGCTCGCCAGAAAGCGTGACGTCGGCGGATCCCACCTGGACCCCGTATGTGGCATGGCGGTCGCGGCGAATCCGGACAAAACCATCGACTATCAGGGGACGACGTATTTCTTTTGCTCGGCGGGCTGTCAGGCGAAGTTCAGGGTAGATCCGTCGCAATACCTGAAGCCCGCGGCGGCCCAGACCCCGACCTCCACGGCTGTGCCCCCGAACCCGGCTACTGGCGGCATCGTCTACACCTGCCCCATGCATCCGGAGATCCGGCAGATCGGTCCAGGCACCTGCCCGAAGTGCGGCATGACGCTGGAGCCCTTGGTCGACGCCGCTGAAGCCGACACTTCGGAGATTGACGACATGACCCGCCGCCTGTGGGTCAGTGCTGCGCTGACGGTCCCATTGCTCGTTGTAACCATGAGCCAGTTCGTGCCGGGACTGAAGCTGCGCCATTGGTTTGGGAACCAGGCGCTTAATTGGGTGCAAGCCGCAATCGGTACGCCGGTCGTGCTGTGGGCCGGGTGGCCCTTCTTCACGCGCGCCTGGTCCTCGTTCCGGACCTGGCAGCTCAACATGTTCAGCCTGATTGGCCTGGGTACGGGCGCGGCGTGGCTGTTCAGCGTCATTGCGCTGCTGTGGCCGCAACTGCTGCCGGCGGCGTTCAAGATGAATGGCGTGGCGCCCCTTTATTTCGAGGCCGCGGCCGCGATCACGACCTTGGTCCTGCTTGGTCAGGTGCTCAAGCTGCGGGCCCGCTCCCGCACCAACGCTGCCGTCAAATCCCTGCTGGCGCTCGCCCCCAACACGGCACTTCGTGTGAAACCGGACGGCTCGGAAGAAGAAGTGCATCTGGACCAGGTGCAGATCGGGGACACTCTGCGTGTAAAGCCCGGTGACAAGGTGCCCGTCGATGGTCTCATCACCGATGGCCATTCGAACGTCGATGAATCGATGATTACAGGAGAACCCACGCCGGCGGAGAAGGCAAACGGCAGCCGCGTGACGGCCGGCACCGTGAACCAGACCGGCTCCTTCCTGATGCGCGCCGACAAGGTCGGCGCGGACACCCTGCTGTCGCAGATCGTACGCATGGTGAGCGACGCGAGCCGCACCCGCGCGCCAATCCAGAAGCTCGCCGACCAGGTGTCGGCCTGGTTCGTGCCCGCGGTGATCGGCATCGCCGTCGCGGCCTTCATCGTCTGGGCGGTCTTTGGACCGGCCCCGGCCCTGCCGTATGGCCTGGTGGTGGCCGTCTCCGTGCTCATCGTTGCCTGTCCCTGCGCACTGGGGCTCGCCACACCGATCTCCATCATGGTCGGTGTAGGGCGCGGAGCACAGGAAGGGGTGCTGATCAAGGACGCCGAAGCCCTGGAGCTGATGGAGAAGGTCGACACGATCGTCATCGACAAAACCGGCACGCTGGCCGAAGGAAAGCCCAAGGTGCAGCGCGTCGTGGCTGCCGCCGGCTTTGAAGCCGCCACGGTGCTCAGCTTGTGCGCGGCGCTCGAGAAGCTCAGTGAACACCCCCTGGCGCAGGCCATCACTGAGCACGCCAACGCACAGGCTGCGCCTACCCTCACGATGGAGAATTTCGAGTCCATAACCGGGAAGGGCGTTCAAGGCCGGGCGGACGGGAAGACTCTGGCCCTGGGCAACGCGGCCCTGATGCAGGGCGTGGGCGCGGACACCACAGCGGTGGCGGCGGACGTGGCGGGATTTCGGACCGCGGGCGAAACCATCATGTTCCTCGCGGTCGATGGCCGCTTTGCGGGATTCATAGGCGTGGCCGACCCCATCAAGTCGACCACACGCCAGGCGATCACTGAACTGAAGGCCTTAGGGCTGCACATCGTGGTGGTCACGGGCGATAACGCAGCCACGGCGGCGGCCGTGGCCCGGCAGGTGGGTGTCGACGACGTGAAGGCCGAAGTGCTGCCCGAGGACAAATACCGCGAGGTTCAGGCCCTGCAGCGGGCCGGAAGGATTGTCGCGATGGCGGGCGACGGCATTAACGATGCCCCCGCACTCGCGCAGGCCAACGTGGGCATCGCGATGGGCACGGGGACGGATATCGCGATGAACAGCGCCCGAATTGTTCTGGTTAAGGGCGATCTGACGGGCATTGCGCGTGCCCGGCACTTGAGCCAGAAGACAATTCGCAACATCCGCCAGAACCTGTTCCTTGCCTTTTTCTACAATTTCATCGGCGTCCCGGTAGCCGCCGGGGTGCTTTACCCGGCCTTTGGCATCGTATTGAGTCCCATGATCGCCAGTGCGGCCATCGCGCTCACTTCCGTCTCCGTGATCACCAACGCGCTCAGGCTGCGAGCGCCCGCACCGGCATCGAAGACCTAAGTGACCGGCAGCGGCCTCATTGGGGCCGGATCACCAGGATGCGCCGCGTGAAGCACGCCGGCAATATGATCGAGGAACTGCGCGCTCAACGCGAGAGCGTAAATGGCTGTCGAATGAGCAGCGGGCAGGCAACTTGGACTGGGATGGCCGGCGCCACGAGCGTGCCGCCGCTCGTGGCGCGAAATGGCCACGGTACGACCGAAGTACCGACGGCCATTCCCCGCGAGCTATTTGCCGGGTTCGGAAGCGGGCGGAGTTGCCGGCGAGCCCATCATCGGACTTCGCTTGTGCATTCCCATGCCCATGCCGGAGCCCCACATGCCGCAGTTCTTGCCCGGGCTAAGAGCCTGACATGACTTCATCATGTCATTGCGGCAATCCACGACCGGCTTATCCGAGCGCAGGCACGCCGCCATCTGCTCATGCATGGTCGCCATCTGCTCCCGCATCTCCTTTGTGGGCGCGTTCGGCGGTGCAGCCGGCTCGACCGCCCATGACGCACCAGCGCCGCTGATGAGCAGCACGGTCACCCATGCGGAGCGTCCGAATTGAAACGAATGCCTCTTGAACATGATGGTCTCCTAATTCGCCACTGAAGAGTGAAATCAATCGAGCTTGGCCCACCAAGCCGATCTGTACCGTGCGCCTGGATACATAGCACTGCAATAGGGGTTTCACGAAGTGAGAGCGGCTCCAAGTTTGCTCATGGCTGATTGTCAGGCGTGCTGGCCCACGTCATCCTTTGCGTGAAGCATCGGCAACACGCCGTTGCGTGTAAAGCGGTGTCTGAGATTAACCAGCGTCCAGCGTCCAGCGCTCACTAAGCATCGGCAGTTCCCGCGTCGAGTCAAGTTCAGCGACCGCGCCGTGGGCTGGGTCTACTCCATGGTCCAGGCTTGACTCGCCGGCCGCATCGAATGCAACCACGTTTGAACCCCGGGGTGTGCCGTCAGCAGGCCCGCGCGCCCTTTTCACCTTAGCGCCGGCGTGAATTATGATCGACCGGGTCTACCCTACAGGCTGAAACCCGTGGCGATCCGGCCTCCCCGAAAACCTGGTTGCGACAACTGCGATGGCGATGACTGTGGCAGCGACCTGCCGCGGGCGTTGACCCGAGCGCACTCGTCGAACCCTGTTTGTCCTTTTGGAGAGCCGTCATGTCACGTTTTACCTGGCATCCGTCACCCTTTGCATTACTCGTCCTGGCCAGCGCCTTTTGGGGTGTCGCAACTGTAATCAGCAAGAGCCTGCTGCCGACGGTCCCGCCCATCACCCTGCTGGTGGTACAGCTCGCTCCCAGCGTAGCGCTGCTCTGGGCCCTCGTTTCCGCTCATGGAATCCCTCTGCCTCCGGTGCGTGCGCTGCTCCCCCTGGCATTGCTGGGGGTGCTGAACCCCGGATTGTCCTACACACTGAGCCTGCTGGGTCTGCGCTCGACGCGCGCGAGTGTCTCGACGCTGCTGTGGGCGGCCGAGCCTGTGCTCATCGTCGTCTTGGCGTGGTCTTTCCTGCACGAGTTGTTGACACGGAGGCTGCTCGTTCTTATCGGCGTAGCGGCGTGCGGGGTGATCCTCGTCAGTGGGCTCTTTGAGCAGGCTGGTGGAGTACAAAGTGGCGGTTACGGAAGCGCGCTGATTCTGGCCGGCGTACTTTGCTGCGCCTCCTACACGATCCTTGCGCGGCGGATCGCATCCACGGTCGATGCATTATTTACAGTTCTGCTGCAACAATCGGTAGGCCTGACGTGGGCCGTCGCAATCTGGCCAATGGAGTTTTTCGGGAGCAGTGAGAATCCTCTGTCGGCACTGACGTCGCGAAGCCTCGTCTGGGCCGCGATCTCGGGAGCCATGTACTACGCCTTGGCTTTCTGGTGCTACTTGCGTGGCCTGAGTCAGGTCCAGGCCAGCACGGCAGGCGCATTTCTGAACCTGATCCCCGTATTCGGCGTGTCCACCGCCTACGCCTTTCTGAACGAACGTCTCACGTCCATCCAGGGATTTGGGTGCCCTGGCGATCCTGGCGTCCGTCTCGGTACTGCTGATCTCGGGCAGCGAGCCGCGCCCCATCGCCGCACCCGATTGAGCAGTCACCGGAGGTGAATACCCACCGGTCAAGACCGCGCGGGCTTCGCGAACAGGATTCGGGCCGTGCCCAACGCGGCGACCGCTCCCGCGAACTGTGCGGCGATGAACCCGGGTACATCAACAGGCCGGATGCCCGCAAACGTGTCGGACAGCGACCGCGCGATCGTGATCGCGGGATTGGCAAAAGACGTTGATGCCGTGAACCAGTAGGCCGCGCCGATCCAGGTGGCCACCATCCAGGGCGCGTCCTCTGATCGGCGATGGCCCAGCACGACGAGCAACAGCCCGAACGTCGCAACGCCCTCTGCCAGCCACTGAGCAGGACCCGTGCGGATATGTGTGGACGTCTGCAGCAGAGGTAGCTCGAACATGGCGTGAGCCAACAGGGCACCCGCGCAGCAACCCAGGACCTGGACCAGCGCGTAAGCGCCCACGTGGCTCCAGCGCATCCTTCCGCGCAGACCCTCGATGAATGAGACGGCTGGGTTGAAATGTGCGCCGCTCACCGGCCCTAGCAGTGCGATCAGCGCGGCCAGCACGGCGACCGTAGCGCCCGTATTGGCGAGCAGGGCGACCGCCACGTTTCCGCCATCGAGACGCGCCGCCATGATCCCTGAGCCCACGACGGTCGCCGCCAGCAGCAACGAGCCGATGAATTCCGCGGTCAGGCGCCGCGGCAGCGGATTAGCGGGCATTGTCCGGCGACGGCGTCTTGCCGATCGCCTCGACTCGCTCCTGGAGCCGCATCCGGTCCAGCGTCTTGAGGGGCAGGCTCAGGAAGAGCTTGATGCGGGCTTCAAGGAGGGTGTAAGCCTTCAGAAACGCCTGCCGCTTTTCGGTATCGGTGCCCTCGACGGCCGCCGGATCTTCCACACCCCAGTGGGCCGTCATGGGCTGACCCGGCCAGTAGGGACACACTTCGCCGGCCGCGTTGTCGCAGACGGTAAAGACAAAATCGAGGTCCGCGGCTCCGGGCTGGGCAAATTCATCCCAGCCCTTGCTGCGCAATCCCTCGGTAGGCATTCCTCTGGACTCGATCAATTCGAGCGCCAACGGATGCACCGCCCCCTTGGGATGGCTGCCGGCGCTCAATCCCTTGAACTTGCCCTTGCCCCAATGGTTCATCAGGGCTTCACCCAAAATGCTGCGCGCGGAATTGCCGGTGCAGAGAAACAGAACGTTGTAAATCTTGTCAGCCATGTGAGACACCCGAACGCCTCGAAACCAAAGACTTGGTCATGCATACCGCGGAGGCCGGACACAGCGAACGAAATTCCTCGCTGTGCTTCAGCTCGTCCGGCACAAAAAGTCGATCAATCACGCTATAGCCGAGTCGTCGGAAGAAAGGTTCGGCCGTCTGTGTCAACAGCACGAGCTGGTCGACCCCCACTGTTCGCGCATCGCTCTCCAAATGTGCGACCAAGTCGAAACCCAGGCCGCGACGCTGGTGCGCGGGATCCACGGCGAGAGAGCGCAACAGTCCGCCCATACCGAAGCGCTCGAGACCGATCGCGGCAACGACCCGGCTGTCGGCCTCGACGCTCCAGAAATGCAGCCCCGGTGCAGACGTCAGGTCTTCAGTCGGTAGTCCAGCAGCTGCCAACAGCTGTTGCACCGCCGCCAGATCTGCGGCCTGAGTCCGCCGAATTCGGGCCTTGAGCGCCGCACTACACATCGGCTTCACTGAGGACAGCAGCTCGACGGCGCCATGTTCAACTCAGCCGGCGCAGAGGGTACGCAACACGCGGAAGCACTTCCTGTGGCTTCGCCCTTCAGGGGAACACAACAGGGAGCCGCGTAAGCGGCAGTGGAGTGCGTATCCTCACCAAAGATCGGTACGCTCTCGAGAGTGTGAAACGTTTCCCACGCGATACCCTGCGGGTCGGTCACCCAATATTTGTCGGACTTGGCATAACAGCAGGCCTGACCCGTCTGTTCGATCAGACTCGCGTCAGCCGATTCGAGCCGGCTGCGCATACCCTTTAATTCACTGTCTTCTTCGACCTGAAAACCCAGATGATTGAGCCCGGGTTGGTGACCGCGCTTCGAGATCGCAAAATTGACTCGCGGATCCTCAAGCATCCATTTGGCATAGTCCTCGCGAAGCACGGTCGGCTCCGCGCCAAAGATGGCTGAATAAAAGCGGACGCTGTCTGAGAGCTCGTTCACTGCGACGTGGACGTGGAAGCGTTTCATGCGGATTTCCTCCGGGCGACGGTGCCGCCTTTCTTGACCCGCGCACCGGGTTTGCAGACGGGCGCCGCGCAGGCACCCTGGTCCTCCTGGCCGCAGCAGTTCTTGGTCAGATAGCCCACCAGGGAATTCATCGTCGCGAAGTTCGCCGCATATAAAATCTGTCGGCTTAACCGCCGCTGGGTAACCAGCTTGGCGCGGAACAGGTGCTGAAGATGGAATGACAAGGAGGAAGGTGGCACGCCCAACTGCTCGGCGACCAGGCCCGCAGACATGCCATTTGGACCCGCCTCGACCAGCAGCCGGAAAGCCGCGAGCCGGTGTTCATGCGCGAGCGCGGCGAGCGCTTCGATGGTCTTATCGGCCGTCATGGATTACTCTGATAATTCGAATATTGTGGAATGTACCAGCGCCTGGAACGTGGGTCAACGATAATTTGACGAACTTCGAATTGAATGCGTGTGACGACTGCCCCAAGCGCCCGAAGAGTGCCGGAATATTTAGTGCTTCTGGGTCTTACTTTGATTCAGGTGACGAAGCTCCGGATTCGTCGGCGAGTTCATCGACGCGATGCAGGGTTCCCGAGCTCGCTGGCGGAGGTCGCTGTATTACGGCTAACCAGGCTGGATAACTCGGCCAATCCTATCGGCGGGCGGAGTACCCAAGGAACGGTAAAGACGCGCTTTGTCAGCCCGCCCAACAGGCGCTCCATCTGCTTGCGTTCACCGGCTAGTCGCGCCGCAAGCAAAGGATCGCGCGTACCGGCCGCCAGAACGCTCTTGTTGAGCACCCAGGCGTAAGGTTCGATGTGGGCGCGACGCAGGTCATCCTGCAGGGCGGCGGCCTGCGATACCGGGGTGACTTCCGGCAACGTTACCAGAATGATCTTGGTATACGCAGCGTCCTGCAGCCTCATCAGAGGCGTGACGACGCGTCCGGTGCCGTGCCCTTCAAATTCCCGCATCATCTGTCGGTGATAGGCGCCGGTCGCGTCCATCAACAGCAGTGAATGTCCCGTGGGTGCGGTGTCCAGTACCACGAAGGCACTGCGCGCCTCGCTGACGACGCGCGAGAAGGCGTGGAAAACGGCCACTTCCTCGGTGCACGGTGAGCGCAGGTCTTCCAGCAACAGGGCCTGTTCCTGCGCATCAAGGCCCGGTGACTTGGCCGCCATGATCTTGTCGACGTAGCGCTGAGTTTCGACGATGGGATCGATGCGGTCCACGCGCAACCCCGGCACCGCACCGTCCAGCGTGCCCGCGAGGTGCGCTGCTGGATCGGTCGTGCTCAGATGGACGGTCTTGCCACGGTGGATCAGTCCAAGGGCTAGGGCAGCCGCGACCGTCGTTTTGCCGACACCCCCCTTCCCCATCACCATGATCAGCCCATGTCCGGCAGCGGCCATCTCGTCCGCCAACGCGTCCAGGCCCTGTGGCTGCTCAATAGGTGCGACGGTCACCGCCGTGGCCGGCGCGATCGCGTCAACCCCGTTGCCGAGCAGCGCGCGCAAGGCGGGCAAGCCGACCGTGTCGTAGGGCCGCAGGGGCACCCGATCCTGCGGCAGGACACTCAGAGATTGCGGCATTTCCGTGAGCGCGCGCTGCCCCAAGGCCTCGATCGCGCAGGCCACCGCGTCCGTGCGCTCACTGGCGTGAAACACGCCGTTGATCGCCAGGCGCTGGTTGTTCAAACCCAGCGCGTGCAACTCTTCCGCGGTGCGCGCCGCCTCGGCGAGCGCCCCCTTGTCCGGACGTGTCACCAGAATCACGGTGGTCTTAGCCGGATCGCTCAAGGCATCCAGGGCGGCCTTGAACCGCACCTCTTGCATCTTGAGTCCCGAATGCGGGCCCAGGCAGGAGGCTCCGCGATCGTTGCCGCTCAGAAACCCAGTCCAGGCCTTGGGCAGGCTGAGCAGGCGCAAGGTGTGCCCCGTAGGGGCCGTGTCGAAGACAATGTGATCGTACTGCCCGGCATCGCCGGACAGAAGCGCCGCGAACTCGTCGAACGAAGCAATCTCCGTGGTGCAGGCCCCGGACAATTGTTCACGCACGGTAGAGCGTTCGGTCTCGCTGGCAACGACCCCCATCTGGGCCAGGACACGCTGCCGGTAGGATTCAGCGGCCGTATCGGGATCGATGTTCAGGACGGACAAACCGGGCGCCCCGGGCACGGGCATGGGCGTGTTGCGAAGTTCAATCCCCAGCATCTCATCCAGGTTCGAAGCCGCGTCGGTACTAACCAATAGTACCTTTTCCCCGGTGTCCGCCAGGGACAGGGCCGCCGCGGTCGACAGCGACGTCTTCCCAACGCCGCCTTTCCCCGTGAAGAACAGATATCGTGTTGGCTGGACCAGAAATCCAATGGGGCCGGGCCTCAACCATCCTTCAATTTCGTCATGAGACGGCAGGCCGCCGCTGTGCATCACCTTCCCGTCGATGACTACGGCAGGCGTCTTGTAGATGCCTTGCCGCTGGATCTCATCCGGGCTCTGAATCTTGGTGATCTCGACCGCGACACCTAAGTCTCGGGCGACCCGCTCGATCATGCCAATCGTGACGCGGCACTTGCTGCACCCCGATCCCAGGACTCGGATCTCCATCTCGCTGACCTCTGGCTTTTATTGATCGCCAACGCATGTGCCCATCGGGCCTCGTGCAGCACGGCGCTTCAGGCCGCCAAGCTTGGATCCTGGGGCCTGATCTCACCGTGTCGATTCCTTCGACCCGATGGCGCCATACTGGTCGCCTGGCCTCCTGGAATCGATAGGGGCTAACCTCTAGGGGCGGCGGGTAGAGGCTGGAGACAGCTCACGATCAATATGGCGGCTTTGCCAATGGGACTAAGGCTATGCACCTGCCATCGCTTTCCATGAACATCCAGTGAGCGCCGCTGACGTGCGCGGACAGCCAGTCGAAACTGGGGGTGTAATGTGGGGTATCTTCATGCAGGTCACACGACAAATCGTTACCAATCAATGCCTTGGGAGCGCAGTTAAAGGGACCCCGCCTCCACCAAGAACTTATCAATAAAATCATATCGTTATGATGATGATTTGATCTGCATTCTCTATTGCGGATTCTGTACACCTCAGGCCCGCGAGCCGGCAGTTGCGTCCAATTCCGCTCCAGCCTGCCAACCTCCCTTGAGCCGAGCCGATCATGGGGGAGCGATGAGTATCACCGTTGGGAAATAGCTTCGATAGCGGTTGACGTCGCGCGTGAGCAGTGCAAGACCACCGACGGCCGCATGCGCGCCAATATAGAAATCCGGCGGAACGCCCTGCTTGGTTCCCTGGCGCCGGCGGTAATTGAGAAACGCCTTGCCCGCCAGAAAAAGAGCCTCTCGCGGAATCGGCTCCACACCCAAAGAAGCGTCGGCGAGCACCGCCTCAAGTTCCTTTATCCGCTCAAAGGCCATCGACAACTCAGAGTAGATCACCGCATTGATAGCAAGTGAATCGATCAGACTTGCGCTCTCCATTTGCCCCTGCGACCAATCAGCCCACTGCGGATCATTCTGCAACACATCCAGCAGTACGTTCGTATCGACGAGGACCATGGCTCACGCGCCACGCGTAAGAGCCATGATCTCCTCCGTCTTCATCCGCACGGTAGCCCTGCCCCGCAACTTGGCGAAGACGCTGGCACGCGCCTTAGTGCGCGGCTTGGCCGGGCGAAGAACGATCTCGCCATCGGCCAGGCGCTCAAACGTCACGGCGCTCCCGGCCTTGAGACCCAAATAGTCCCGAACACTCTTTGGGACAGTCACCTGGCCCTTGCTCGTCACGTTCGTAGACATCGAGTAACACCTCGCAATACTTAGGTATTACTTTACCGGATTGCCGCACAGATTCAAGTGCAGGGTCTGCATGGTCATCGCGGGGTCATTCATGGCTTGAATGCTTGAATAGCCAGAGTCGTTTCCATCAACTTCCGGCAATGTCCGCGAATGCCCGCGGACAGCCAGACGAAACAAGGGGTGCATTTGGGGGCGCAGTTCAATGGACCCCGTTTCCACCAAGACATTGTCAATTAGATCATTTTGTTATATTGGTAGCTTGATCTAAATTCTTTATTGCGAATTCTGCGCGCTCGAGAGCCGACAGGACGCAGCTGCGTTCAGTTGCGCCCCAGCCTGCGACCCGCCCCCGCTTGAGTTCAGCCCATCGTCGGGGAGCGATGCGTCCCACCGTGGGGAAATGGCTTTGGTAGCGGTTGACCAAGGCCACCATGCCGAAGGAGCCCGACCGGTCCATGTCGCCTGTTAGCGATCGCTTATGCGGCACTGCGAGCCGCCGTTTTCGCCCCTCCATGTCGACGGCGCCACCAGGTGCTCAATTTAAGCAATTCAAACCAAACCAGGCACGCCGCGCCGGCTAGCAAACTCAGTGCCAAATCTCCCTCGTGCAGCGGCGCGAATTGGAACAACCGCTGCACGCCCGGAACGAACAACACAATTGCCAGAAATCCGCACGTGCCGGCAATCACCCACCAAACCGCGGCATTGGGCTCCGCCAGCATGGTGAAGGCTGTTCTCGTCCACGATCGATTCATCATGATGATTGCGACAAATGACACCACCAGCCCCGCAAAGACAAGCGCTCGGGCAGCGTCGGCGCCGTGACCCACCCGCGACAACTGAAAGATCAACAGGCAGACCACCAGTACGCTGAGACCTTGCAGGATAGCGACGCCCACGGTTTCTGCTGAAAAGAGTCGTTCGGTCGGCGCCCTCGGCGGTCGCCGCATGATATTGGGTTCGGCGCCCTCTGCCTCGAAGACCAAGGAACACGCCGGATCGATGATGAGTTCCAAGAACACAATGTGGACGGGCAAAAGCAGCAGCGGCCAGCCCGGGACAAACACCGGGATCATGGACAGCCCGGCGATCGGAACATGAACGGCGAGAATGAATCCAACGGCTTTGCGAATGTTGTCATAGATTCGCCGACCGAGCCGCACGGCAGCCACGATGGACGAAAAGTCATCATCCAGCAGGACCAGCGAGGCGGCCTCTCGGGCTACATCTGTTCCGCGCCCGCCCATGGCAATACCGATATGCGCGGCCTTCAGCGCCGGTGCATCGTTGACCCCGTCTCCGGTCATGGCCACCACTTCTCCGGCATTCTTGAGGGCAGCGACGATCCTCAGCTTCTGCTCAGGGACCACCCGCGCGAACACATCGATCTGTGAGATGCGGGCCTCGAGTTCCTTTGCGGAAAGGCGCTCGAGTTCCTCTCCCGTCATCACTTCGCCCGACCGTTCCAAACCCGCCTGTCGCGCGATGCTCCGCGCCGTTTCAGGATAATCCCCGGTAATCATGACGACGCGAATCCCCGCCGTCCGGCACTCCGCGACGGCGGCCGGTACATTGGCTCTCACGGGGTCTTCGAAGGCGACGAAGCCCAGAAATTCAAGCTTTAGAGCCCGGTGGTCGTCGGGCAGGTCCTCAGTTGCGCTCGTCGAACACGCCACACCCAGGACGCGCAGTCCAAGGGCCGCTAGACTCCCGGCCCGGCTGAGCGTTGCCGTCCGGTCAGCGTCAGGCAGCCGGCACAGTTCAGCAATCGCCTCCGGCGCCCCCTTCGATGCCACCTGCCACGCGCCTGTCTCTGAGTTCTGCCAGACTTGAGTTACCGCAAGCAGCCCAGGGGAGAGCGGGTACTCCCGCACCAGCCTCCACGGTGGGCTGCGGAATTCGTCGCCAGTCTCGAGCCGTTTGGCGGCGTCATGCAACGCTCTTTCCATGGGATCGAACGGGTCCGGGCGACTCGCCATCACCGCCATACCCAATATCCCCACGCAGGCGGCCGACGGATGCTCTGTCCGGTTGGTCAGGTCGACCATCTCATCGCCAGCTACAATCCGGCTCAAGGTCATTCGGTTTTCCGTCAGTGTGCCCGTTTTGTCGACGCATAGAACCGTTGCAGCACCGAGCGTCTCGATCGCCGGCATCCGCCGGGTGAGCACGCGGCTGCGCGCAATTCGCCAGGCGCCCAACGCCAGAAACACCGTCAGAACGACCGGAAACTCTTCCGGCAGAATCGCCATCGCCATCGCGATCCCTGCCAGCACACCCTCCTTCCAGACCTGCCAGGCGCCACCGCGCATTAGTGCGTAAGTGACGACGACGATCACACAGGCGGCGAGTCCCGTGATCGCGAGCACGCGAACCATGCGGCCTGTTTCAATCTGCAGGGGTGATTTCTCCGGTCCAATATTCTGCAGAGCCTTCCCGATGCGACCCAGTGCGGTTTGCGACCCGGTGCAAATCACCTCGCACAATCCCTGCCCAACGGTCACCAGGGTCCCGGAAAACAGCGAGGGCCGATCCTCCCCGCCCGGCGGATGCAATGCCGTCGCATCCTGAGAAGGCAGCTTCCTTACAGGCACTGATTCGCCGGTCAACAGCGACTCATCGACAGTCACGTAGGTGGCGCGACGCAGCAGTGCATCGGCCGGCACGCGATCACCTTCCGTCAAAATCAACAGATCGCCGGCGACGACCTCTCGCCCCGGAACCCGCCTTGCCACACCCTCGCGGATGACAAGCGCGCGCGGGCTGGACAGTTCACGCAGCGCGTCCAGAGCGCGCTCCGTTCTACGCTCCTGGACGATGGTGATCGCCATGACCACGAATACGAAGCCCAGCAGCATCAGTGCGTCCGTCGGCTTCCCCGTCACCAGATACACCAAGCCCGCAGCGACCAGCAGCAGAAACATCGGCTCCTGCGCTACTTTCAGGGCGATTCGGATTCCACCGCGGCGCTGTTGCGATGGCAGCTCGTTAAATCCATCGCGATTCAGACGATCCTGCGCCTCACGATCCGAGAGGCCCACGATGCCTGTTGTGGTGAACGACAGATCATTCGTCGGCGGTCGATCGTTCGAATTCATGGGCTTCCGTGCTCAGAACAGTGGGGTTGCATCTACTTCAGGTATTACTATGTCATCGAGGGATGATACAGCGCGGCGGAAGCCATCGGCGCCCCTCGTCCTCAGGTCGTCAACACCAACGTTTTAAGGATAATCCCTGCGCACCGCGCGCACTTGCGTATATCTACTTAAGGCTGCCAGGAAACCCATTTCGACCACTTGCCGTGCCGTACACACCAGTCTTACATCTCAACGACAAAGACCGACCGCAGGCCCTGTTCATCCGTGCCCGGCACGCGTACCCTTCTCCGATAAAAGCCGCCGCGCCGGATGTACGAGATGTTGCGCGGAGCCGCGGAGGCAATTTTGTGGCACCCTGACCCTCCTCTGCGTCCCTCAATGCTCCGCCCGTTTCTGCTTGCCCTGTTGCTGAGTGCTCTCGCGTGGCTGTGCATAGCGGTACTCAGTCCTTTCATCATCCCGATACTGTGGGCCGCAATTCTCGCCTACACGAGCTGGCCAGGCTATCGGCTCCTACTCAGGTTGTGCCGACAGCGTCGGACTCTTGCCGCGCTCCTTATGACGATCCTCGTCGCACTGGCGCTCGTCGCGCCGCTCCTTGCACTGGTTGTGCTGCTCCAGGATGAAGTGGCTTCCCTCTACGGGTCGATGGTGGCGAATCGG